>Ga0265297_10009260_pt1 | contig 12777 bp, 20 predicted proteins | sample Munlanlwell13791_FD_192502 | JGI IMG/M metagenome (GOLD analysis project Ga0265297, IMG submission 192502) | Leachate microbial communities from a municipal landfill in Southern Ontario, Canada - Leachate well 137-91 | ecosystem: Engineered > Solid waste > Landfill > Unclassified | place...
TGAATATTCATTGGGATCTAGGATATATCTAAAAGATAAAGTAGTCGGTCATATAATAGAATTAGAATTTAAAAATGATTTTACATTAAAACTGTTTGATACATATGATGATAGCTTATTCGTAGAAGCAACAGTATCCTTTATTGAAACTTAATTGATTATAATTGATCATAATTGACTTGTTTTAAATTTATACTAAAATTTGGTATTTAATACCACTTTTTGGCATATTTCATATAACATGTTGATATATAAAGACTTATATTGATTTAATAGATAAAAGTAAACCATCCGAACCATCAAATCAATTCAAAAACCTTATATAAACCATTAAAAACCTATATAAAAACCTAAAAACCTATATAAAAACCTTAAAACCTAGCAAAACCTTAAAACCTATATAAAAACCTAAAAACCTATATAAAAACCTAAAAACCTAGCGAAACCTATATAAAAACCTAAAAACCTATATAAAAACCTAGCGAAACCTAGCAGAAATAATTTTTATTTTAATTTTTCAATTTTTTCAAACAAATTTTAGTGATACAGAGTATATACGATATTGATATTTGGTGTGACAGTATATTTAACTAACTATTTATTGTTAGGTTAATATAAAAGATTCTTTTAGAATATAATATACGAGTGGGAATAAGATTTGTTAGTCAAAGTTTGGTAATATAGTCTTTTTGGATTATATTAAAACTAATCTATTTAGGTTAGACCGGATATAATCTTTTTTGGTTAGTTTATTAGAAATGGAAAGATTTTCACAAACAGATTCTTTTAGAATATAATATACGAGTGGGAATAAGATTTGTTGATTGGATGGAATATTTAGGAGATTATAATATGATTGATATAAGGGATGATATTATTAAGTTGGTTAGATTTAGGATTTTGGATAGGATATATAAGATCAAGAAAGAAGACAGGGATATTTTTTTTCAAAATGCAAGAGTATATTTTATAATTAGATTTGATATATTATAATATTATAGTTGCTGAAATGTTTTTAACATTTAGGGTAACATTTATATAATATAAAGGAGGAATATAAATATGACTAATAAAGTTTATTTGGGTGATTCTGTTTATGTGGAGATTGAGGATTATAGGATTAAGCTTACGACAGAAAATGGTTATGGTGTTACGAACGAAATTTTTCTTGATTTTGAAGTTTTTAAGAGATTGGTAGAAATCACAGATAAAAAGAATAATATATGTGACGGAACGAACAGAATTAAATATTATTCTGACAAATTGCAATGTCCCGAATGTGGTAATGATTATGTTGTTCAAATTTGCGCACAAGATTATCGTTATTCTTCTCTTGGTTCTCCTGCTATTTACAAATGTTCTAAATGTGGTTGTAATTTTAATTTTGACGATGGATGTACGGGATAAATAAGGATATAAACATTATGTATTTCAATAATTTAAGAAATCAGATTTGGAAACAGATTGAAAACCATATTTAAAGAAAAGGATATAAACACTATGAATATAAACACTATGAATATAAACACTATGAATATAAACACTATGAATATAAACACTATGAATATAAATACTATGGATATCAATGATTTAAGAAGTCAGATTTATCATCAGATTAGATATCAAATTGACAAACAGATTAAATATCAGATTTACAATCAAATTAACTATAAGATTTGCAAACAGATTGACAAACAGGTTTACGATCAGATTGAAAATAAGATTTGGAATCAGATTGACTTTCAGATTAACTTTCAGATTAGAAATCATATTTAAAGGATATAAACACTATGAATATCAATGATTTAAGAAATAAGATTAACGATCAGATTTGCAAACAGATTTACTATCAGATTTACTATCAGATTTACAAACAGATTAACAAACAGATTAACTTTCAGATTAAAGATCAGATTAAAAATAAGATTAACTATCAGATTGTCAATCGGATTAGAAATCAAATTAGAAACCAGATTTAACGATCAGATTGACAATCAGATTAATTTTCAGATTTGGAGTAAGATCTACTATCAGATTGACAAACAGATTGACTTTCAGATTTGGAATCAGATTTAATTTTTTCAATAAATTTTAAAGAATTTTTTTAACATTTGGAAAATATCCATATAATATAGTATAAGTGATGTTTAAAAAAAATCAGAAAAGGAGAAATGAAGATGAAAAAGATTACGAAGTTGACGGAAGAGCAGGAAAAGATGATTGAGGTCTATCGGGAAGAGTGGATCAAGCGTGGATTCAATACGGATCCGTTTCCGAAGAATGAAAAGGACATTTTGGAATTTTGTTCCAAGATTTTGGAACGTAAGGAAATCACCAAGGTTATTTGGGCAGAAAGTCCCAAGGATGCTTGGGATAAGGTGGTTACTGAATATTTTCGTGAAGAAAATATTTCGGATCCGGATGGTTCTGTGAAGAAGTCGTTGTCTTATGTGAGTCCTTCTTTCCTCGGACAATTCGAAGCTGGTTGGTTTGCGTTTTTTACGTATATGCGGGAAGTCCTTGGTGTTACTGGATATACGGATAATTTCGATATTGCGATGAAATTGGTGGATTACGGTCCGATTTATCCGTTGCGGACGGTGATTGTGGTTTGTGATCGTCCTAAGACTGTGAAGACTAAGAAGGTTATGCAGAATGGGGTTGTCAATTATGTTCTGCATTGTGAAAATGGTCCTGCCGTGGAATACAGGGACGGATTTAAGTTGTACAGTATGAATGGGGTGAAGGTTCCGGAATGGTTGGCCGAAACTCCGGATAATCAGATTGATCCGAAGAAGTTTACGGAACTTGACAATGTGGAAGTTCGTCGCGAATTTCTTCGGAAGGTGGGGGTTGAACGAATCGTTCAGCACATGAAGATGAAGTTGATGGATAAGACCGAAGATGGTGTATACGAGTTGTATCAGGTGAATTTGGGTAAGGAAATTGGAAAGTGGCCGATTTTGAAGATGAAGAATCCGTCCATCGGTGTTTATCATATGGAATGGGTGGATGAAAACATTAAGACGGTGGAAGATGCCATTAAGTTCCGGAATGGTTCTGATTTGAAACCTGAAATTTTGACCTGAAAATTTTTACTTTAAAAGAAAAAACTCATATAGAAAAAAATTCTATATGAGTTTTTTTATTTTAAAAATGTTTTTAACATTTATTAAAATGTTTATATAATATAGTATAAGTGAAATTAAGAAAACATATTTAAAGAAAGATATAAACACTATGAATATCAATGATTTAAGAAATAAGATTTACTATCAGATTTACAAACAGATTTACAAACAGATTTGGAATCAGATTTACAGACAGATTAACGATCAGATTGACTATCGGATTTGTAATCAGATTAACGATAAGATTAACGATCAAATTAACTTTCAGATTAGAGGTCAGATTAACTTTCAGATTAAAGATCATATTTAAAGAAAAGGATATAAACATTATGGATATCAATGATTTAAGAGATCAGATTTACTATCAGATTTACTATCAGATTTACTATCAGGTTAGAGATCAGATTAAAAATAAGATTTACAAACAGATTTACGATCAGATTTACTATCAGATTAACGATCAGATTAATTTTCAGATTGACGATCAGATTTGGAATCAAATTAGAAATTATATTTTAAGGATATAAATACTATGGATATCAATGATTTAAGAAGTCAGATTTACTATCAGATTAAAAATCAAATTAGAAATTTTTTCAATAAATTTTAAAGAATCTTTTTGACATTTATTGAGATGTTTATATAATATAGTATGGTTGAAGTTTAAAAACAAGAGAAGAAGTAAGTTGGAAACACAAAAGGAGAAATGAAGATGGATATTAAGTTGTTCCAGCAGGGCGATGTGCTTATTTTCAAGACGGATGGAATGCCGTCTGGACTTAAGCCGGTGAACAAGCGGAATGGTGAGTATATCCTTGCAGAAGGAGAAACGACCGGTCATTATCATGGTATCGATTGTGGTGGTGCTTGTTTGATGGAAGATGAAAAGGGTACGCTTTGGATGGAGGTCAAGGAAGCCTCTATAGTAAAGCACCAGGAACATGGACACATTGCTTTGGATCCGGGTACGTATCGTATTGGGCAAGTGGTTGAAGTGGATCCGTTCGAACGTGCAATTCGGAAGGTGCAGGATTAGAAATACGAATTGATATTCTGTATTTTTAAACTCATATAGAAAAAATTCTATATGAGTTTTTATTTTCAATATGTTTATATACAAAATTTCAATGAAATATTTATTTTATTTCGATTCGTTTTGGTTTAAGCTCTTCTTTTTTAGTTAGAGTTACTGTTAAAATTCCATTTTCAATTTTTGCTTCAATGGTGTTTTCATTGATATCTGGAACGAACACATATTTTTCATAGAAATAAAAATTATCATTATCTGATTTTTCTGCTTTTACATGAACTGTTTCTTTTTCATAAGTGATATTTAGATCATCTTTTGAAATCCCTGGCATTTCAAGTTTGATTTGAAAATCATTTTCGGATTCTTTCCATTTCATAATTGGTTCCTTAATATACGATTTTTTACCAAACAAACGATTAAAAACATAAGATGAATATAAATCATTTGAAAACATTTTTTATTCTCCTTCTTCTAAAAAATATATTAAACATAAATTTAAAATAAGCAATTTTTATGCCAAATATATAAATATATAAATATCAAATAGTTATGTGTTTAATATATATTTATATATGTCATTTTGACAAATAAATTTTTAAAAATGTTTTTAACATTTATTAAGATGTTTATATAATATAGTATAAGTGAAAAAGAAAACCATATTTAAATAAGGATATAAACACTATGAATATCAATGATTTAAGAAATCAGATTAACTATCAGATTGACTATCAGATTAACGATCAGATTAACTATCAGATTAAAGATCAGATCTACTATCAGATTGACAAACAGATTGACAAACAGATTAACTTTCAGATTAACTTTCAGATTTTGAATCAGATCAGAAAAAAGATTTACAATCAAATTAACTATAAGATTTACGATCAGATTAACGATCAGATTTACGATCAGATTAGAAACCATATTTAAATAAGGATATAAACACTATGAATATCAATGATTTAAGAAATCAGATTAACGATCAGATTGACTATCAGATCTACTATCAGATTTACGATAAAATTTACGATAAAATTTACGATCAGATTGACGATAAGATTAACGATCAGATTTACGATCAGTTTTACTCTCATATTTGGAATCAGATTTATCATCAGATTAGAAATCAAATTAGAAATTATATTTAAAGGATATAAACACTATGAATATCAATGATTTAAGAAATCAGATTAACGATCAGATTAGAAATCAGATTTGGAGTAAGATCTACTATAAGATTGACGATCAGATTTGGAATCAGATTTAATTTTTTCAATAAATTTTAAAGAATTTTTTAACATTTGGAAAATATCCATATAATATAGTATAAGTGATGTTTAAAAAAAATCAGAAAAGGAGAAATGAAGATGAAAATTACTGCAAACATTATTGGTTATGCTGTGAAGTCCGAATTGCGTGAAATCAATATTTCCAATGATATGATTAAGGAAGCAATTAAAAAGTTTAATCTTCCTGATTACGCTTTTACGATTACTCAAAAGGGTTCGGTTATTAGGGCTGCTAAGGAAGTGGCAAAAACGAATAAGAGGTTTAAGGATCATTTAGCGCGTCGTGTTCGTGACGATTCTCAATTTGTTATGAGTATTATTGACGAATCCAAAGATGCAGAAAACGATACTCTTACTTACAATCAGACAACTACCATTAAGTTGGAAAAACTTAATGGTAAAATCGATATCAATGGTCCCATGCAAGAAGAATTCATGCATGTTTATGAAAAGTATCAAAATTCCATGACCACAAATGATCTAAGGGCATATATTTACAAAGTTCTCAGGAAAGAATGTGGTGCCGTATCTATCATTCATACCGGTGGGTTGTATTTTGTCCCTGCCGATAAGTTATCAATTGTTGAAAAGTTGAATGAATTTGTGAAGGAATTGAATCTTGGTCGTATTTGGTATAAACCGGAAATTGATGATCCGATTACAAGGGAATGGGTTTGGAATGCTGCGGTGGAAGAAATTACTGGAATGGTCGATGATTTGATGAAGTATATGCAAAAAGATGTGAAATTCCGCGAAAAAACTCTTCATGACAAAGGCACAAGTTTGATTGAAAAAACAGATTTGATTAAAATGTATGCAAATTTAACCGAATTTGGTAGTCAGGCAGAAGTTGTTATTGCATCAATCAATGATGCAATTAATCAAGTCGCTTCGAAAATCAAAGAAATTAATTAAATTTTAAAGAAAGATATAAACACTATGAATATCAATGATTTAAGAAATAAGATTGACGATCAGATTAACAAACAGATTTACTATCAGATTTACTATCAGATTATAGATCAGATTTGGAATAAGATTAACTATCAAATTAACGATCAGATTAACAAACAGATTAACAAACAGATTAACTTTCAGATTAACTTTTAGATTAAAGATCAAATTAACTATCAGATTAACTATCAGATTGTCAATCGGATTAGAAATCAAATTTTAAAGAATTTTTTTAACATTTGAGAAAATATCTATATAATATAGTATAAGTGAAAAAATTTAAAAGGAGAAAACGAAATGGCTATTGAATTGAAATCTATACAAATTGTGGCTATTTCAAATTTTCTTTCGTCAAAGGATGTGAGTAAAGCGAAAGAAGATCTTTCTCAAGGTTCCGAGGAAAATATTAAATTTATTGTGGTTTTTGAAGAAGGCCCTAAGCTTGTAATAGATAGCATTGTAAAAAAGGGAATGGATGTTGAAAAAAAGGTTCCCGCTGCATTGCCACAAAAAGCAATGCTTATGCATCTTCTTGCTAAAATGCCGGTACAAGTCAGGGATAAATTTTTGAGAGATTTTGCTGATAATAAAATTCCTGAACTTCCGACAAATAAAATCAATGAGTTGGAAGAAGCATGGGAATCCGTTACAGGACATACTATCAGAAATACAAATGGTATGGTTCGTGTAAATTCAAATGTGACAATTAGTTAAAAATATACCCATATACTCCTGTATATAGTTATCTGAAACATAGAAAAATATGATTTTCAGATTTTTTGGACAACAGGAACTATAGATTCCTGTCCTTCAATCAACCAATAAAAACCTTTTCTATTGATTTGTTGAAGTCGTTTCTTTCTTGATATTTCAGAAAGATTCAAAGCAATATTAAAAGAAGCATTTAAATCCGCATCATATGAAAAACCACAAGATACGCAATTAAATAACTTTCCATTCCTATTGCTTTTACAAGTCCAACCACACTCACTACATCTTTGACTTGTATAAATTGGATTAATATGATTAACAAGGACACCTTGCTCTTCACATTTTCTTTCCAACTTATCAAAGATTGTAGCATAAACCCAATGACTTAAACTTCTGTTGGTTCTTCTCCCTCTTCTTAAATTTTTTATGTTTTCTATATTAATCTGTCTTATATTTTTAAATTTCAATTGATTAATAGTCCAATTTATATAATTTTTTCTATGTTCCTGTTCTCTTCTAAATCCTTTGCTTCCTTTTTTCTTTCTCTTTAATCTATTTGTTATTGTTGATAAATCATGATTATGATTATTTTTTTGACTTGTAAAACCATTTGAACAGGAAATTACTGTTTTTTGTCCAATATCTATACCTAAAATTTTACCATCATCTAATTTTTTTCTATCTGGAATATCAAACATAAATGTTATATCTCTATTTGATATTCTAACTCCTTGTTTTAATTTTCCTTTTTTATTCCATTTGTTAAAGTGAGAAGAACGATTAAATGGAATAATTAATTTCATTTTATTGCCAATTGAAGATATTGTTAACCATCCATCAAAAATTGTTTTATTTTCTAAATCTATTTTAATAAATCTGCTATCTAATTCAGGATTCACATTATTTAATTTTGGTTTTGATATATTTGTTTCATTATATATTTTTTGTAACTTCTTTGCTTGTTTAATTTTATGTTCTTTGGTTAATTTATTAATTATATATAATCTTTGTTTTTGCTTTTGTTTTGTACCTCTAACAATACCAGAAGCTTGTTTTCCTGCACATTGAATCATTCTTTTTGAAAACCATGTGTCTATTTTATTAGTTATTTCTTTTGGCAACAATAAAGGAATTTCATTTTTATCCCAAAGAAAATCTATAAATTTTAACACTACTGATTTATATTCATTAAAAAATAAATCAATGTTTTGATTTTTCATCTTGTTTGCATGTTTTATAGATAATTTAGATGATCTAATCATTTTTTAATTCTTTTATTAATTTTTCTGTTTTTCTTTTGCTTCTTCTTTTTCCATATATTCTTGCACAAAAAGAAGTTATGATCGATACAAAATCTTGTATTATATCTTCTTCATCTTCTATAACTTCGTTTATAATAATTATTTCACCTGAAAAAAGAGATTTTATATATTCAAAACCAAATCTTGTTAATCTATCTTTATGTTCAACGACTATTCTTGTTGCTTTGTTTTCTTTCAATATTTTTTGAAGTTTTAATCTGTTATCGTTTAATCCGGAAGCACATTCTTTCACTATTTCTTTAATTATCCATCCTTTTGCATTACAGAATTCACAAACTCTTTTTGCTTGTGAATCTAAATTTGATTTATTTTCTGAAGAACTAACTCTTGCGTAAACTATTGTATAATCTTGTTTTATAGATTTTTCTTCTGGAACTATTATAGTTCCTGATTTAAGTTTATAAGCACCATCAATCATATTATTATTGAAATAATTCCATGCGGTTCTATAGGTTATTCCTTGTTTTTTTGCCCAAACAGATAATTTCATAAAATTTTCCTTATATATTTTCTCAATATAAGGAATAATATAAAATAATTATCAATACTTTTCTATAAAAAATGTATAACTATGTTATACGATATTTGAAAATGTGGTCAGGAGACTATAGAAAAACAATAGGATTTGAATCTAATTTAGATGGACATCCGATTTATGTTTGCAACATATTACGTTGTGGTTCTTATTTTTTTGATAATTTGATAGATAAATATGATATGGTTGCTTGTTTTTCTTTTGACGGAAAACTATGGATTGTTTCTTTATATTCTAATAAGATTGATTGTTCTGAAGTTGCAAAACGTTATGGTGGCGGTGGACATTCCGGATCAGCCGGATTCCAATGCAAAGAATTGCCATTTAAAATGGATATGATATGAACGCATTAGAATACATAACAACAGCTATGGTTGCTTGGGATGAAATATGGCAAGGATATCCGGATCATTGGATAAAAGTACATGGTAACTTAGTCGAAGCGTCTCAATCAACAAATGGACAAATTTCAAATGATTTGCTATGTGAAGCAATGAAGTTTTTAGATTCTTATAAAAATCACAAAAAATATCGTCCTTGTTTTGAAAAATTGGCATGTAATTTGTTAAATAAATTGGCAAAGAAAAATATTGTACAAGAAAATATGATATTAGATAGTCAATTGTGTTATGATTGTGCTACAAAACATCTTGCAGAAGCACAAGTTAGTTATAACCAAATGAATAAAGATCCAAGAGCATGGGTTTTGGTTATTGGTAATTTAAGTCATGCAGCAAACCATCTTGTTGAAAAACATCCAAATTTATCTAATATTATAAGAGAAATGAGAAAAGATTTTATGGATCAATTAATGTTTGAAAAAACACATTCAATTGATGTGTTACCTTTGATTGAACGTATTCGTAGTTTTTCTGAAAATTATTTATATGGATTAACGGATTAAATAAATTTAACTATATTTTTTGAATAATTGACTGTTTAGATGAAGATTAATTTTCTTCATCTAAACTTTTTTATAAAAGGTTTTTTATGACATTATCACCAATAATTTTATCACAAATTGTTGATCCACCAAATGTTATAAAAATAAACGGACATTGTTTTTATTTAATACCTCGTTTAACAAGTGATCCAGAAACAAACATTTGGGATGATGTTGAATCTGAATGGGACGATTGTATTTCTTGCAAAGAGGATCCAACATTATTAATGCATTTTAATGATCCGTCTGGAACAAATTGGTTTATAGACGAAAAAAATCATACAATAACATCAAGTGGTGGATTGGTTATTGATGGTGATGTATATAGATTCAATGGAAACGAGGAATAATAAAATCTAATGGGTTCTGTATATTTCGATGGTATTGATGATTATTTAATTGTTGATGGTGTTGATGATTTTAATTTATCAAATAATGATTTTACCATTAATTGTTGGGTTTATGATGTTTCTGATTGGACTTCTGTTTATCGTATTCTTTCTTCAGGCGATAAAACACAAGGATTTATGTGGACTTGTGGTATAGGACAATATTGGGGTGGCGGTTATAAAATCAATTTTTCTTGTTGGAATGGAACTTCTTATGAAGATTGGTTATCAGATGCGATTGATTTAAGTTCAAACAAATTACACCACGTGGCAATAACAAGAAGCAATAATATTCTTTATTTTTTTCACAATGCTATATTATGTGGATCGTCTTCCATAACAAGAAATATTACACCGATTGGTGATTATTCTTATGTTGGTGCAGCTAAACATGAAAGTGTTTCTGAATTTTTTAGGGGAAATATTGATGAATTACATTTCATAAACGGTTATGCCTTATGGACTTCTGATTTTATATTGCCAGATAGACAGTATCCACAAATATATGCAAATCGATTTGGTACAACTCAATTTAATGTTAATCTGGATACAACATTAACAAATTTGAAATCAGCTTGGAAATTTGATCCGAATTACGGTATTATTCGTGATTTTGTTGGAACATATGATAATTTAACAATTACAGGAAATGCGATAGAAATTGAAGGTATGGATGAAAATGGTATATATCTTGATTCTGTTTCTAAAATGAGTTTATCTAGTGATACTCCAACTTTAAATAATGATTTTACGTTATCTATTTGGGCAAAAAGAATTGGAAATGCAAGTGGTGGTTCTGGAAATGGTTATGTGATAGCAAAAGACAGCGGAACAGAACAAATATCAATAAATTGGAAAGATGATGATACTATAAATGTTAGTAATGAATTTGATTCTATTAGTTCATCTTCTTATTCCGTTTCTTCTGGAAATTGGCATAATATAATACTTGTTGGCAGCGGAACAACATGTTATTTCTATATTGATAGTGTTTTAAAAGAACAGATTGATAATTGGGTAACAGACAGTAATTTATATAGTTTTGATATAACAGGGCGTTCAGAAAATTCGGACAATTGGTTTGATGGAGATATTGACGAAATTTATTATTGGAATACAGCTTTAACGACAGATCAAGTTTCTTTATTATATAATTTAGGTTCTGGAATTTTTTATAAATATTATGGTAATTTAAATATGAAAGATACCGTTTTATTAATACAAGGAAATGGACCAAATAATTCGACAAAATTTATTGATAGTTCTGATAAAGTAAATCAAATTACTCCATATAATGGTGTTAAAATATCTGAGGATGAATATGTTTTTAATGGTTCTTCTATATATTTTGATGGTATTAATGATTATCTTTTAGTTTCTGATTCAGACAATTGGAATTTTGGCATATATGATTATTCAATAAAATTTTGGATTAATACCGTTCAAAATCCTTCTTCTGGTGCGGGAAATGATGTTGGATTAATAGTTAGACCGATAACAAGTAATAATCAATTCGGTATTTATTTAACAAATGGTGGTATTGTTTATGTTTATGAATTGATTTCTGGTGTTGTGGGTGCTAATTTTTATGGTTCTGGTATTGTAAATGATGGTAATTGGCATTCTGTTTTGGTTGTTCGTAAAGATAGTATTGTAAGTCTTTATATAAATGATATTTATGATAATGGTGATTCGAGTTCGTTAGATATTAATTTTTCACAAGATTTATATGTAGGAAACGACCCAAACAATAAGCCATTTAATGGTTATTTGGATGAAATTATAATTGTTAAAGGCAGAGCATTATGAGTGGAAATGATAATAACACAAAATTATTATTGCATTTAAATGGGAAAAATGGATCTAATTATTTTCCGGATTCATCTTTTTCTAATAATATTATTTCTTCATATGGTGTTATAATATCAATAGAACAATCAAAATTTTGTGGTTCTTCTGCATATTTTGATGGTATTAACGATTATCTTTTAGTTCCTGATTCGGATAATTGGAATTTTGGTAATAATGATTTTACTATAGATGCACAAATTAGAATAACATCTGTTTCTATAGGATCAACAATTGGTTTTTTTAGCCAATATGTAAATATAGATAATCGCGGTGGATTTAATTATACAGAAGGATCAGGTTTAGTTTTTTTTGCTAGATCCGGAGGAACAAATACGATAATTGTTATTGGTAATTGTTCTCTATTGTTAAATATGTGGTATCATGTTGCTGTTGTTAGAAATGGAACAAATTTTTATTTATTTTTAAATGGTGTTGATATTACAAGTTCTGGAAGTTCTGAAAGTGATCCATATCCAGATTTTTCTACAAGTGCAAAGATTGGTATATGGAATGAAAGCATATATTTTAATGGTTATGTAAATGAATTCAGAGTAAGTAAAGGTATCGCCAGATGGACAAGTAATTTTACCCCATTACAAAGACAATATGGAAGAGATTA
>Ga0265297_10009261_pt1 | contig 12776 bp, 11 predicted proteins | sample Munlanlwell13791_FD_192502 | JGI IMG/M metagenome (GOLD analysis project Ga0265297, IMG submission 192502) | Leachate microbial communities from a municipal landfill in Southern Ontario, Canada - Leachate well 137-91 | ecosystem: Engineered > Solid waste > Landfill > Unclassified | place...
TCGTTATTTATCTGCGGGCATTAAATGTTGAAATAATGGCGAATAATTTATATAAATCTAGGTCTGAGTCTTTATCCTTTATGTAAATCTTATAAAAATCACCTGCGCTATCGATTACATTGCAATCATAGTAACTTTCTTTATTGGTGAGGTTATAATTAATAAAACCTCTTCTATCGGGCATGGAAAACTGTATCATTTTCACGTTAGTGTGACTTTTCAAATCCGGGATAAAGATACTCTTCATAATCACAAAGAAGGCATCGGTGAGGTTGTTAATTTCCTTTAGATTGGCAAACATGGTGCGTTTGATAAAATCATAATCATCCTTAACCCCCTGCTTATTAACCTGAGGGAACAAGTTTATGAAGAAATCCTGTTTTCGATGCAATAGATAGATAACCGGGCCTGCGTACGGACGACGATGGGCCTTTTTGAAATAAACCTTCTTTATAGTTGACTGAATAACATTAAAGCCCTTGGGAAGGGAAATTGTGAATGTAGGAAAACTGTACGGCAGCAATTCTTTAATATATTCTTCATTTATCTGCGAGGTATCTATTGCTTCCCTGGGAGCCATGCAAAGAATAGGAATCTTCTGGTAATCGCCGACACCGCTTTCTACGTAAAATCTTAAAATTCTGCCGCCAGCGAATTTTGCTACAAATAAAATGCCAAGTAATAAAAGAATACCCCAATAAAAGTATTTTGTGAGCTTTTTCTTCATATATCTAATTTCTTTAATTCTTCTTCCTTGATGAGAAAGCTATGCTCCGGAGCGGGAAACTTCTCTTCGGTAACCTCAAGTTTATAATCCTGTATTGCCTTCAGTATCAAAGGAGAAAGGTTGATATATTTTTTGACAAACTTGGGAGTAAAACGCTCAAACAATCCTAAGAGGTCATAAGTAACCAGAACCTGGCCGTCACAATGCACTCCTGCTCCGATGCCAATGGTAGGTATTTTTAGCCTTTGTGTAATGATCTGCGAAATTTTATCCGGAACGCACTCAAGCACGATAGAAAAACAACCCAACTTCTCCAAGGCTTGCGCCTGCTCAATCAGGCGTTGGGCTGCTTCGGCATCTTTCCCGCGTACCTTAAATCCTCCTTCCTTTTCTGCTGTCTGCGGGGTTAGGCCGATATGCCCCATCACGGGGATACCTGCTTGGATAATTTTTTCTGTGACCTCTAAACACCTGTCAAACCATTCTAATTTTACTGCCTCGCAATTAGCCTCTGTGATAAAACGTCTGGCATTTTTCAGGGATTCTTGCGGATTTACCTGGTATGAATCATAGGGCATATCGCCTATAACCAGGGCGTGTTTAACTGCGCGCGTAACTGCCTTGGCATGATGCAGCATCTCAGTCATCCCTACCTTGGTAGTTGAATCCAATCCCAAGACCACATTGGCGACAGAATCACCCACTAAAACCATATCAATCCCTGCCCTGTCAATTAGAGACCCTAATGGATAATCATAAGCAGTAAGCATGGTGATTTTACGCGTACCCTTCAGTGATAAAATATCCTGAACAGTAATTTTATTCTCCATTTTTTGCCCCTTTTATATATTTATCTATTGCAACTGCCGCCTTTTTACCTGCGCCCATAGCAGAAATAACGGTATCGGCTCCCGTAATAATATCCCCCCCGGCAAAAACACCGGGAAGAGAAGTCATAAAACTCTCATTTACGATAATGGTCCCTTCTTTGCTGGTCTTTAAACCAGGAGTAAGTTTTGGCAGTAACGGATTAGGATTCTGCCCGATAGCGATAATTACAGTATCTACATCCAGTGTAAAATTGGAATCTTTAACCGGGACCGGTCTTCTTCTGCCTGAGCTGTCCGGTTCGCCAAGGCTCATTTTAATACATTCAAGGGCTTTTACAAAACCGTTATTATCCGCAAGAATTCTTACAGGCTGAGTTAAAAACTCGAAAATTATGCCTTCTGCCAAGGCATTCTCTACTTCCTCAATCCTGCCGGGCATTTCTTTTTCTGTGCGCCGGTATACCAGGCTAACCTGCCTTCCTAATCTCCGCGCAACCCTTGCACTATCAAGCGCAACATTGCCGCCTCCGATAACCGCTACTTTTTTACCTATACTAATAGGCGTAGCGTATTCGGGGAATTTATACGCCTTCATCAGGTTTATACGCGTAAGGAATTCATTTGCGGAATAAACCCGGTCGAGGTTTTCTCCCGGGATACCCAAAAACTGCGGCAGGCCGGCGCCTACCGCAATAAACATAGCCTTAAAACCCTGTTGTAATAATTCTTCAATGCTATAAGTTTTCCCTACAAGGTTATCAACCTTTATGTCTACTCCGAGACTTTTTATATAATTAACTTCGTTCTCCACAATTTTCTTAGGGAGCCTGAATTCGGGTATCCCGTAAATAAGCACGCCTCCGGATAAATGCAATGATTCAAAAATAGTAACCTGATAACCCATTTTTGCCAAATCAGCAGCACAGGTTAATCCTGCCGGGCCTGAGCCGACTACGGCAACTTTAGTCCGGGGTCCGGAGTCCGTAATTTGGAATTTTTTATTATGAACTTTGAGCTCTGAGCCATGAACTAATTCATAATCTGCAGCGTATCTTTCCAGTGCACCGATATTTATAGGTATTTTCTTTTTATTCAGCACACAAGCTGCCTCGCACTGGTTTTCCTGCGGGCAGACGCGTCCGCAGATTGCCGGAAGATTATTCTTTTCCTTAATCTTTGCAAGCGCCTCTTTTTGCCTGCCCTCTTTGATTAATTTAATGAAGCTGGGGATATCTATCTCTACGGGGCAGCCTTTAACGCAAAGGGGATTCTTGCATTGCAGGCAGCGGCTGGCTTCTTTTTCTGCTTCTTCTTTGGAAAAACCCAAAGCAACTTCAAAGAAATTTTTAATACGCTCTTTGGCTGGCTGTTTGGGTATGTCTTTACGCATTTTTAAAATCTTAAAGCCGGTATAAACATCTGGGCTACTTTAAAATATATAATCAGTCCTAACACATCAACAATACTGGTAGTGATAGGCCCTGCTAAAACAGCAGGGTCAAGGCCTACTCTTTTGGAAAAAAGAGGCAAAAATATCCCCGTGGCAATGGCCAGGATCGCAATAATAAGCATAGTCAGGCCTACTACTATTGCCAGCATAAAATCTTTCTGTAAGAGAAATGCCCTTCCAAAGGCAACGCTACCCACAATTACACCCATCAATAAGGCGGCCATAAATTCTAATTTTACAACCTTGAAAACATTCTTAAAATTCACATCTCCTGTTGCAAGGCCTCTGATAATTGTAATTGAGGTCTGGGCGCCTGCATTACCCCCGGTATCTAAAAGCATCGGTATAAAAAACGTAAGGGCTACGACTGAATTCAGGGTATGCTCAAAATTTTTCAATACAGTTCCAGTTAAAAAATCAAAAATCAGCAAAAGTACAAGCCAGCCTGCGCGCCTTCTGACCAGCTCTAAAATAGAGGCGCGCGCGTAGCTAATTATCTCACCACCCCTTGCATCCATCTTACCTATCTCGTAAATATCTTTCGTTGCCTCCTTTTCTACTGTCTCCATAACATCATCTACGGTAATTATACCCAACAATACATTATCTTTATCTACCACAGGCACGTCCAAAAGGTCATATTTTTTAAACCAATTCGCCACATCTTTTGTATCTGCATCGACGTCAATCTTTATGTAATTGGCGTTGGCCATAATATCCTTAACGAGAATATCAGGAGGGGCTTTTAAAAGTTCTTGCAGGGGAATATGCCCTATTAATTTATGGTTTTCATCGGCAACAAAAACTGAATAGATATTTTCTCTATATTCAGCCCTTAAGTTCTCCTGGATAGAAAGTATCGCCTGCCTTGCACTCATATCTTTTTTAAGTTCCACGAATTCTGTAGTCATTAAACTTCCTGCAGTGCCTTCTTTATGTACCATTAAGCTTCGGATATCTTGTGCCTGTTCTTTATTAACAAGCAGAAAAAGCTTCCTCACTACCCTGTTAGGCAACTCCTTGAATAAATCAGCTCTTTCATCAGGTGCCATTTCATTAATAACCTGGGTAACTTCTGCATTATCCAGGTTATTCAGAATATATGACTGTTCCGGAAGCCTCAAATTCTCAAATACCTCAACGGACTTTTTAGCGCCTAATAATTTAAAAACAATTATTTTTTCTTTTGGCTCCAGATATTTCCATCCCTCTGCAATATCCATGGATTGTATATTCCTAAGTGAGCCTTTCAATCCGTTAAAACCCTTCGATTGTATAAATTCTCTTATTTCAGGCAAAATTAAAGCAAAGACATTTATATTTTTACGTATGGAATTCTTCATTTTTCTTTTCTTCCTCGCTTTTAAATAATCTTAATCTTTTTGCCAATTCGTCAAAATCTATTGAGTGGCCGTCAAAGTCCGGGCCGTCTACGCATCCAAAGACTGTCTTGCCACCTACCGTGCATCGGCAGGCTCCGCACATCCCTGTAGCATCGACCATTATGGGGTTAAGGCTCACTACGGTTTTAACTGCGTAATCTTTGGTCAGCCGGGAAACTGCTTTCATCATTAAAACCGGGCCTATGCAATAAACTAAATCCGGATATTGCGTATGGGTTGATTTTTCGACAACGGTAAATAATTCCTTTAAAATATCGGTAACCAGCCCCCTGCGGCCATAAGTGCCATCATCGGTAGTAATAAATAATTCATCACAAATCCCGCGCATTTCATCTTCCAGGATAAGCAGCTCTTTTGAGCGGGAACCGATAATGCCGATTATACGGTTGCCGGCTTCCTTAAACGCCCTTGATACGGGATAAACCTCAGCTACCCCTACGCCTCCGCCTACGCAGACAACCGTACCAAGTTTTTTTAGTTCAGTAGGGTGGCCTAAAGGCCCTAGTAAATGTTCTATTTTATCTCCGGTATTTAAAGCTCCTAGTCTCTTGGTAGTAAAGCCTACAGTCTGGAAAATAAGCGTAACAGTGCCGAGTTTGCGGTCCCAATCTGCTAATGTTAAGGGGATACGCTCACCCTTTTCATCAATCACCACTACTACAAATTGTCCTGCTTGCGCCTTTTCGGCAACCGTAGGCGCATCTATGGTAATCTTAATTACATCTTTTGCTAAGATTTTTTTATCTAGTATTTTGAACATATAAGCTTGGTCTTCATTTGAGATCTTTTTCTTCTGTTATCTGCGCTTCTATACCTGGAAATCTTTTTACCAGTGACACTCCCTTTTCTTTTCCCAAGACAACAATAGCTGTAGCCAGGGCATCTGCGGTTAAACCATCATTTGCAATGACTGTTGCCGAAATTACGCCTGAATCAACCGGGTAGCCTGTTTTGGGATTCAGGATATGCGCATAACGCTTATCCCCTTTTATAAAATATTGCTGGTAGTCGCCGGAGGTTGCAACGCTTTTGTCTTTCAATTTTAAAATCCTCAAGTAGTCTTTTCCCCTGGGGTTGCGTACGGCAATATCCCAGGGTTTGCCAAACTTATCCCCCAGTGCGAGTATCTGGCCTCCTGCATTGACTAAACAATTGTTGATATTTTTTTCTTTAAGTTTGCTGCCTGCGCAATCTAACGCATAACCTTTGGCAATTGCTCCGAGGTCTATTTTCATTCCAGGGACACTAAATTCTACCACATTATTCATTTTGTCAAAGTTAATTTTATCGGAACCTACCAGTTGCAGGCTTTTTTTAATTTCTTCATCTTGCGGCACGCTATATCGTTTATCAGTAAAACCCCACAGGTCCACAAGAGGTGCCACAGTAATATCAAAAGCGCCGTCGGTTTCCTGCCAGAGTTCTTTAGCTTTTTTGAGGATATGTAAAGTATCTTTGCTCACCTGTAATTCACCAAGTTTATTTAACCTGGATACTTCGCTGTCAGGCTTATATTTACTTAACAGGTTCTCCAGGCGCCTGATTTCTCCAAAAACAATACCGGCTGCCTCCTTTTGAGGAGATATAACTTCCACAAAGGTGCCCATTAATACCTGGGTCTGTGTATAAAGCGGCTTATTTTGACAACCGCTTAAAACAGCAGATAGCAAACAGTAGATAGTAGTTAGGAAAATCCGGCATCTAAGAAATTTCATTTCTTAATTATCTTCAAAAGCTCATCAACCGGCAAGGTGTTAATCACATCTTTTTTAGTAAGCCATCCCCTGCGGGCTACGGAAACGCCGAACCTCATATTCGCCAACTGATCAGTGGTGTGCGCATCTGTGCCAATGGCTAATTTTAAGCCGGCATCTTTTGCCCGGCGAACATTCAGGTCGTTTAAGTCCAGCCTTTCAGGAAAACCGTTTATTTCCAGGTGGGTATTTGTCCTTGCGGCTGCTTTTAATATTTCATCAAAATCTATCTCATATGCTTCGCGCGTGCCCCAGAGCCTGCCTGTGGGATGAGCAATAATATGCACATATTTATTTTGGCATGCCTTAATTATCCTCCTGGTAAGCTGCGCCTTGGATTGCTTGAATCCGCTATGGATAGCCGCGACTACCACGTCAAATTCTTTTAAGGTCTTATCCGGATAATCAATCCCGCCATTAGAGTCTATATCTACCTCAGTGCCAAATAAAACCCTAAAGCCTCCAAGATTATTATTGACCTTATCTATTTCGCGTTTTTTCTTTTTTAAATCGGAAATGCTCAGGCCCCTAGCTATCTTTAAGCTTTGCGAATGGTCGGTAATAACAATGAAACTATACCCTAACTTTTTTGCGGCATTAGCCATCTCCAGAATACTGTTGCCTCCGTCTGACCAGAGGGAATGCGCGTGGAAATCGCCTTTTATATCCTTTAATTCCAAAAGTTTCGGGAGCCTGGATTTCAATGCCGATTCTATCTCGCCTGCATCTTCCCTTAATTCCGGCTCAATGTAAGGCATGCCTAATAATTTAAAGATTTCCTCCTCTGTGTGCCCGGCAACAAATTTATCCTTTCTAAATACTCCGTATTCATTCACCTTGAGGCCTTTTCTAATCGCCAGTTGCCTAAGCTTTATATTAAAATTTTTTGAGCCCGTAAAATACAAAAGAGCCGCCCCGAAAGACTTCTGTTCTACTACCCTGCAGTCTACCTGCACATCATCTATTGTCCTCACCGAAGATTTTGTCTCTCCCTTTGCTAAGATGTCTTTTACTAAAGGGATTTTTGTAAATGCCTGCATTACTTTTTCCGGCAGTTGCGAAATTACCAGTATATCAATATCCCTTACGGTTTCTTTTTGACGCCTCAGGCTGCCTGCAGGGGAAATCTTTTTAACTTCTTTTAATTTTTCCAATTTTCCTATAAAAGCCTGCGCAATCAAAGTTGCCTGCGCAAGAGTTAACCTTTCCTTGCCTTTCCTTACAATCCCTATCCCTTTCAAAATATTTTCTATTGTTTTCTCTTTTATGCCAAAGATGCCTGAAAGCTTTCCTCTTTTTATAGCTGCCTCTAAATCCGGAATACTCCTTATGTTCAATTTTTTATATAAAACCGAGGCCGTCTTAGGACCTATGGAAGGGATATTCAACAAATCCAGCAATCCTACAGGGATACTTTTTTTTAAATCTTCGAACATCTTGATCCTGCCGGTTTTGTCAAATTCTTTTATTTTATCTGAAAGGTCCTTGCCTACCCCGGGGATTTCAGTGAGCTTGTCTTCCTTAATGAAATCTTCTAAATCTCTGCTTAGGCCTTCGATATTCTGGGCTGCCCTTTCGTAAGCACGGATCCTGAAAGTGTTTTCATTTTTAATCTCCAGGATCTGGGCTATGTTGCGGAAAATCTCGGCTATTTCTAAGTTCTTCATATATTCAATTCCCTTAAAACTTCATTTTCGGGGTCGAGCTCTCTCGTTTTCTTGAGATAAAAATTATATTTATCCAGATCGCCTTTTTTCCTGTAGGCCTGCGCCAGGCGTGCATTAACCGTAGCAAAATCCGGAGCGATTTTTACAGCGTCATCCAATTCTTTTAGCGCATCCTCTAAGTTACCGCCAGCAATCGCAGGAGCTAACAGATAAAATGTCCCTAAGGCCAGGGAGATTTCAGGTAAATCCGAAGCTAATGCCTTTGCCTTTAAAAAATGGCGCTTTATCTGCATGCCATATGTTATTTTTCCAAAGAACCATCCCTGCTGAGAACGGCGGGAATTTATCATCCCCAGCATCACATAACCAAGGGCCTCATTATTATTATCCAGATACTCTGCTTTTAAAGCACGTTTCACCAACTGCAGCGCCTCACTTAACCTGGCGTCTTTATATTTTATATAGGCCAAGCTAATCAATGAAGAAGCATGTCCCGGGTTAATCTTTAATATTTGATTTAACAAATCTTCTGAATGTACGTAATCACGCCTTCTTCGTAAAACTTCTGCCTTGCCCCATAAGGCATCAATATTGGCTGGTTCTATAGATAAAATTTCCTCATACACAACTAGGGCTTCGTTATCCTTCCTGGATTTTAACAGCAAGGAGGCTTTCTTAAATAAGGTATCTGATTTTTCTGCAGTGATATATTCTATTGTTTTACTGACCGGCCCTGAATTAAGCGGGCAGACCCCCTTATTCAATAAAACGGCTAAATAAACTACAATGATTATGCCTATGCTAAGTAATATAAATAATAAATATTTTTTCAAAAGCGCTGCCTTCTCCCTCTGTGCCTATTTTTTTGCAAGTTTCTCTCTTTTTTCTTCTGTCCGCTAGCTGTATAGTCGCCTTCTTCCTTTGCGCGCTCTAAGAGTTTCTCCCAGCCTAAATTCTTGCCCTCCTGCCACAAGTCATAAAATACTTTAGAGGTTTTCTGATCAGTGGCATCCCCGAACCAAAGTTCATAATATTTAGCTTGGGCACGGACTCCGTTAACGAGAGTCATAAGCATTGACCCCTGGCGTTCTCTGTCTTTGAAGCTGGCGAGCATCTGAAAACCCACTGTTATCTTAGAAGAATACTGCATAATTAAATCATATTCATGCTGTCCATTTTGGTCGCCTTTACCGTTTAATTTGTTGGTTTGTATTTGAAATCTTCCCGGATACCGTTCTGCGCCATATGCAACTACCCTGTCTAACACTGTCCTGTCATTGCGGAACATCTCAGCAATGTGCAATTTACACACAGTGCTTGGGAATGCCTGCATATAAAGATCAATATATTTCTTCCAGTATTGCAAGACATTATCCGGGGTAATATTAAATTTTTTAGCCTGCTCTATTTCTTCCTGCTGGCGTAATGGAATATAGGTTTCCCCGCTATGGAAATTAACTCCCATGATTACTACGCCGGCTACCGCAGGATTTGAATCATAACGTTTCCCTGCTTCCCTGATGAAATTGCTCCATAATCCATAGAATTCATCGGATACCGGAACCGGCACTATACGCTTCTGGCCGTAAGTTTTATGGTGCGGGTTTTTATCGCTAAATTTGAATTCCGATACACCTTGTTGGTAGACCCACTGCGGCGCATCAAAGGAAACAAAAAATAAAGAAACTTTGCGATTGTACCTGGCTGCAAGTGCTATCAATTTATCGACCTGCGACCAGTCAAACTTATCTGGTTGCGGCTGAATAGCCTTCCACCCCTCTATTATCATTATGCCGTTAATCCAGGGTGACCCCTGAAAAGTCCTTTCATATTCCTGCATTCTTCTCTCAAGCGGAATCTGCGGTCCGCACATACCGAAAATTCCTTCATAGCGCTTTATCTGCGCTGCATTAATAGGTGCATCTTCTGCAGAAATTACCGCAGGATTAATAAGAGAAAGAAAAATACAAATAAAAAAACCTATGGCTTTTTTTGGCATATTATTCTTTTTTTATTTTTATTTTAATCCGGTAAGGTTACGTTATAACTTGCCTCGATTGTTTTTACTAAATCTACCAGTACAGAATTTACCGGTACCGGTATGCCCAATTCCTGCCCCTGGCGCACAATCACGCCATTGATAAAATCTATTTCCGTGCGCCTCTTTTTTAAAACATCCTGCAGCATGGAAGAAATATTGGTAGCTGTGGCTTCACAAACCGCCTCTACTTTTGCCAGCGGGTCGTCATAGATTAATTTTATCCGCTTTCTTTTGGCAATCCTGGTTGCTTCAGTAACGGCCTCCCTCAGTATCCTGCGCGTCCCTTCGAATTCCATCAATCTGCCGTTATTGAGGCGGGTTACAGCCGTAAGCGCATTTATGCCTACGTTAATAATTAATTTTGACCAAAGGAGCCCTTTTATATCGCGGGATATCCTGGTCTCAAGGCCAACCTGATTAAAAATCTCCCTGATAGAACGCATCTGGACCGGAATCTTGCCGTCGATACGTCCGATGACTGTCTCTCCCCTGCCTGCATGCCTTACGCTTCCTGCATCAATCAGGGTAGCCCCGTGACTGGTGACGCCACCGATTACCTTCTCAGCTCCGGCTACCTCGCTGATAATTTCAATGTTACCGATGCCATTCTGGAGCGTAAGTATCCCGGTATTTTCGCCTATAATCGGCTTGGCGTTCAGTATCGCATCTTTCGTGTGATAAGATTTAACGCAAATAATTACTAAATCTGCCAGTCCTATATCCTCAGGCTTTGCCGCTACTTTTACGGTAAGCTGCCGGTTGCCGGAAATACCCTCTATGATTATACCGCTTTGATTAATCTTTAAGGCGCGCTCTTTGTTTTTATCTAAAATCCAGACCTCTTCTTTGGATTTTGACAAAAATGCAGCCAAAAGAGTGCCCATCGCCCCGGGGCCAACAATCACAATTTTCATAATATCTCCTTTGACTAGTTATGTGACTTACACGCTAAATTACTAATAGGCTGGCAGTTAAGAACTCAATTAATAAGTACCCTGCAACTGTAAATCAGTGAGCCTATTGAGCACCTTTTGAGATTTTAATTCTTTCTCTAAATGAAAATTTAAGAACGCATTTAGAATCAGATCTAATTCTTTTTTTATCTGCGGGTTCATCCCCAGGTTAAGTACATTCGCAAAATCGTTCTTCTCGATATGTAAAATTGTGGCTACCGTGCCGCGGAATATAGAGCGGCTGGAGGCATCTTTTGTAGAACACCCCATGCATAGAAGCCCTCCCAAACCTAAGCTGAATTTTGACTGCCCCAGAATTTTACCCTGGCAGGAAACACAGGAGTCAAAATGCGGCTTGAAGCCGGAAAGCGCTAAAATTTTAATCTTAAAAATAGTCAATACCTTATCCGGATTCCTGGAATTTTCCAATTCTCCGAGGCAGACCAGGCTTAAATCAAATACATCTTCATTCTTATCCTCGTGCGGCATAACCGCGCCTAAAAGCTCCATCATAAAACTGCCTATGCCTGCCTTGACCATATGCTGCCTGATATTGCTGAAACTATTCTTCTTATCTGCCTGTGATACAAGATGCAGGGATGAATTACTTTTTTTGTAAAATATTATATCGTTTAATGAAAATGGCTCCATGTTACTGGCAAACTTAGCCGGTTCCTTTCTTATGCCTTTTAATATGCCGCTGATTTTACCGAAATCGCGGGTATAGAAATCCGCTATTAATGAAGACTCGCGAAAGTCGCGCCTGTTTAAGACTATAGCCTCAGTTTTATGTATGGACATATTCCTCTTCCTTTTTATGCATCAATTCTTTTTCTTTGGTGGTATGGTCGGAATAACCTAAAATATGCAAAATTCCGTGAGCCACGTATAAATTTAACTCATAAAATACATTAGTCTTATAAATCTTGGCTCCCCGTACAGCCGCATCAGTGGATATGGCTATATCGCCAAAGATTCTTTGGCTTTTAGGCTCAGAAAGATCGAAGGCTAAGACATCCGTCGCCTGATTCCGGCCGCGGTATCTTAAATTAAGCTTTTTTATATTGCGGTCATTTACAAAACAAACAGTTATTTCGCCTGATTTCTTTATAGCCTCTTTTGACAGGATATTAAGAATTGTCTTTTTTATCCTTTTCGGATTGACGGGAATCTTCTTTTGGAAATCTTTTATGGTTATTTTCACTTCTTGACAGTGTGTTTTCAGGGTAAGTAATCCGGCTATGATAGATACCGTTCAGGATTCTGATGAAAATTTTGGAAATCTTTTCCAGGTCTTTCAAGGTTAAATCGCATTCATCGAGCTGTCCGTCAATAAATTTGTTATTAATCACCTTGTGAACGACTTCTTCGATTTTTACCGGCAATGGGTCCTTTAACGCGCGCGTAGCGGCTTCGACAGAATCCGCCAATAATACTATTGCTGTCTCTTTTGTATTGGGCTTTGGCCCGGGATAGCGGAAGCCCTCCTCCTTTATTTCCTGGTCATCCTCTAAATTTTCTAATGCGCGGCGGTAGAAATAATACACCAGGCTGTTTCCGTGATGCTGTATGATAAAATCTATCAAGCGGGGATTAAGTCTGTTTTTTTTGGCTAATTCTATTCCTTCCTTGACATGGTTCATAATTACCAGCTTGCTCATCGTGGGGGACAAATTATCGTGCCTGCTCTCGCTAAGGCTCTGGTTCTCGCTGAAATAATCCGGCTTATGGAGCTTGCCGATATCGTGATAATAAGCGCCGATTCTGGCTAATAATGAATTGGCACCCACTGCTGTACATGCGCTTTCAGACATATTCCCCACCACTAAACTATGATGATATGTGCCAGGCGCTTCTAAAATCATGCGCTGCAATAAGGGGTGGTTAAAATCGGCTAATTCTAGCAAACTGATATTGGTAACGGTCCTGAAAAGATATTCAAAAACTGGCA
>Ga0265297_10009262_pt1 | contig 12775 bp, 7 predicted proteins | sample Munlanlwell13791_FD_192502 | JGI IMG/M metagenome (GOLD analysis project Ga0265297, IMG submission 192502) | Leachate microbial communities from a municipal landfill in Southern Ontario, Canada - Leachate well 137-91 | ecosystem: Engineered > Solid waste > Landfill > Unclassified | place...
GGGTTCGGATAGTTCCCCGTCAAATCGCCGCCCGCAGCCGTGGTCGTGTATATGCCGTTGGTGACCGTTTCCGCATTGCCGCTGATGTTGCCGATTATGGGACTGTTGAACGTCTGTGTCCCGCTCCAGGTGTGCGACGCGGAATAATGGCTGTCCGCTATCGCCGGGTTGGGATAGTTCCCGCTAAGGTCGCCGCCCGCAGCGCCCGTCGGCGCCGCGCCGGTTATCAACACATTCGTCGCGGAAATTATCCGCCCTTTCGCGTCAACGGTGAACTGCGCCACCTCGGTGGAGGTGCCGTAGCTGCCGCTGGTTACGGGGGTGGCGGCAAGCTCCGGGTTCGGATAGTTCCCCGTCAAATCGCCCGCCGCAGCCGTTGTCGTGTAGATACCATTCGTAACCGTCGCCGCGTTGCCGCTGATGGAACCGGCTATCGTGTCCGAAAATGTCTGCGTCCCGCTCCAGGTATGCGGCGCGGAATAATGGCTGTCCGCTATCGCCGGGTTCGGATAGTTCCCGCTAAGGTCGCCCCCCGCAGCGCCGGTAGGCGCCGCGCCGGTTATCAACACATTCGTCGCGGCGCTTATCCGGCCCTTGGCGTCAACTGTGAACACCCCTACCATGCTGCCGCTGCCGTATGCTCCCGCTGACACTCCGGTCGGAGACAGCGCGGCGGCAGCCGCGCCGCCGCCTATCGGCCCGGTGGCGGAAACATCCCCGATGATGGCGGTTATGTAATTGCCCAGCGGCTGCACCGTTGACAGGTTTACAGACGCCGCAGGCACCGCGCCCGTCAAACCCGCCGCATTGAGATTTGTCAGCGCAGCCCCGCTGACCGCAGGCAGCGCGCCGGAAGAATCCAGCTTCACCAGTTTATCCGCGGCATTGAACACATTGCCCTGCAAGGTCACCGAGGACGCCTTCAGCTCAAGCGGCGCGCCTGCAACCCCCTGCCCTGAAAATTGCTCCCCGTCCGCCGCCACCGAGGTAAGCAACGGGTAATACTGCACGCCGTCCGGGCTTACCCGGAAGCTGCCGTCCGCGGAGGAAAAATACAGCAGACCCGGCGCCGCCGGCGGCGGCGTGAGCAGGCCCTTGAGCGTCAGATACCCCTGCGCGGATATGGTTGATTGCCCCACATACATGTCCGACGTGAACTCCGTGCGCCCCGCAAACACGTTGGCGCCGGTGAACGTGTTGCTGGAAGCCGGGGAAATGGCCCCCTCTACGTGCTTGGCATACAGGGCGTACGGCGTGGCATAAAACCGCTCGCGCGAAACCGTCGCAGCGCCCACGCGCACTTCCAGGTACGGGTCTATGGCGCCCCAGGGGATGTCCACAAAGCTGTACCCCTGCGCGCTGTCCACGCCGAGTATGTAGCGGAAGATGCCCTTGTTGACAACCACGGATGTTGAGTTGGACAGCCAGTATTCCGTAGTTCCCGACTGGTCGGTGATGCGGAATGTCATGCCAACGACGCCGTTGTGCACCGCATTATTGAGACGCAGCGTCCCTTGGTAGGTCACCGCATACGGCCCGCCCGCAAACGCAGGCAGCGCAAACGCCATAAACACTGCCGCCGCCGATACAAGGCGGCGCACACGTCTGGCGATATTGCGGGCCGGGTTTGACATGGTTTAAGTCCCCGATGCGGAAATTACGCTCTTCACACGCTCCAGCAGTATTTCAGGAACCACGGGCTTGGTCATGTAGAGGTCCACATTGCCGGTATAGGCCTCCAGATGATCGCTCTCGTCGTCACGGACGGTGAGCATTATCACGGGCAGCTTTCTGGTGCGCTTGGCCGCGCGCACATGCTTGACGAAATCCAGACCGCTTATGCCGGGCAGATTCCAGTCCACCAGCACGGCGGCAGGGATGAATGCCTCCAGCATGCGCAACCCCTCTTCCGCGGACATGGCGGAAACCACCTTGTATCCCCCGGCCTCCAGGATACGGCGGAGGATTATGTGAAAATCCTCCTCGTCGTCAACAACCAGGACAGTGCTTTTCTTTTCCATAAGCCCTCGCGCAGTGAATGAGAGACGTGGTATCTTACATATACACTATCACCCCATTAGGCAATTATTGGTCAAGAGAAAGTCAATCAAATATCAACTGTTTGCTGGCAGCAAAAAAGCAAAAAAATCCCCCGCCTCTCCAAGTCAGAGGCGGGGGAGCGTTCGCAAAGCGCGGCGGATTACTCTACGGTTACGATATTCCTTCCCGTCAGGATGTCGGCGCTGTAATTTGTAACGCCCGTCTTGGGTTTGCCCCAGTCCAGCGCCCTGGGACCGGCGTTATAGCCCCAGAGAACTTTCTGCGTGGCCCAGTCCGGCATTTTGTCGTTAGGAACTCCCCTTAGCGACGAATACTTCTTCCGCATCTGGTCAAACAGGTCGTTGAGTATCGTGGCGCCCAACCGTATGTTTGTCTGCGGGTCCGACAATTTTTTCGGGTTATCGTGATACTTGCCGTTTTTGGCCGCCATCGCGGCGGTGGCGGGCATTATCTGCATGAGGCCGCAGGCCCCGACACCGCTGCATACTTTGGCTGAAAATCCGCTTTCCACCGCAGCCACGGCCTTGAGCAGGCGCGGGTCCATGCCGTTGCCGCGCGTTTCGGCGGCTTCGTCAAAGTACGCGTCGTATTTATGGTTGTTGCCGGCGCCCTTGAAAAAGTCCGGCCCCTTGCACCTGTAGCCGTTGTTGCCGCCGCTGGAATTCGGAGCGCAGCCGTAAACGCCATCGGAACCCCTGCTTGCGCCGGACAAGGAGGACTGCCCGGAAGCGGCGCGGCCGCCTGAAGACGCCCGCCCCCGCGAACTGCGCCGGACCGACGGCCTGGAAACCGCCGCGCCGGACCGCCGCGCCGGACGCACCGACGCCGAAGCGCCGGAAAACGAGACAGAACCGTCATAGACGGTGTTCAGCCGCTTGTAAGCCGCCGAGCCGCCGGACGCCCCGGATATGCCTGATAATCTGGAAAATGAGCCTCCGCCGGAAGCGCCGCGCATTTCAACGGACTGGCCGCCCCATCCCGCGGAAGATATACCGCCCCCCTGGCTTATGAGGGACTCCTTCCGGTTTGCAGCCACTGGAGGCGCCCCCGCGCCGCCGGAAACACTGCCGGAGGACACTTCCACGTCGTTGCCAGCTTCGGGAGGAGACGCTGCGCCCGCGCCGCCGGAAACGCCATCCGATGAAGCCGCTTCTCCGGCTTCAGGATTTAGGGCAGCCACCGTGCTGCGGTCCGCCTCCGTGCCGGCGGAAGCCGTATCCCCGCTGACAGCAAACATGTCCGCACCGGCAGAGGCCGTGTCTGTGCTGATGGAAACACCGTCGTTTTCCGGAGAATCCCCGGCCAGCGCCGCCCGCGTGGCAGGGCAGACAATCGCAATCAAGGCGGATAAAAGCATGGCGAAAAATCTCATCGTTCCTCCTCCGGCTGCGGCGGAGCAATACGGACGCCAACGCTCCTGCTTTTCGCATTAAGAGGGTATCATTCGCGCAACCCCTTTGCATGGGCCAAAAGTCCTACGCCCGGATGGGACTTTAGACCCGCGCGGCGGAAGGCGGCCCCCAGGTACAATTTACTCATTGCTGGAAAAATCATCACGGAGGTAAGCCATGAAATTAGTACTTGCGACGATGCTTGCGCTGGGAGCATTATCCCGTCCCGCCGCGGCGCAGAGCGATGCAAACGCGGACAGACAGGAATTCAGGAATTTGCTGGGTTCGCTGGCCACACAATCCCAGTCCCGTCCGCTTGAGTGCAAGCGGATGTACCTGATGCAGGAATTCGGCGCGGAAGAGGCGGATGTTCAGTACGCCTTCTCGGTGCAGGACTATTCAAGCTACAAGGATGCGTTCTTCCTGAACTACGTAGACGAGAAGAAAAACCATTATTCGGCCTTCGTGGCCTACGAGGGCGAGAACGGCAATATCAAGGGCAAGCTCAACGTCATGAAGACGTCGTCCGGCATGCTCTATCAGCACATTCTCCGCACCGGCCCGGTCGCCAAGGACTATATGGAACTGTCCGTGTCGGACGGCAAGCCCTACAGCCTGTCGTATCTGAAAACCGATAAACAGGGAATCGGCACATTCCGCATTTACTGCAAGGCAGCCCAGGGAGAATAGTTCCCGCCTGCGCTGCGGCGGACTAAGCGGAGAACAACAACCCCTCCGCGAAGTCTGGCAAACCGTACTGCCGGCTTGCTTCCATAACCGCCTTTCCGGCCCGCCGGAAAGGCGGAGCTTTATGTGCATAACCCCGGAAAAGCGGGAAGGACTTTGTGCCCGCCATGAATTCCCGCCCATTCATTCCAGCAGCAGTTGCCGAACGCTCCCTCCAAAATGTATATTTCATGTTGACCTTTTGAGTTGCCTGAGGAGACTATGAAAGCGTTGATTCTCTTGCTGGGTTTTGCTCCGGCGGCTTTTGCCGGCGGGCCGATAGTGGCGGGCTCCACGGTAACATTGGAGCAATGCGTCGGCATCGCGCTGGGAAACGACCCGGACATGCAGTCGCTGTCCTATACCGAACAGGCGCAGCGGGACGTCTACGCGCAGACCAAATCCGGCTATCTTCCTTATTTGTCGGCGGAGGCGGGGTTTGCGTCCAATAAATCCAGCCAGCTCAACGAGGCGGACCGCTACACCACAATCGGCGACTACGATTCCAAATCCGCCGCCCTGTCGCTTAAACAGCTTGTCTTTGATTTCGGAAAAACGCCCGCCGCCATGCGCGCCGCCTCCTCCGGTGCCGAGTCCGCGCGGCAGGACATAGAGACGCAGGCCATCGCCGTCGCCAACCAGGTGAAAAAATCCTATTACGCGGTGCTTTTCAGCGTGCGCGGGCTTGCGCTCAGCGACGAGATTCTGGAACAGTACCGCAAAAACCTCTCCTACGCCAACGCGCATTACGAGGCAAAGATAAAACCCCGTTACGACGTCACCAAGGCCGAAGCCGACCTTTCCGGGCAAATGCTCAACAACATACAGGTGCGCAATAACGTTCTGCTGGCGCAGGCATATCTCAAAAACGCGATGAATTTGGTTGACGCGCCGGATTTCTCCATCAGCGACAATATGGATTTTGTCAAATATCCCGTCAATCTTGCCGAAATGCTGGCGAAAGCCTATGCCCAGCGCCCGGATTTGCGCTCGCTTGAATATCAGGCAAAGGCGGCGGAGCAGTCGCTTAAAAGCGCCGCCATGGACAGGCTGCCGGCGCTAAACGGCTCGGCGGGATACGGATTTGCGGGGACGCAGTCGCCCATATCGCGCGGCTGGAACGCGGGGCTTTCGCTTTCGGCGGATTTGTTCACCGGGCTGCGCAAATCCGCCCGCGTGGCCGAACTGGAAAACCGGCTGGCCGCGCTGCGCTCCAGGATGGATTCTCTTAAGCTGTCCATGGATTTGGACGTTAAAACCCAGTATCTGGCGCTGACGCGGCTGGAGCAGGCCATAGCCACCGCCAAAGAGCAGGTGCGCGCGGCCACGGAAAATCTGGACATCGCAAACGTCCGCTACCAGACCGGCCTCAGCGCGCCGGTGGAAATTTCGGACGCGACGGTAACATACAACAACGCGAAGATGAATTTATTGCAGTCGCTCTACGATTACAAAACGGCCCAGGCCGATATGGAGCGCGCAACCGGGAGCAGATGATGATAAAAAATATCGCGGTTATTCTGGCATTGGCGGCGGCGTGCGGCTGCCACAAAAAACAGGCCGGCACGGAGGACAAGTCTGTTCCCGTTTCCGTGGTGAAGGCCGCGCAAAAAGACGTTCCCATAGTGCTAAACGCCACCGGCACGGTGGAGCCGATAAAAACCGTCAAGGTCATGGCGCAGGTGGACAGCCGCGTCACCAAAATCCATATCAAAGACGGGCAGCGGCTCAAGCAGGGCGACCTTATAATGGAACTGGATGCCGAGCCTGCCCGCCAGGCGCTGGCCAAGGCCAAAGCCCAGCTTGCCCAAGACATGGACAGCATGGCTTATTCCAAAGTCCAGGCCCAGCGCTATAACGAGCTGGTCGCAAAAGGCGCCGCCGCCCAGGCCGACGCGGACCAGAACGACACCGCCTATAAAACCGATTCCGCAAAAGTGGACGCGGACAGGGCCGCCGTCGCCCAGGCGCAGATAGACCTGGATTACACGCAGATAATTTCGCCCATGGACGGCAAGGCCGGCTCGCTTCAGGTGCACGAGGGCGACATGACGCAGAAAAACTCCACCACTTTGATAGTGGTCAACCAGATGTCTCCCATATACGTCAAATTCTCGGTGCCGGAGAAATACATCCAGCAGGTGCAGACGGCAAAGCACGCCGGAACCGTGCCGATTTCCGCCGCGCCCGAAGGCGCGCAAAGCGCCGCCGGAACGTTGGTTTTCGTTGATAACGCCGTCAACAGCGACACGGGGATGATAATGCTGCGCGGCTCTTTCCCCAACAAAAGGGAAATACTCTGGCCAGGCCAGTTCGCGGCGGTAACCATGACGCTGGGCACGGAAAAAGGCGCGGTTACGCTGCCGTCGGCGGCGGTGATGTCCAGCCAGGACGGCAAATCTGTTTTCGTGCTCAATCCCAACAACACGGTGTCGCTGCGCAAGGTCGCGGTGGACCGCGTTTACGGAGACGACTGCGTCATAACAAACGGCCTCGCCAAGGGCGACACCGTGGTTTCCGACGGGCAGATACTGCTCAAGGACGGCGCGGCAGTGGAGATAAAAACCGCTGTCCCGCAGCAGTAGGACAATACAATGCATATTTCGGGATTGTGGATACGCAGGCCCGTAACGACCGTGCTTACGATGTGCGCGGTTCTTTTTTTCGGGCTGGTCTGCTACAAGAAGCTGCCCATAAACAACCTGCCGGCGGTTGATTTCCCGATAATAGTGGTCAACGCCTCGCTGCCGGGGGCCACGCCGGAGATCATGGCGGCCACCGTGGCAACCCCGCTGGAAAAGCAGTTTTCCTCCATAAACGGCCTGCTGTCCATGACCAGCACCAGCTATCAGGGCAGCACTCAGATAGTGCTGCAATTCGCGCTGGAGCGCAACGTGGACGCCTGCGCGCTGGACGTAAACTCCGCCATATCGGCGGCGTCGGCCTTCCTGCCGATGAACATGCCATCCACCCCCACTTTCCAGAAAGTAAATCCGGCGGACTCGCCCATACTCTACCTGGCGCTGACCTCGGACACGCTGCCCATGTCGCAGGTCAACGAGTATGCCGACACCACCATATCCCGCTATTTCGCCACCATAGACGGCGTCTCGCAAATCCAGCTTTACGGCACGCAGAAATACGCCGTCCGCATACAGGTCAACCCGGACAGGGTGTTCGGCCACGGGATGGACCTCTCCGACGTAAACTCCGCCATAAAAGCGGGCAACGTAAACCTGCCCGGCGGCCTGCTGGACGGCGAAAACCAGTCCTATACGGTTGAAACCAAAGGCCAGCTGATGAACGCCGCCGGCTACAACAACCTGGTGGTGCGCTACGAGCAGGGCTATCCTGTCAAGGTTAAAGACATCGGCAATGCCATAGACAGCGTGGATTTCGACAAGACCGTGGCCTGGTACGGCGACCACAAAAAGCAGGGCCAGACCATCATCATCGCCGTGCGCAAGCAGCAGGGCGCCAACGCCGTGGAGGTGGTGCGCAAAATCAACGCGCTGATGCCAAAGGTCCGCGCGCTGATTCCCGCCTCGGTGGAGATACACAGCGTCTACGACGAATCTTATTTCATTGAAGAATCCATAGACGATGTGCAGTTCACCCTTATCCTGACCGTGCTGCTGGTCGTGGCGGTGATATTCATATTCCTGCGCTCGCTTACCGCCACGATTATCCCCAGCATAGTGGTTCCGCTTTCGCTGGTGGCGACTTTCGCGGCGATTTACGTGCTGGGGTTCAGCCTGAACAACCTCTCGCTTATGGCGCTGACTTTGTCGGTGGGCTTTGTGGTGGACGACGCGGTGGTCATGCTGGAAAACATAGTCCGCCGCATGGAGGGCGGGGAAAATGCGATGGACGCCTCCATGCGCGGCTCAAAGGAGATAGAGTTCACCATCATCTCCATGACCATATCGCTTGTGGTGGTTTTCGTGCCGATAATATTCCTGGGCGGCATAGTGGGGCGGCTGTTCAGGGAATTCGCTGTCAGCATAGGCGTGGCGATACTGGTGTCGGGCTTCATGTCGGTGTCTTTGACGCCGATGCTGTGCAGCAGGCTCATCAAAATGAAGCACGGCGGCGAGGGCGAAAAGAAAAACGCATTCATCGCCTGGACCGAGAAAATGCTGGACGCCATGTCCGCCTACTACGCGCGCACGCTTAGAATCGCGCTTGGCCACAAGATGATTTCGCTGTGGGTTACGGTCATATCGCTGGCGGGCTCCGCATGGTTTTTCAAGGTGATGCCCAAGGGCTTTATCCCCAGCCAGGACCGCAACCTGTTTCAGGCCTACACCCAGGGCGACGATAAGGCCACCTTCGCCCAGATGACGGCGCACCAGCAGGCCTTAAACGACGAGGCAAAGAAACTGCCGGAGATGGACAAGTACATCTCCATTGCGGGCCTCAACAGCCTCAATTCCGGGCTTATATTCGTCTCGCTGGTGGACGCGCACGAGCGCAAAGCCACCGCCGACCAGGTGATGAACCGCCTGCGCGAGAAGTTTGAGCGTATCCCCGGCATACGCGCCTTCCTCAACAACCCGCCGCCGATAACGGTTTCGGCGCATCAGACAAACGGGTTGTGGCAGTACACGCTGCAAACCAGCAATCTGGACGATCTTTACAAATACGCCCCCATGATGGAGGCCAAAATCGGCTCGGTGCCGGGCCTGCTCAACGTCAACTCCGACCTTCAGCTTAAAAAACCCAAGCTGATAGTGCATGTGGACCGCGACAAGGCGTCTTCCGTGGGGCTGACGCTTTCGGATATAGAGGAGTCCATTTATTCCGCCTACGGCTCGCGCTACGTCTCCACGATATACGGCGACACGAACCAGTACTACGTCATCCTGGAGCTGCTGCCGGAATTCCGCCAGGACGTAAACGCGCTTTCAAAGATGTATATCAAGCCTCCGTCGGGCAAAATGGTCGCGCTGGGCACAATAGCCAGCATAGAGCAGACCGTCTCGCCCATAAGCGTCAATCATAAGGGGCAGATACCTTCGGCCACCATTTCGTTTGACATAGCCCCCGGACATTCCATAAGCGAGGCGATGGCGGCCATAGAAAAAATCTCGCGCGAGAACCTGCCCGCCGGCATCAGCGGCGATTTTGAGGGTTCGGCCCAGTCGTTTGCCGACTCTTTTGCCAGCCTGGGGTTTTTGCTGATTGTTACGGTGTTTGTGATATACATAGTGCTGGGCATACTCTACGAAAGCTACATACACCCGGTAACAATTCTGTCCTCGCTGCCGCTGGCGGGTTTCGGCGCGCTTTTTGCGCTGTGGATATTCCGCATGGAACTGGACCTCTACGCCTTTGTGGGAATCATCATGCTGGTGGGCCTTGTAAAGAAAAACGGCATCATGATGGTGGACACCGCGCTGGAGATTGCCCGCGACCGCAAGACGGATTCCGAGGAGTCCATTTACCAGGCCTGCCTGCTGCGCTTCCGCCCGATTATGATGACCACCATGGCCGCGCTGCTGGGCACGCTGCCGATTGCGCTTGGCATAGGCGCGGGCGGAGAGTCGCGCGCGCCTATGGGCGTTGCGGTCTGCGGCGGATTGTTCTTCTCGCAAATGCTGACGCTCTACATCACCCCAGTTTTCTACATCTGGTTTGACAGACTCTCCGAGAAATGGAAGGGGCGGTAAGGCAGGCAGTTAGCCCGGAAATCGCAGTTGGATTGCGGAATTCGCCGAAAAAACCGCGCCACACTACCTTCACAAAATCATCCTTTCCCGCAGTGAGACGCGCGCGGATAAGTCCGGCATTATTTTGCGCTTTTTCGCCTCGGTCCTCGCGCCAACTGAAACATTCAGGTGAATCTTATCCGGGAGAAGTTTACTTTTTGCCGGGGCCGACGGAGAAATGGACGCCGTTGTCTATCTGATTATGCGCCGGGGCCGGAGCCGCCTGCTGCGGCGCCGCCGGACCGGGAATGCGAATCGTCCCGCCATGCTCGCGCATCATGCGGGCGGCTTCGTAGCTGGTTTTGGCGGACTGGTTTTTCGGGTCCAGCTCAGAGGCGCGCTTGAACGCGGTTTCCGCCTCGCCCCACAGCCGCAGCTTGGATTTGAACAGGCCCAGGCTCATGTACGCCTCGGATGATTCGTGGGTATGGCCCTTTTGGCGGCAATAGGGAGCGTTGATATTATCCTCGTATTCCCTGCGGGCCATGTCCGTCTGCCCCTTGGCCTCGTAAATGCGCGCGCGGTGGTAATAGGTGTACGGAAAAACCGGGTCCAGATTGTGATACAAGCTGAAGGAATGCAAAGCCCTGTCCAGATATTTGTTCGCCTCGTCGGGATTTGTTGTTACGAGGGAATCGTGCTTTTTCATGTAAAGCTCGCCAAGCTGGTAGAAGGTCTGCACATAATTGGGCGCAAGCTCGCGCAGCCTGCTGTAGTCGGCGATAGCGCGGTCATAGTCGGTGCGGGGGGCATTGTCCTCATCCCCCCATTCGGGGCGATACTGGGGAACAAGGTCAAAGCGGTCTTTATATACATTGCCGCGGAAATAATAGGCCATCACAAATGACGGGTCGTATTTGTTGACCAGATTGTAATAGGAGAGCGCGCTGCCCCAGTCCCGCTCCTTGGAAAAATATATCGCCAGGTTGTGATACACATTCGCCCGGAAAAACCCCCAGAACAGATTCATCGGATAGAGCATGGCCAGTATTATCAGCAATGCCGCCGCGCCGTTGGCCATCCAGGCCGTCCTGAGAAATTTCCAGCACAGCCAGGCCGACATCGGTATCATCACCACCCAGGCAACATGCCATTGCAGGAAATCGCCGAAGGGCATGGTGTCGGCCAGCGGCCCCTGCAATTCCGAGAACTGGCCCCATATGGAAAACAGCAGCCACAGCAGCCCGCCGAAGGCGGCAAGGCGCAGCGGCCACAGCCAGGCGGAGGGTTCCGGTTCCTCGTTTTTTGGCAGCAGCGCGGCGGAGGAATAATCCGTCTGATGCGTCTCGTAGAGCGCCTTTCCCCTGGCTATGGCAATCACAAGCCCAGGCAGCAGGCCGAAATATATCCCGGAAGAGACAAAGCGCATGCTGACGTCAAAGAAGTTATGCGCCATCATCGCGGCGAAGGCAGCCAGGTAGCCCAGCAAATCGTAGGCGCGGGGAGGGGGGCGCAAATCCGGGTCTTCCAGCAGCGCCCGCGTCTGCGCGCCCAGCGCGCGCAGTCCGGTAACCACGGTGAAAACTATTATCCACAGGAACAGCCCGAAACCCAACAGGCCGTTGTCCATCCACTGTTCCAGATATTCATCCTCCGCATGGTCGGTTTCGGTGTTATGCTTGCCCTCTATGTGGAATATCTGCGGGCGGCGGAACGCGGGATAAATGACCTTGAAAGTCCCAACCCCGGTGCCGGTGAAGGGTTTCGTCTCTATCATCTCCCAGGTGGAAAGCCAGGTGAACACGCGGAAATTGACGGAATTCATCCTTTTCGCGGCAAACACCCCCACCAGCGCGGCGCAGCCCAACAGCACGGACAGCGCAGCGGCATTGATGGCGACTTTATACCGCTCGTAATACCGCCGCAGGAAAAACACCGAATACATCGCCGTGAATATCGCGGAGGCTATGCCGAACCCCATCCACGCGCCCTTTGTCTCGGTGAAATAGAGGCAGGCGGCGTCGGCCAGCAGAATCGGAATGTACCAGAAAGAGCGCGTTTTCAGATACTGCGCCAGAAAAACGAAAAACACCAGCAGCGCAAAATCGGCGAAGAAATTGGGATTGCCGTAGGTGGAAAAAACGCGCGGCCCGAACGCCGCCCGCCACACAAACGGGTCCAGCCGCACGGACGAATGGCGCGCGTAAAACTGCCAGTCCGCTATCTGGACCAGGCCGTAGAGTATGGTAACCGCCGCGCCGGCCAGGAATATTTTCGTAAAGCGGTTCACCGCCTTCTCGTCAAATTCGGAAATGACCACCACCGAAACGCCGGTGTAGACCATATAGCGCACGAAATCGTCCACCGACAGCCATTTGTACGGCGCGTTCAGGAAAGACAACACGATATAGCCCATGTAAAGCAGGAAAGGCGACAGGAAAATAAGGTCCTCTTTGCGTATCGCCTTTCTGCCCTCAAGCGCGAGCAGGCAGGTCCACAGCGCAAACAGCGCCAGCCCGCCCATTTGCAGCAGAGTTATCTTGACCTGCGCCGAATCGTAGGTGCGCAGATAAAAAGCGTTGGAAATAAGGACGTAAAGGAAAGGCACCCACCAGTGTATGGCGCCGCGCAGATAATCCACTGCCGGGGATAGCGCCGCCTGAGCAGCGGCGGCGGGAGATTTTTTTTCTCTTGCCATCAGAATAAGCCGAGGATGGGACTTGAACCCACAACCTATCGCTTACGAAGCGATCGCTCTACCGTTGAGCTACCTCGGCGCGTTTTATAAGTATACCGAATCTAGGACGGTTTGGCGAGTGCGAGAATTATCCAATGCAAGATGAGCCTGAAGGAATGCTCGTTTCCAACACAAGATGAGCCTGAACCGCGCTGAAATCGTCCGTTTGCGCTCTGTCGTTCGTAAACTAAGCCATGACGCTGGAAATG
>Ga0265297_10009263_pt1 | contig 12775 bp, 16 predicted proteins | sample Munlanlwell13791_FD_192502 | JGI IMG/M metagenome (GOLD analysis project Ga0265297, IMG submission 192502) | Leachate microbial communities from a municipal landfill in Southern Ontario, Canada - Leachate well 137-91 | ecosystem: Engineered > Solid waste > Landfill > Unclassified | place...
GCAAGATGTGATTATTATAGAAAAAAACAAGAAGAAGAGTTTTTAATTAAATTGAAAAGAGAGAGCGATGGATAATAAAATTTTATGTTGCGACGTAATTGATGGGCTGAAACAAATTGATAGAGACAGTGTTTCTTTAATATTTACCTCACCTCCATATAACGTAGATATCAAATATGATAATAGAGATGATACACAGCCATTTGAAGAGTATTTAAAATGGATGAAAGATGTCTTTGAAGAGGCATATAAGACTCTTCGTATCGGAGGTAGGCTGGCTATAAATATTGATTCTATTAAAAATAGGGAAGACGTTGAGAATGAATATGGAATATGTATTTACGCTCATCTATATAATATGATGAAAGAAATTGGTTATAACTTTAGGACAGATATTTGTTGGTATAAGCAGAACGCCGTTGGCAGAGGAACTGCATGGGGATCATATTGTTCATGTTCAAATCCAACACTAAGGAGAAATCATGAGTATATACTGGTTTGGTCAAAAGGCGATTGGAAATTAGATGGAGATCCTGAGCTTTCAGATATGACAAAGGAAGAATTTTGCCAATATATTTACAGCACGTGGTTTATACCACCTGAAACGAGAAAACTCGGGGGTCACCCTGTGCCATTCCCAGAGGAGCTGGCTAGGCGAATTATAAAGCTCTATTCTTATAGGGAAGATATCGTTCTCGATCCATTTGTTGGTTCAGGAACCACTACTGCGGTTGCTGCTAGCTTGGGAAGACGATGGGTAGGCATTGATAATTCTCAGAAATATGTTGATTTTTCTAGGAGAAGAACACTTGATAAGCAGTCAGAGTTCAATACCGAACAAATAATTTCTCCATATGTTGGAAGAACAGAAAGGCTCGCTATGAATAAGAGTACTACAGAAAATCTCCAGGAAGAATTTTATGAAAGATTTTGATTTTACAGTAGACTATAATGATTTAACTTTAATTGAGACTGAAGCTAATTTTCCGGATGTTCAAAAAATTATGAATGCGGATATGGCTGGTCGTAAGGAATGGATGATTTCTTCCAACATTTATATAACACACAAGTATGGAACATGTGTATTCGGAATAAATATGTGGCACAATAAGACAGTAGACATTGTATCATATGTTCCATCAACTAAAGAAATAATTGGCAGTGACGATTTGCAATGTTTATCGTTTTGGTGTCAGGAATTGGGATGGGATTGCCCCAAGGTGTCAGAGCCTCTGGTATTATCCAATATAAAACTTTGGAAGTATATTTGGTCAGTTAATTTAGTTGAGTCTGACTATCTGGACAAAACATATCAAAATAGAGAAAATATAGTATTTGAGGATTAATATTTGATTTTTAAATGTGCTTATTGTGGTCATAACCAGGATATGGTTTCTAATATTTATTTATATATTGGGTTTAAATGTGAAAGATGTTCATGTTATAATAGCCCTAAAGATGAGTTTGATTTGATTAAAAATAATAAAATAAAAAAACAAATTCAAATAAATGATGTTCGAGGATTATTAATTAAAAGAATTGAGGAGATTAACAATGGGAATTATAAGAAATAAAACAGAACAGTGTATAAAATTTTTATATGAGGACGATTCTGGTAAAGATAGTTATTATATTATTTATGATTATGCACTTGGAACCCCCAGTATATCTTTTAATAAAAAGGGGAGCGAAGAGACGTTTACTATTGGGGCAGACGTTATATCCGAAGCAGTATCTTTCTTAATGGAAAAGAATTTAATAAATATTCCTATTCATGGTGGCAGATTTGGATTTGATCCTAATATTTTTGACAATGGCAGCCTGGCTACAAATGGGGATGTTTTAGCCCCGACAGTTATTGAGGATTCAGCCCCCCTTAACGTCGAAAATAAAAATATACCCGAAGTTTTTCCACAGAGTAATCAAATAGAGAGCTTTGAAATTGCTTCGAATAATGTTTCAGAGAGAGTCTCGGTTAATGACGTTAATAATAAAGATTTTACTGAGAGCAAAGTTCCTGAAAAAATGGTCATAGAGACATCTGACGAGCCTATTATAGAGCGTCCTGTTAAGAAATCAGGACAGCAGATTCCATTTAATTCACAGAAGAAGATCAATAGAGTTAATTAGTTATGAAGTATAGAATATCGACAATACCATTTCTTAAAATTTTAAATAGTAGAGAGGGAGAGATTATTCCATTGTGCACAAGATGTAAATCTCAAGACTGTTCGCATAATATTGTTAATAAAAAAGTTTCTATATATGGTATCGTAGATGAGTATCGGCTATATAATAGAGGCGGAAATTTTTATATTGTCGTTGGGTGTGACGGTTTTGTTGATGGGGCATCTGTTGAGGATGAAGAACTGGATTCTATTGAGGATGGTGACTAATGCCTATATATACCTATCAGCACCCAGTAACTAAAAAGATATACGAAGACTTGAGGTCTGTGTCCGATAGAGATAAGCCTTTGGTATTGGATGACGGAACCAAATGCGAAAGAATTTTATTTGCTAAAAGTGACAAACCTGCCAACGCAAGAACTTCTCGCGCCGGAGAAAAATTAGAGCCATTCCAGGCGGATCCTGATTTTGTAAAAAAAATGAATCCCAAGTATATTAAATTTAGGGATGGACATAGAGAGAGATACGACCCTAATAAACATTGTTAATTAGTGATTAAAAATATGAGATTTGTTATACAAGAACTAACTGTTGCAACAGTTTGTGATAAGCAAATAGATGATCACCAGAATATTATTAAAATTATTGAAAATATAAAAAAAAATGGGCTGGTTATATCTTTGGTTATTTGCAAAAAAAAAGATAAATATAACTCAGATATTAGTTCATACCCAGAGGCTAAAATCATAGATTTTGATATAGATTCCAAATTACTCGCAATTAAGGTTCTTATGAAAAGTGCTCAATTAAAACTGAAAAATATATATATAGATGAAATTGAGGAAATGAAAATTCTTAACTCTAAGAATAATATTTCAATACCTCATGATAATATTGGAAGATTCGAACTTATAGATCTCAGTTAGGACAAATATGGAAAATAAGGATTTTGTACATTTACATAACCATAGTGAATACAGTTCATTTGATGGTCAAGCAAAGTTGTATGACCTAGTCATGCATGCTAGGAGCATGGGGTTTCCAGCATTCGCTCTTACAGACCATGGCAACGTCGGTGGTCTGGTAAAGTTTTTAAGGTATTGTTATGATAAAAAAGATAAAAAAGGCAAACCTATATCTTTTAATCCTATAAAGGCAATTCCAGGAGCGGAATTATATATGTCTAAAGACAGGTTTGCTCAAGGGAATATTGCCCAGCCCGAAGGTCGTAAAGGCAATTATCATATTATTTTAATTGCAAAAAATTATATTGGATATCAAAATTTATGCAAGTTGTCATCTAGAGGATTTACAGAGGGGCTATATTCTGATCCTAGGATAGACTTCTCTTTATTAGATGAATGTAAGGAAGGTTTAATTTGTTCATCCGCATGCTTGAAGGGACTTATTAATATGAACCTGCTGCATGACCGCTATGATGAAGCCAGGGCTGCTGCTGGAGTTTTTAGGGACATATTCGGTAAAGATTTTTTCCTTGAGGTTATGTATCATGGCATTAAAGAGGAACGTATGATTCTAGGAGACATTGTTAAGCTGTCCCATGATTTGGGAATTCCTTTAATAGCAACAAATGACTGCCATTATATTACAAAAAAAATGGCTAAATCGCAAGAGGTATTTATGTGCATTAGCGTTGGCGGTGGAAAATGCATAAATGACCCCAAGAGAATCAAATTTGATTATGATGAGTTTTATTTAAAAAGTGCAGCTGAGATGTATAAAATTTTTGGAAAAATTGACGGGGCTTTACACAACACCGTTGAGGTAGCCAATAGGGTAGATGATAAAGATATTTTAAATAATTTATTTTCTAGCAAAATGAGATTGCCTGAATTTAAACTTCCTGAAAAGTTTTCAAGCCCTGATGAATATTTAAGTTATCTTGCGTGGGAAGGAATGCGAAAGATTGGCTGGGATAAAAGCCAGGACCATGTTGATGCTCTTAAGAAAGAACTTGAGGATATTCGTATTGCAAAAGTTAATAATGGCTATGACTTTGCAACATATTTTCTTATAGAATGGGACATAATAAATTTTGCCCGAAAGAATAGCATTTTAACGGGATGCGGAAGGGGGTCTGGATATTCCAGCATTCTTTTGCGATGCCTTGGAGTAACCTATGGTGTTGATCCAATAGAGAATGGATTACTGTGGGAAAGGTTTTTAGGATTTTCAGAGTCTTTATATATAGATGATTCTGATTTTACAGTAGAGGGAGATGATGAAGAAATTTGTGCAACAAATAGTGAGCCAGTGTCAGAAAATATATTTAATGATGATGACGACATTGACGAATCTAGGGATTTGGAAGATGATCTTGGTGGAGTTGATAGATATTAATTAGGGCAGAATAGTTTGAGGCACTGTATAAATGAGTATAATTGAGATTAAAGACATTAAGGATTTTTTAATTAAAACTGTTTCTTCCTTACAGGATACAGAGGTCGTGCAAAAGGCTACCGCTGAAATAGATGTTTTCGAAAAAACATTTAATGTTAAGGGAGAAAACCAGCTAGATAAAATGTATAAATTATATTTGTCTCGTAGCAAGAGAGGGCTGGTAAGTGATGTTAATAAATTGAATAGTTGGTTAGCATATGCCCTTGGAATAACATCAAAAAAACCTGATAGTGATTCTAAACTCCTTTTCCGTAGAGTCTTTGCCAGACCAGGATTTCCTGATATAGATTCAGATTTTGACTATGACCACAGAGATAGAGTATATGAGTATATCATTGATAAATACGGCAGAGAAAATGTGGGAAATATTGGTGCGTATGGAACGCTTAAATTAAAATCTGCCATTAGAAAAATAGGAAAATCTTTTGATGTTGCAGGATCTTTTTTAAAGGGTAAACAAGCATACGTTACCGATAATGATGCCAAAGTTTCAGAAATTGTTGATACGTTGCCAAAGTCTGCAATAATGAAGGCTGTTAACAAGTCTGGCGAGCAGATAGTTATCAAAACTGTTGACGAAGCCTGTGAGTGCTGCAATGACTTTAGGTATTATATGGATAAATTTCCAGGAGTATATGAGCATGTAAAAAACTTGACAGGTTTGATTACTAGTTTTGGTATACATGCATCCGGTATTGTCCTTTCGGATGTTCCTTTGGAGCTAATAGCCCCTCTTAAAAGAGCAAAAGATAAAGGTCAAAGAGTTGTATACGGGACACAGTATGATGGACCAGACCTTGACACAATTGGCTTAATAAAGTTTGATATTTTAGCAATTTCTACATTAACAGTTATACAAAAGTGTATAGATCTTATTGAAAAAAATTACGGCTATAAAATTGATGTTGAAAATTTAAATATTAACGATGAGAAAACCTTTGCCTTATATCGCTCGGGGCATTTAACAGGGGTTTTTCAGTGCGAAAGCCGTGGTATGCAGGAGACTATGGTGGAGATGGGAGTTGAAAATCTCAAAGATATAGTTGCTGCTATAGCTCTTTATAGACCTGGTCCTATGGACAGCATTCCAGATTATTGTCGCCGCAAAAAGGGAATGCAAAAAGTTGACTATTTTGATAAGTCAATAGAGCCATATGTTAAAAAATATCTTAAGGACACTTATGGTATATTAGTTTTTCAAGAGCAAGTTATGCAAATATGTAATAGCTTGGCAGGATTTACAGTAAATGATGGATATGTCATGATTAAGGCTGTTGGTAAGAAGAAGAAGGAACTATTGGAATCATTTAAGGATACCTTTGTGAAGGGTTGTTCCAGTAAGAATATCGATGTTAAGTTAGCATCAAAGTACTGGGATGATTTTATTGTACCCTTTTCTTCCTATGGGTTCAATCGAAGCCATAGTGCAGCCTACGGTTTTACAAGCTACATATGCGGTTATTTAAAAGCAAACTACCCTGATGAGTTTATGTGTTCACGACTGAATGTCGCAAAGGATAAAGACCAAGACAAGGTTAAGGTCTATTTGAAAGAATGTAAAAGAATGGGCATCCAAATATTGCCTAAAGATATTAATGAATGTGAAACAGATTATGCTATTGTAAAGAAGCAAGATAAATTGGCTGGTGTTATGCAGTCGCAAATAAGACCCAGCCTTGTTTGTGATAATCTTGGATTAGCTGCTGCGCAAGAAGTCGCAAAAAATGCTCCATATAAAGGAATAAAAGATTTTGCAATGAGAACGGATTCTAAAATTGTAGATGCTAAAGTATTAGGAGCTTTAATTGACGCTGGATTTTTAAATAAAAAAATTAAAGAAAATAAAGGTGCAGCGATAAAGTTATTTGGAGATGTTCGTATAGACCTGAAAAAAGCTGCGAAAAAGGGCATTACGATAGAGAACCTTTTTGAAGATTTATAATTAATGGAGATAAAATAATGGATACTTTAAGGAAATCAGTGATTACTAAATCTATTAGCAGGACAATCCATACTAGAGAATATGAAAATTTGATAGTATCTGTTAATATTCAAGAGAATATAGAATGGGCAACAATGTCAGATAGAATAGAAAAGACTAAGGGTGTTACTAAAACCCTTGTTGATGATTTCAAAAAAACACTTTTGGATGTTATGCGAGAGCTAGAATTGTCTCACAAACCTGCTGTTGTCAAGAATAAAAATTTTGAAGATGGTAAAAAAAATAAACAGAATGTCGATGATAAAGGTACAGTTATTGAGGCAGAAAATCCCGCTAATGATAATTCTGGAATTGAAAAGGATGGCATAGAGAATTTTGATTTAAATGAGTTCTGCCAATAGGAGGAATTATGTCAGATAAAAACGTTAAAAATATAGAAGCATTATTTAATATTTCATATGCGGACACAGCTGCTGTTTCAGAAAATGTCTGGACGTCCGAGGCGGATGTTGCTGGAGACTTTGATCAGTCTATTAGTGCATTACATAATGATTTAGAAAAAGTTGATTGTAATGTATCGCCAGCATCTGCTGGAGTGGATATAGAAACTGAAGCAAGTGATGTTAGGGTCGAGCTTGAAGATGCCATATCCAGTGGTTTAGAAGATGTTGTAGAAGATGTTGTAGAAGATGTTGTAGAAGATGTTGTAGAAGATGTTGTAGAGGATGTTGTAGAGGATGTTGTAGAGGATCAAATATTATCTGATAATTCTGATGATATCCCGCTGGTTATTGAGAATGAAGATGATTTTACTGATAGTCGTTTTATTAAAGATGGAGTGGAAATAGAAAATGGTAAGATTAAATGGTTTTTTGAGTCAGGCGAGAGGAAGTGGGAAGAGTTTTATACTTTCAAAAAAAGATTATTTGAAACACTTTTTTACAACTCTTATCAGATTCCATATTTTAAATATATGAAAGAGCTAAAAGATGCCCCAGGTCGTGTCGTAGAGGATTGGAGTGCCCAGGGAGTCTTTAGACAGATGATTACTATACAAAATTGGAAAGACCGAGTTAAGCAGATACAAGTAGAGTGCAATAGTCAATATTATTTGGTAGAAAGAAATATACATATGTTAAGGGGGATAATTGATAGAATAGAATATAATAAGCCTGTGTCAAAACAGGAGAATTTATATTTTATTCATTTAAGAGATTATGAGCTATATTATAGACACCTCAAGTCCCTCCATATCTCAGCAGAGATAACCTGCAAGACATTAGACGGAGCATGGGACACATTGTCTAGGCAGTTGACGATTATACAGCAGACGATATCTACAGACGATGCATTTAAGAAAATCAACAGGGTCTACCATAAAGAAAGTGGTAGCTATGAGAACTTCGATATATTGGATACAAATATTGACAAAGATATTGAAAAAGATATAAAATGTGAAAAGAAAGATGATAAAGTAAATAAACCCCATAAGGGTGAACTCGATTGGGGCGATTTTTAAAAACTAACATTAAACTTTATATAAGGAGTAAAAAAATGTCAGAGTTATTAGATTGGAACAGTTTTGATGAAGCAAGCAAACCAAAGTATGATAAAGATGATAGGGTAAAGGCTAATTGCCTATATCTTAAGGGGGGAAATACATATAAAGTAAGACCTCTTGGCAGAGTTAAGGCTGTGTGGAAATTTTGGAATGACACGGTTGCAGGAAAACGTTTTGCTATTGTGGACGATCCGGACACATGCCCTATTCAAGAAAAATATGGTCTTCAGCCATCAGTAAGATACTGTATAAATGTTATAGATAGGGCTGATGGTAAGGTCAAGATTATGGAAGGTCCCAAAACTGTTTTTGAGGGATTTAGTGCATGGTACAGAAACTCTGGTTCAGATCCTAGCTCCTCAGCAGAGGGCGCAGATTTTGCTATTGAAGTTCAGAAAACAACTGGGGCTAATGGCAAGGCGATGACCAAGTATCTCGTTTCTGCTATTAAGCAGACTCCGTTGACACCAGAGGAAAAGGTTTTAGCCAAAGCGGACATGGTTAATCTGAATGATTTTTATAAACCTCATACACTTGAGGAAATGGAAAACCTTCTGTTTCCAAAGGCTGATGCTGGATCATCGCCTAAGGATAACAGTGCAAAGACTGATGATTATGATGGCGTGTCTAGTAATGAAAGTGCGATAGTAGATGATGAGGACATCCCTTTTTAATTGAGGTGCAGTAGCTCCGATACTTTGGAGCATAATCCCAATACGCAGGGATGTCTAGAACCATGTATGTGTATAAAGAAATGTAGTATTAATTATTTTGCTATCCAAGACTGGTATAGCAAAATAATTAATACAGTATAAAGAAATATTGTATTATATTAGATGTAAGGACAACAACATTAATAAAGAGGAGAATGACACACTCATCCACGGCAAACATTCGTGGTTTCATGTGTCTAAAATTTATGGCTAAAAAAAATAAAATAAACCAGGATGTTTTTGATGTATCATTGTCGCAGATGTCTTCTTTCGCTACGAAGGGCGGAGCGAAATCTGTTATTAAAGAAAATATTCCAACAGGTCACTTTAATTTAGATTTCGCAATACACTTTGGGGAACTTCCGGGAAGGAAGAGCCTGGATTCCTTCGCAGGGTATGATTCATCTAAAAATTACGGTATCCCCCTCGGCAAAGTTGTAGAGATATATGGTGAGGAGGGCAGCGGAAAATCTTCGCTGTGTTACAGGCTTGTAGGGAATGCTCAAAAATTAAAATATCCTTGTCTATGGGTTGATCTTGAGCAGTCTTTTGCTGAGAATTTAGCGGTAGTTAATGGTGTAGATATGGAGGAGCTATTTTACTGTGGAGAACCGCTGTATGCTGAAAAAATTATGGACAATATTCTCCAATCAATTGAGGCTGGAATAAAATTTATAGTTATTGATTCAGTTCCATCGCTAGTTCCTAAAGAGCAAATGGAAAAGAAGACAGAAGATATACAAATGGCACTGAGAGCAAGGGTCCTCAGTAAAAGTGTTCCAGAAATTGTAAGCAAATGTGGAGAATATGGTGCAACCGTTATATTTATTAATCAGGTGCGGCAAAAGCCAGGGTCTATGTTTGGTGATGCGGAAACCACACCTGGTGGAAATGCGTTAAAATTTTATAGTTCTATAAGGCTAAAACTCACCCACAGAACCTCGGCAAATAATGCTATTTTTATTGAAGATCCAGACGATCCAGGTAGAAAAAAATATATTGGACAATATAGCGGACTTCTTATAAAAAAGAATAGATTTGGAAAGCCTGTTGTTAATGAAGATGGAAAGAGAGAGATGATAAACATTCCGATTTATTTTGAATCTTATTTTCCTGATATGGCAGATATTGCTTTTGACACCGGTCGTCAATTAAAAATAATTAGTGTCCGTCTTGGTCTATTCTCCTGGGGAGATTTGAAGGGAAAATCAAGGGTAGAGATTATTGAGGCATTGTCAGATCCAAATATACTTGACAAATTAATAGAAGAAATTCGTCAGGAGGCTAGCCAATCTGGGACTATATTGCCTAATGAAATTATATGTTATGATCGTGCAAATTTAGCAGAGAAAGTTCCTGTTACAGATGCCGACTATGAATCTATTATAAAGAAAAAAGAATAGTATTATAATGGGCAGTAATTTTCGAACAATATTTCCTGATATAGAGCGAGAAAATATAGTCAAGATTGCAAAGAAAACTTTGTGGAGTAAGGATGGCGAAGATGCAATGTCTTATCTTGCACAGGAAAGGTTGATATCAAAAGAAACTATAGACCTTTTTAATGTTGGATTCTGTCCTAAATGGGCAAATCACGAACTTAGGGGTAGAATTATAACCCCCATATATGACCCATATGGGGGTTTATCTTTTTTATCAACACGTATCCCAAGAACAAAAGATAAAAACACATTTTTTCATGAAGCTATTGCGAATAAGGGAATGTGCCTTTATGGAATACATATGGCAAAAAATGCCATGATTAAAAGAAATAAGGCTATTATTGTTGAGGGAGAAATGGATACTTTATTTTTGCAATCTCAAGGGTTTGATACGACAGTAGGAATCCTTGGCTGTGCTTTTAGTATTTTTCATTTATCTATTTTATCTAGATACACCAATACTATTTACTATGTTGTAGATGGAGATAGGGCTGGACAAAAATCAATAGAAAAGTCTATAAATTTATGTCGGAGAATTTGCGCTCAAACAGTTGTCAATTTTATACCTGTCTATATTCCAAATGGACTTGATCCAGATGATTATATTAAGAAATATGGAAAAAAATATTTTGCATATTTGTTAAAGCAGTCGGAAAAAAACAAAATTTAAAAAGAAAGAAAAGTTATGCAAAATGATAATAGAAGTTTTTGTATTGATCAATCTGTAGCTTCTGTCTTAGGAGTATTTAATACCTATACTCAATGGAAGCAAATACATGGCGAGCCAAGGAGCTATGCCTATTATCACCCGTCTGAGTTTGGAAAATGTTTAAGGAAAGCTCAGTACATGTTGTATTCAGAGTTGGGATATATTGATATTCCTGGAAGTTCGAATGACAGTACACTTCAAAGGCTTTTTGACAAGGGACACAACATGCATGATCGCTGGTCCAGATATGCACAGGACGCTGGAATTTTAAGGGGATATTGGCAGTGTAAGAATCCCCTTTGTAAGATGTTTAAAGATGACGGTTTGTATGACTCGTCACTAGATAAAGGTTCTGTCCTTAAAGAAAAGCCCCGCATTTATGGCAAAGAGACACTTCTCGGTTCTTTTGAGCCTACAGAATGTGTTTGTGGATGCAAATCTTTTGATTATGCAGAGGTTTCTGTTTCAGATCCAGAATTAAATATGTCTGGACACTGTGATATGATATTGGATTTTTCAAGGCTTACTGATGACAGCTTTAATGGAGTTGAGAAGCTTTTTAATGTTAAAGATTTGCCAGGGGGAAATGTTGTTGTTGATATGAAAACATGCAGGGACAGTGTTTTTAAAAAAATAGGTTTCTCAGGTCCACATGAAGAATATATTATACAGTTAACAATATATATAAATATTCTTGGATGTGATTCGGGATTGTTAATATATGAATGTAAAAACAGTTCAAATATTAGCGCATTTAAAATTAATAAAAATGAAAATATTTTTGAGACGATTAAGGGGCAGGCAATAATATTGCAGGACTTGGCGAAAGAGAAAAAGCTTCCCCCTCCAAGACCGGCGACTAAGGCAGATTATGAATGCAAGAATTGTAAATTTAGAAAAATATGTCATTCTTCGAAAATTTGGCAAAGCTCTGACCTTAACGGATACCGAAAAAGTTTTTATAAAAATTTATTAAAAAAGTGAAAAATATTAAATATACTAAAATTAAATATTAATATATAGGAGTAATATTATGTCAGAAAAAATGGAAAACTCAGATCCTACATTGTTGAAGGTTTTGGGTAGGAAGAAAAAAGGCGACGAACGGAAAGCTTATGTTAAACAACTTGCAAATGCAATACTAAAGGTTGTAGAAAAGCATGGTGTTGCCAATCTAAGAGCGGTTGGCGGAGAAGCAGTTTCAAATGTGGAAAAATCATTAGCAATAGCAGAAGCAAGAGCAAAGGAGTCCGGAGGAGAACTCGTCGAAACTACATCATTTACTGATGTGGAATTTGATGGAGAAATTAAAACGGGAATTCTTAAAACAGTTTTTTATAGATAGTTTTTTCATTGTTTGTCAGGTGCATAATTGTGTGAGCCTGATAAACAATGAAAAATAAGGAGAAAAATATGAGTGAATATTTTATAAATAATATTGTAGCTAAAAATGCTATAGATAATTGTGACAATAATACTATTGTTCCTCTTTCAGATGCTGCTGAAATAGAGGACATCATGCTTCTTTACGAAAGTAATGTTAAGAAAATAAATTTTTATAAATCATTAAAAAGGAAACGAGCAGAGCCTATAGATGATGAAATAAAAAAACTTGAGAATCGTCAAAGTAAGTTTAAAGAAATTATAATTGCTACACTTGATAATATCCATGAAAAAAGTATGAACTATCCTGGTGTGGGCAGGGTTTCTAAGTCAACCGTAAAAGAGAAATGGGCAGTTACTGACGCAGAGGCGCTTGAGAATAGGATGCGTGACTTAGGAAAATATGACGCTGTTTATGTACTGAAACCCCAGATAGACAAAAAGTCATTGGATGAAGTCCTCCGGTCATTAGAGC
>Ga0265297_10009264_pt1 | contig 12774 bp, 13 predicted proteins | sample Munlanlwell13791_FD_192502 | JGI IMG/M metagenome (GOLD analysis project Ga0265297, IMG submission 192502) | Leachate microbial communities from a municipal landfill in Southern Ontario, Canada - Leachate well 137-91 | ecosystem: Engineered > Solid waste > Landfill > Unclassified | place...
GAGGTACTCTGCGAATCGCCATCGATTAGTAAAGTTTTTTTTTCCGCAGCGGCCAGAGAGGCTGACAAATTTATCGCCGTGGTGGTTTTACCAACACCACCTTTTTGATTTGCTATACATATAATTTTATTCATTATTTTATTGGGTGTAAAAAAATAAATTCTTTTGCAAGAACTGGTGTTAGCACTAGCATAAAAAAGATATTTTTAGAAGGTTTTTTTGCTGAAATTTTGCTTTTTTCCGATAATAATTTTGCGCGGCGCTTCCAAAAAAGTAGCCTTGATATCATGTTGAATCAATTGAGGTATTTTGTGTCGATTTTCAGCCAGCGAACATTGTTTGATTTCCTCTTCAACATCGGGGCCTTTTAAGGCAATAATCTTACCTTCAGGGACGAGAAAAAATTCTCCCAGTGGCAGAAGTTCGGGTAATTTAAATGTGGCACGGGAAATTAAAATATCAAATTTTTCTTTCCATGCAACATCCTTCATGATGTTTTCAACGCGATCATGAAGAACATGAACAGGGGTTATATTTAAAAGTCGGATAATATGTTTTAAAAAAGAAACTTTTTTGCGGTTAGCTTCCAGGAGACATAGTTCTAAAGAAGGTAAAGCTATTTTTAAAGGAATACCCGGAAAGCCGGCACCGCATCCTACATCAATCATTCGGGCGTTTTGTGTGTCGATGAATTGACAGGCTGTGAGCGAATCCAGAAAGTGGCGAGAGATAATTTCCTGAGAAGAATTTTCAGAAATTAAGTTGGTTTTGGTATTCCATTGTAAAAGCTCGTTTCTGTAGATATCAAACTGGACTAATTGCTGTTCGTTCAGCATAAGGCCCAGTTGTTGCGCATTTTTATTAAGAAAAAGTATTTCCTGATCCATGGTGAAGAAATAACAAAAAATATCTGTAGTCGCAAACGATAAATTAACTGCATCCAGCAAAATTTTTTGAGTGCACCTGCCGAAATCAATCAGAATTTCCGGTGTCTTAGGTTTAAATTTTCTTGACAAGCGAGAATATTGGCCGTTATACTTATGTTATATTAATCAAAAACTTTTTTGAAATTAGGGGGAGGTATTGGGTTATGCAGAGAGTGAGCGATATTTTAAAGGGCCGGGCAAAGCAGATATGGACAATTCGACCGGAGGCTTCTGTTTTTGATGCCCTGAAACTCATGGCGGAAAAAGAAATAGGAGCATTAATGGTCGTTGATAAAAAGGATAAAGTTGTTGGTATTATCACTGAACGAGATTATGCGAGAAAAATCATTCTGAAGGGTAGAACGTCTGTAAAAACTCCTGTAAAGGACATTATGACTCCTGCTGCCAAGATGTACAGGGTAAAACCTGATACTCTGGTAGATGATTGCATGGTGCTGATGACGGGCAAACACATAAGACATTTGCCCGTTTTCGATAAATCTAAATTTGTTAATCTCATTTCGATTGGAGATGTTGTGAAGGCAACCATCTCCGCAAAAGATTCTTTGATAGATCACCTCAGTGATTATATTGGTGGAAAGTATTAAACTGAATATTAATGTTTTGAATGATTACTTTCAAGGGCAGGAATATGATGATCCTGCCCTTTTTTATTCGCTCTTGTTTTTATATGATTAGTCTATATATTTAGAATGCGTTGACTGTTCTGAACTTCTAACAAAAATATTCAAGGAAAGATGTTACGATGTTTCGCTGGATTGTCCAACGTCGCCGCAAAAAACTGACAGATGCTCCTTTTCCTCTCGCATGGAAAAATATTTTACAGAGTAATGTCGCCTATTACTGTATGCTGGAAGATGCTGAACGCACTCAGCTGCATACCCTTATACAGGTATTTATTGCTGAAAAATATTGGGAAGGATGCGGCGGATTAGAGCTTACGGATGAGATCCGAGTTACGGTTTCTGCTCAGGCCTGCCTGCTTTTGCTTGGCTTGCCTCACAATTACTATGAAAATGTCCGAACAATTCTTGTCTATCCATCCACCGTTGTTCCTCCTCCGCGAAAACTCGGTTTTTTTGAGATTGCCCAGGAGCCGATGGAAGCGTCCCATCCCATTATCGGGCAGGCCTTTCATCAGGGACCTGTGATTATTATCTGGGATGCGGCGCTGCACGGTGGCCGTCACCCCGATTCAGGACATAATGTTGTTTATCATGAATTTGCCCATAAGCTGGACATGCTCGATGGTGCGGCCGATGGCACGCCCCGGCTGAGGGACAGGGCTGAATACCGTGACTGGGTGCAGACTTGTTCCCGCGAATTCCTGCGCCTCAGGCATGATACAGAACTTGGTAAAAAAACTTTTCTCGATGCCTATGGCGCAACAGATGAAGCAGAATTTTTTGCCGTGGCCACCGAACAGTTCTTCGATCAACCTTTGTTAATGATGAAAAATGCCCCTGAACTTTACCGTGTTCTTAAAGAATACTATCGTCAGGATCCGGCGTTGCGCGCCGGGAAATATCTCTGTGCTATAGAAACAGCAACAAGCATAGAGGACATTAAAGATGATCGAAGCCAGGATAGAAGATAAAAAAATTGTCCGTAAAGTCTTCCGGCGCCTGATGCCGTTTTTGTGTCTTTTGTATGTCTTTAATTTTCTGGATCGGGTTAATATCGGGTATGCCGCTTTATCCATGAATCAGGACCTGGGCTTTAGTAATGCTGTTTATGGTTTCGGGGCGGGGATATTTTTTGTCGGTTATTTCATAATGGAAATACCCGGCAACCTTATTATGACCAGAATCGGCGCGCGATTGTGGATAGCCAGGATTCTTATCACATGGGGCATAATCTCCGGGTTAACCGCCCTGGTGTCCACATCGACACAATTTTATGTGGTCAGATTTTTCCTCGGCGTGGCAGAGGCCAGTTTTTTCCCGTGTATTATTTATTATCTGAGCACATGGTTCCGTATGCGGGATGTGGCTAAGGCTGTCGCCCTTTTTATGATGTCTTTACCGGTCTGCAACATCATTGCTGCGCCTGTTTCAACTTATTTGCTGGGAGTCAGCTGGCTTGGCCTGGCCGGATGGCAATGGCTATTCATTCTGGAAGCGATTCCGGCTATTGTTCTCGGTATTATTACTCCTTTTTATCTGACGGATAAACCCGCTGATGCCGGGTGGCTGCATGACGAAGAACGTGCATGGCTTGTTAAAACACTGGAATCTGAACATGCGGCAAAAATCGGGATAAAGAAATATTCCGTGTTGCAGGCTTTTGCCGACCGGGACGTTATCATTCTTTCAGCGGTTTATTTTATGTGGGTATGCGGTTTTTATGGCATTACAATGTTCCTGCCGATCCTTGTTAAAGCTTTATCGGCCGCTATCAGTATTCAGAAGGTAGGGTTCCTTGTTATGATACCATACATCTTCGGTTTCATTGCCATGTATTTTATAGGACATCACTCGGATAAGACCGGTGAACGTCGTTGGCATACAATACTCGGAATGATGACCACGGCCGTCGGACTGGCCGGAAGCGTGCTACTGGCAGATATAAGTGTTTTTGTTTCAATGGTTTTCTATGCTATAGCGGTGATGGGAGTTTATGGATCGTTTGGGCCTTTCTGGGCGATACCCTCTTCGTTTTTAACGGCAACTGCCGCGGCAGGAGCAATTGCCATGATCAACAGCATCGGCAATCTTGGTGGATTTGTGGGTCCTTACGTGATGGGCTTTATTAGGGATGCAACAGGATCTTTTACAGGGGGCATCATATTTCTGGCAGCCTGCTTATTGACAGCGGCCATATTGCTGATGACATTGCGCAAGGTGGGCGGAACAAACATCGAAAAATGAACCGACAATAATGATTATCAAGAAAAATCCTGATGAATTTCAAAACTACCTTTCCGATGCCTCTAATTATCAAGGCACAGCAGAAGCTGTTTATTTGCCTGAAAACGGGGCAGAAGTAATTGAATTAATCAAAAAATGCAACATTGATAAAACCAGGGTCACCATTTCCGGCAGCGGGACGGGGCTGACCGGATCCCGTGTACCAGAGGGCGGTATCGTAATTTCGATGGAAAAGATGAACAAGGTGATAGAATTTAATGAAGTTAAAAAATATGTACGTGTTCAACCGGGAATGATTTTAAAAGATTTGCAGAATTATGTCGAACAAAAAAACTTGTTTTATCCACCCGATCCGACGGAGAGAAATTGTTTTATCGGTGCCACAGTTGCCACAAATTCTTCAGGCGCCAGAAGTTTTATGTACGGACCGACCCGTGATTATGTGATCGGTATGAGGATTGTGTTGCCGTCCAGTCAAACAATCGCCATTGAAAGAGGTGAAAAGATTGCTTCCGGATATACTTTTTCTTTTGCAACGGATCAGGGGACTGAATATAAATTTTCGATTCCCATGTTTAAAATGCCGGCTACCAAAAACGCTTCCGGCTATTATTGCAGATCCGATATGGATCTGATTGATTTGTTTATCGGCAGCGAAGGAACGTTGGGCATTATTACTGAATTAAAACTGAAACTCATTGCGCTCAACGATAACATTCTTTCCTGTGTCGCGTTTTTCGAACAGGAAAAAGATGCTTTCAATTTCATTGCTGAAGCACGTGCCATAACAAAAACCGGATCTTTTGAAGATGAAATAAAAATTTCAGCCCGCGGATTGGAATTCTTCAACAAGCTTACACTAAACTTTCTTTGCGAGGATTATCCGGCTATTCCTGAAAATACGTGTTCGGTTTGGTTTGAACAGGAATTGACGGGCAACGATGAAGAGTTAAAAGAAGCATGGCTTAAGTTGATGCAGAAGCATAATGCCGATGTGAAAACATCATGGTTGGCGGTCAATAAAAAAGAGCAGGAAGAATTCAAAAATTTTCGCCACGCGATTGGTTCAAAAGTGAATGATTGTGTTGCCCGTCGTGGTTTGCGAAAAGTAGGGACTGATGTTGCGGTGCCTGCCGAATCGTTTCCTTCCTTCTACAACTGGATGATTGAAATTGTGGAGAGAAATAACATCGAGTATGTAGTTTACGGACATTTAGGTAACTGTCATACTCATCTGAACATGCTGCCTAAAAATCAGGAAGAATTTGTTACGGCAAAACAAATATACGCAGAAATTTGTTCGGAAGCCGTGCGTTTGAAAGGGACTGTGTCCGCAGAACACGGTATAGGCAAAATGAAACGGGAGTATCTGTTGATGATGTACGGTGAAGAAATTATCAATCAAATGGCAAAGTTAAAATTGGTTTTCGATCCCGATAGAATTTTAAATATCGGGAATATATTTGAAGAAAAGTATCTGCTTTGAGTCGTTTGTATTTAAAAAAAGCATAAATGGGGAAAATTTTTTATGGACGGAGATAAAAAAAGAATCAGTTCGTTTTACGATGACGCACTGGGGACTCTCGATGCGGTTGGAATTGCTCAAAGAATTGCCAGGGGAGAAATTAGTGCCGCTGAAGCAGTGGAAGCTGCTATTGCGCGGGCCAAGTCGGTCAATCCGGCAATAAATGCGATAGTCACCGAAACTTTTGACTTGGCTCGCAAGCAGGTTAAAAATATTATTCCCGGCTCTTTTGCCGGAGTGCCATCCTTTATCAAAGACACTGATGATGTAGCAGGCGTACCGACATTATGGGGCTCCCGGGCTGTTCCCTCTAAACCGGTAAAAAAATCGAAAAAATTTGTTGAACAATTTTTTTCACTGGGACTTGTTTGTCTGGGAAAAAGCGCATTACCCGAATTTGGTTTGACCGCGACAACCGAGCCGCTTTCATCAGGCATCACGCGCAATCCATGGAACACGGACTATTCTACAGGAGGATCGTCCGGTGGGTCTGCAGCGCTGGTGGCTGCGGGTGTTGTTCCTGTCGCGCATGGCAATGACGGTGGTGGTTCCATTAGAATTCCCGCGGCTTGTTGCGGGGTTGTGGGACTTAAACCTTCACGGGGCAGACTGGAAAGAGTTGAAGGTTCGAATTTAATGCCGGTGAATATTCTTCATCAGGGGGTACTGACACGAACAGTACGGGATACAGCCGCGTTCTATGCCGGTGCGGAAAAATATCGCCGTGCTCCCAAAATGCCGGAAATCGGTTTTGTCGAAGGTTCCGGTAAAAAACGCCTGCGCATAGCTTTTTATACCGACACACCTTATGGAACACCATGTCACCCGGAGTCGGCGGAAATTGTTCGGAGGACAGGCGAGCTTTGTGAAAAATTAGGACATACAGTTTGCGAGACACCTTGCCCCTGTGAAGCGGGCATGGCCGACGATTTTATCCTCTACTGGGGAATGATGGCTTTCTTCATCAGATTTTTCGGCCCGATTATTATTGCGCCCGGTTTTGATAAAAACGGGCTTGAGGATTGGACAGTAAAGCTCAGCGGTTACTTTCAGAAAAATTTCTTAAAAACACCGGCGACTATAAAACGATTAATCGGCTTTACCGAAGCATATGATAACATCTTTAAAAATTTTGATATTTTACTCAGTCCGACTTTGTCTCATCCCTCTCCGCAGATCGGTTATATGGGGCCGGAAGTGCCTTTTACGGAGGCTTTTGAACGAGTCAGAAAATATGTCGCTTTCACACCACTGCAAAACGTCAGCGGTGCTCCGGCCATATCTCTGCCTTTAGGCTTCAGCTCTAATGGTCTTCCCCTTGGTGTTCAGTTCGGTGCCGCCTTCGGTCAGGAAAAGACACTGCTTGAGTTGGCTTTTGAGCTTGAGGAAGCAATGCCGTGGCCACGTGTTAACGAACTATAAAAAAATTCGCAGGAAACTTTTAGCGTTTCAGACGCGCAATAAGATCGACCATGAAAACTTCACGATCTTTCAGTTGTCTGCGAAATTCTTTGCTGTCTGTGTTTGCGATTTCACTTTTGAGGTCTGGCAAATATCTTTCGAGGATTAACAGCAGTTCGTCTTCTTCCTGTGAAGTTAAATGAAGTTTTTCCATGGCTCCGTCTCCTTTCGTTTAAATGTAATACTAACTTTGTAATACGTTAACACTTTGCAAACGGTAAAGTGACAATCAGATACACATGGTTGTGTCGGGTAACGTTATTTTCAGAAAGAGATTAGCGCGGTTGAGGTACCAGGTAAAAAAGAAAATAATTAACTGCAGGTGGAAATCAGTTTTTATTTCGTATGTGAGTATAATATATTCAAAAAAACTTATTTGTCAATAATGGCTATATTTATTTTTGGAAAGTCTTGCGCAGGTGTGATGGCGCGGTTTTGCCATAGGAATTTCCGGATGGTTCTTTATCCCGTCCCCTTGTTGCGATGATAAGTTTAGTGCCGGGCCTTGCTTTACGGGCATATCTGATAAGTGTATGGATTAAACCTTTATGGAACCTGCCTTTTTCCGACTCATCAAGCAAAAGGTCTATGGCGGCGCGGAGAGAGAAAGGAGTTTTTCTATAGGGACGGGCTGATATCAGCGCATCCAGAGTGTCGACTATCCCTATCAAGTGAGAATACTTGTTAAGTTTCTTGATGCCCAACGGGTAACCTGATCCATCAAGTCTTTCATGATGCTGAAACGAAGAGAACGCAACGGCTTTGGAATCCATACCAAAATAATAGTGCAGCAGAACGTATCCTATCAGGGGATGTGTTTTTAATATTTGTCGTTCATCTGCTGTAATAGGCGAACGCTTATTCAAAATACGCAGCGGTATACGCGATTTACCCAAATCGTGGAAAAGACTCAGTCGCAGAGCCATATCCGGATAATATTTGTTTTTTTGTGAATGATCTATGGCTATTTTGGCTGCCAGAACAGAAATAGTTAAAATATGGTTGTATGTATAGGGTGTCAATTCCTTCATATACGCGAGTTCGGACAATATCATTTCCGGCATTTTTATGCGGCGTATGTAACTTATTATCTTCAGATTAACTTCATGCGGATATAATATATCTGCATAGCGTTTATCTTTGAAAGTATTCAGCATGTCCTCGAAGAGCTGAGTGTTCTTTATCGGAACATACCGTATTTCTCCGGATAAACCGGCAATATGCTTTAGTGAGCTGCGATTAATTGCAGTGCCGGCTTTTAAAAGGAGTTTTTTATCAATGCTGTACAGATCATTTTCAAGATGCATGAAGACCATCCGGAAAGAATAAACTTTTGTACTCAACCTCTATCTTGGCGTCGAGGATGTTTCGACCCTTCCATCCACTGTTTGATGCGATTGGCATCACCGTAGCGGGTCAGTTTTCCCTGTGCATCCAGAAGCACAATCAGCACAGGACGTTTGGCTACCTGAGATTGCATAACAAGACACCGACCGGCCTCATCTATGAAGCCCGTTTTGGATAGGCCAATTTGCCATCGGGGATTTCCGACCAGACGGTTGGTGTTGCGGAATTGGACTATGCGTCTGCCTACCTGAATGGATGATTCTTTACATGTGGTATATTCGCGGATGAGGCTGTATTGGTATGCCGCATCCACCATTCGCGCCAGATCTTTGGCGGAAGAAACGTTGCCGCAGTGAATGCCGGCGGGATCTATAAAGCGCGTATCAGCAAGACCAAGAGACTTGGCTTTGGCATTCATTGCTGTAGTGAAAGCGTACAGACCGCCCGGATATGTCCGTCCCAAAGCATGAGCAGCACGATTTTCGGAAGCCATTAAAGCCAACAGCAAAGCATCTCCGCGCGTAATGCTTGTATTTACGGGCAGACGGGAGTGACTGTGGCGAATGGTATCTACATCTTCAGATTCAATAGTAATTGATTCCTCAAGATCCAGTTTTGCATCCAGTACCACCATAGCTGTCATGAGTTTGGTAATGGAGGCAATAGGCATTATTGATTTTGCCTGTTTTTGCACAAAACATTCACCTGTAATCTGGTCCTCTACCAGTGCGGAAGCGGAGCGTAAAACGAGATGACGGGAAGCCTGGATAGATTTATCCTGCGAGTGTTTTGAATGTACGCCGGGGATTTTCGACGCATCGGAAAGACCTACGCCCCCCGGAAAAATCAGCATCGCACTACTCAAAAAAATTACTAATCCTAGAATATATCTACGTGCCATTATCTCCTCAGTTATTTTTTTAATATTGAATTAAGATTATTCTTGTGTAGAAGAATAATCTTAATTGTTATTTTTACCATATATTCATTTATACTGCAGCAATTTTTTTTCAAGAGAGGTTGTTTAGTAATTGGTAACGCTGTTTTATCGAGAGAAGAACAGAAACAAAAGAAATAAAATAATCAAGACATGTGTGGCTATAACAAAGAATTTATGACGCTGATAAAATTCATTTGCTTTTTGAATCCTCTCCAATCCACCGCATAATCGCCTTAAAAGCTCAAGTCCCTTGTATTTTTTTTCGTTGTCCGAAGTAAAGTCGTTTTGAAAAGCAAACATGGGATAAACAGCATAGATGTTTTTTTTCAGCGGACGAAAAATAGTATCAATAATAATGCCCTGCCAGGGTTGATAGGCCAGAGTTTCCGCATAAGGCCTGTTTAGAGCGTAGGCGTGAGCGAGACTCTGGTATCTGACTTTTTGTATGAACGGATTGCCGGTTTTCCGGCTGGAGCGGATTAATGCCCCCAGAAGCAAAACTTTCCAATCGGAATGTTCAGCTAAAAATTGAGTGCAGGACTTGAAGTGCTCTGCATCAAAACGGTCAAAAATGATGTCATCTTCAAACACTAAAATACTGTCTGCACCTGCCTCCAATCCTTTACGCAGACACGTCATATGCGATTCGTACATTCCCTGTTCTCTATTGGAGGGGTGAGGTTTTACCAGAACAAACTCGACTTTTCCTGTCAGTCCCACTTTGGCAAAAGAACTTGCAGCGGCCTCACGCCGGTCTGTGCGCTCTTCCAGAGAGATGCAGTAGATACGATCAAAGAAATCCCAGACAGCGGCTTCTTTTTCCACGATATCCTCACCTGATAGCATTTTACTTTACAGGAGTAGTTTATAATATTAGTATCCAAACCGTGTCAAGAAAAGTAAAAGTCAAAACTATGGAGTTAAAATAAATTTCATTGTGCGAAAGAAAATAGCCAAATTCCTTGCTGGAAAGAAATTTGTTCAAAAGGTGATGGAAACCCCTGCAGATCTCAGTGAATTCAGGGAACGTCCGACACCGCGATTGATTGCCGGATTGGCATTGATGGTGTTGAGTTTCATCATGGGCTGGCCGGCAGTATTTGCTTTGAGTGCTCTGGCGGTATGGTTTAAAGAGCCTTTGATCGCTGTCATTGGCTGTCCTTTGACGTATGGCCTTTCCTATTTAGTCTTTATTGTGGGCGCATGGTTGGCACGAGCGCCCCATTATCTGGGCGTTTTATTTAGATATTATATGCAATCTTTTTTAAAGAAAATATTGTTATGGAAGGAAAGATAATAATGTTGAAGACCAAAACGAAAAACATCAGCATTGTTTTATATAAACCGAAATATGCGGGGAATGTCGGGTCTGTTGCCCGCGTCGCGAAAAATATGGGTATAGGCAATATAATAATCGTGGGAACATCCGGTTTCGATTACGAAGAAATGCAGCAGCGATCCACTCATCTGGCTGCGGATGTTTTAGATAAAATCCGGTATTGCGAAAATATTGGAGATGCGCTGGGGAATTTCAATTATATTGTGGGAACAACCGCCCGTCTGGGCAAAGGCCGCGGGCCTTTTATTTCACCGAAAGCAGTAGCCAATGATCTCGTCGGTATATCGCAGAAAAACAAGGTTGCCTTGCTTTTCGGTCCGGAAGATACGGGATTGGCCAATGATCAATTACGTCTTTGTCATGCCGTTGTCACCATTCCGACATCCAGGGAGTTTACATCACTTAATCTTTCTCATGCCGTAATGATATTGTGCTACGAATTATTTGTTGCTTCATCCGGTGAGGCAAGAGATACCCGGGAATTAGTGCCCGCACTGGCGCGATCGCAGGAACTGGAAGGAATGTACGGACAAATAAAACTTCTGCTTGCCGATATCGGATTTCTCAATCCTGAAAATCCCGACTATTGGATGATGCATTTGCGCCGTTTTTTCACGCGTGCCGGAATTTTATCACGTGAAGTCAAAATTGTTCGGGGCATTTGCCGTCAGCTCGAGTGGTATGCCCATCACAAAAAAACTTGACTTTACCGGGCAGTTCCCATAGGGATTGCTCATACCGCAAGGATTTCCTTATTATAATTACGAAAAAAATGTTTCTGGAGGTTTTAATCATGGGGAAAACATTTTCTTTTACCGGAGCGAAAAAAATAGTTTTCGGTAATGGAGAGTTATTAAAGTTGGCCGGTCACATCAAGGATTTACACGCGAAAAATCCTCTGGTTGTTATCGATAAAAATCTTGCTAAAACGGGCGTGCTGGAACAAATAGAAAAGATTCTTCTTCCCGGAGGCATTAAATTTACTGTTTACGACAAAGTGGAACCGGAACCGCCCATTGAACTTGCGGATGAAGGAGCGAAACTCGCCGTAAAAAACAAATGCGATATAGTGATCGGCGTCGGCGGCGGCAGTGCGATGGATGTAGCCAAAGCAATAGCCGTGCTGGCGACTAATAAAGGCGGTGCAGTTGATTATCTCGGGCTGAATAAAGTACCCGGCCCGGGGCTTCCCAAAATAATGATACCGACAACTGCCGGGACAGGCAGTGAAGTAACCTTCACCGCGGTTTTTGTACGGAAGAACTTGAAAAAGAAAGAAGGAATGAACAGTCCATATCTTTATCCGGAACTGGCACTGCTTGATCCGGAATTGACGCTCAGCCTTCCAGCCGCACCAACAGCGCATACCGGTCTGGATGCTTTGTGTCATGCCATCGAATCGTATACATCGGTAAATTCCTCACCAATGAGCGAAATGTTTTCTCTGGAAGCTATAGCTCTCATCGCTGAAAATTTACGTACCTGTGTTCATGACGGCAGAAACATAATCGCGCGGGAGAAAATGCTTTTAGGAAGTTTGTATGCCGGAATAGGTCTGGCCAATGCCGGCGTGACGGCAGTACATTCGCTTTCCTATCCGCTGGGCGGCAAGTATGGTGTAGGGCATGGACTTGCCAATACAATGATGTTGCAGGCGGTAATGGCTTTTAATTTACCCGCGGCTCTGGAAAAATTTACGGATATCGCCGTCGCGATGGGAGAATGTGTTGATGGTCTTCCGGAACGCGAAGCCGCTTACCTCGCGCTGGAAGCCGTTGAAGCTTTAATCGAGGATTGCGGTATTCACGCGACACTTGCCCAGTTCGGAATTAAGGAAAAAGATTTTCCTGCTCTGGCCGACGTGGCTTTAACGGTGGCAAGACCCCTGGAAAATAATCCCCGTAAAATTACCAAAGAGGATATGATCGCAATTTATGCGCAGGCTTTTTAATTAGTAAAGGAGGAACAAATGGCTGGTGCAGAACTAATCGGCAAAGAAGAAATAAAAGAAGTTATGGATGTCCTCGAAACAGGCATCCTGATGCGTTATGGTTTTGATAAAGAAAGAAAAGGAATTTATAAGGTCAGAGAATTTGAGGAGGCGTTTGCCAAATATTGCGGCACAAGCTACGCGCTGGGCGTAACCTCCGGTTCTACGGCGCTGCAAATTGCGCTGACGGCCATGGATGTCGGCCCCGGTGATGATGTGCTTGTTCCCGCGTTCACATTTTTAGCTACTTATGAAGCGGTGATGGAAGTGGGCGCGATTCCGATTATGGTGGATATCGACGATACGCTCAACCTCGATCCGGATGAAATCGAAAAAAAGAAAACTCCCTACACAA
>Ga0265297_10009265_pt1 | contig 12773 bp, 14 predicted proteins | sample Munlanlwell13791_FD_192502 | JGI IMG/M metagenome (GOLD analysis project Ga0265297, IMG submission 192502) | Leachate microbial communities from a municipal landfill in Southern Ontario, Canada - Leachate well 137-91 | ecosystem: Engineered > Solid waste > Landfill > Unclassified | place...
GGTAAAATTTGCCTCCCTGGTTGGTGTTGACCAGGTCGAAGCCAAACTTGAAGGCAAAACCTTGATTATCAGTTTTCCTTACGTTGAGGATTCCGTCGAAAAAGTCAGTTGGCAAATAGACGAAAACCGTTTTAATGTCCTGGTCCAGCCGAAAGAAGGTTTTCCTCCTCTCCCTTCCAAAAATTTGTCTTTTTCTTATACCGGCGCCAAAGCGGATTGTATTTTTATATTTGGCTTTAACAGTTTTGACGAACTCGGTCAGCTTTATCAGGACAATCGCCCTCTTTTTGAGCAGGATCGCGTTTTCCCTTTCAAGTACAATCCCCATTTGTCCTACTCCGAGCAGGTTGCGGTTATTCTCAACCAGCTCCAATTGCCCGTCAGTGTTGACATTGCTAACAACTTAATCGCCGGTTTGGAACGGGCTACCCGTGGATTCGCCCCTGATTTATCTACCGCTTCCACTTTCGAAGCCGCCGCCTACTGTATGCGCTGGGGAGGCGTCCGTCAAAAAGGTGCCGAAGCCCAACCGCCGAAAGCCAAAACCACTTTTTCGCCTCGTCCTCCGGTTTCAAAACCCGCGCCGTCTGTTCCTCAAATTGGCGGGGAAAATATTGTTGAAGAGCAGCAGCCGCCGGCTGAATGGCTTGAGCCAAAAATTCTGAAAAGCAATACCCAGGTTTGACAGGTCTTCCTTACTTGTTATTCCTCGTTATCTCTGTTAAAATAGCGACATTATGGCCTTAAATCTTGACGAAAAAAAGAATATTATTACTAAATTCGCCCAAACCAAAGGTGACACCGGCTCTCCCGAAGTGCAAGTAGCCCTTCTTAGTGAAAAAGTTAAAAAACTGACCGGGCACCTTAAGCAGCACTCCAAAGATGTTCACTCCCGCCGCGGTCTCCTTTCTATGGTTTCCAAAAGACGCCGACTTTTGAATTATTTGCTGAAAAAAGATGAAGCGCGCTACAAAAAGCTCGTTGTCGACCTCAAAATCAATTGAGATCGGGGGTAAGCTTCTCACTCTCACCGTTGGCCAATACGCCGGTCAGGCACACGGAGCCGTTCTCGCCCAGTACGGCGATACCGTTGTTCTGGCTACTGTAGTTGAGGCCGCTCCCCAGAATCTGGGTTATTTTCCTCTCCAGGTCGAATATGTTGAACGCCTTTATGCCGGTGGTCGTATTAAAGGTTCTCGCTGGGTGAAAAGGGAGGGCCGTCCATCAGACGAAGATATTCTTACCGCCCGCCTGATAGACCGTTCCATCCGCCCGCTTTTTCCCAAAGATTATCTTAATGAAGTTCAGGTCGTCGTTACCGTTTTGTCGGTTGACGGGGAAAATTGTCCGGATATTCCCGCCCTCACCGCGGTCAGTGCCGCCCTTTCCGTTTCTCCTCTTCCCTGGCAGGGCCCGGTGGGCGCCGTTCGCGTCGGCCTAATCCCTGAAAACGGCCGCTCTTCCTTCCTGATTAATCCCACCAACCAGGATTTGCAGTATTCCGATCTTGATCTGGTGGTCACCACCAACGGGGAAGCGGTCATTATGCTGGAGGGGGGAGCCAGACAGGTTACCGAAAAGCAAATGCTCGAGGCCATTAAGGTTGCCCAGGAAGAATCCAAAAAACTGATTAAGTTGATTCAGGAACTCGTCCGGGAGGTAGGTCAGCCCAAAAAACCGCTTGTTGTAAAACAAAAAGACCTGAAGCTCTACAAAGCGGTCGAGAAAGATATTAAAGATTATTTAATAGGCACCGTCAAAAAATCCGCCCTCGACAAAGAAAACGGCGGTTGGCTGGACGACATAAAGGCCAAATTGGTGGACCAGTATGGACCTGAGAAAAGAACCCAGCTTGAGACTATGGTTGACGAAATATTTAAAGACACTTTTCGTCGCCAAACCCTTGCCCAAAAAGTTCGCCTCGATGGCCGAAAAGCGGATGAAATTCGTCCCCTGGAAATAAAAGCCGGAATCCTTCCCCGTACCCATGGTTCAGCCATGTTTAAGCGCGGCCAAACCCAGGTGTTAACTATCACCACCCTTGGTTCAACTTCCCTCGAGCAGTTGATCGAAAGTTCCCAGGGCGAAGAAAGCAAGCGTTACATTCATCATTACTATTTTCCTCCTTTTTCCGTCGGTGAGGTTGGCCGCATCGGTTCACCCTCGCGGCGGGAGATCGGTCATGGCGCCCTGGCCGAACGCGCCCTAGAACCGGTCATTCCCGGGGAAGACATTTTCCCCTATACCATTAGGCTCGTTTCCGAAGTATTTTCCTCCAACGGCTCCACTTCCATGGCCTCTGTTTGCGGCTCCAGCCTGTCTTTAATGGACGCGGGTGTTCCCATTGCCGCCCCTGTGGCCGGTATTGCCATTGGTAAAATTGGCAACCTTCTGCTTACCGATATCATTGGCCTGGAAGATTTTAACGGTGATATGGATTTCAAGATCGCCGGTACCAATCAAGGCATTACTGCCATGCAACTGGACGTCAAAACTCTGGACCTGACCGCTGATTTAATTTCCCAGGTTCTGGAAAAAGGAAAGCAGGCGCGCCTCACGATTTTAGAAAAGATGCTTTCCGTTTTGCCCAAATCACGCGTCCAAATATCCAAATTTGCACCCAAAATTGAGGTTGTTCAAATTCCGGTTGACAAAATCGGCCAGGTAATCGGCCCCGGCGGCAAAACCATCAAGCAGATTATTGCCCAAACCGGCGCCGCCATCGATATCAACGACGACGGGCGTGTCAGCATCGCCTCGCCGGACAAGGAAGCCGTCGCCAAAGCCAAGGAGTGGATCCAGGGGATGACGCGGGAAATTGTCGTCGGTGAAGTTATCGAAGGAACGGTCAAAAGGATCGAACAATTCGGCGCCTTCGTTGAAATCGCCCCCGGTAAGCAGGGACTGGTTCATGTCTCCAAATTGAGCCAGGGGTTTGTTAAAAATCCAGAAGACATAGTTAGTCTGGATCAGAAAGTTTCCGTTAAGGTGGTTGAAATTGATAGAATGGGGAGAATCAATTTATCGATGGTTTTCTGATAAACTTCGATTATGACTGCCCAGAACCAGGAATTGATCGCTGAAATCACTCGCCTCCAGCAGGCTATTGCCTCTGCCGGACTTCCCTCCGACCTTGCCCAAAACGCCACTGACATGATTGAGCGCTTGTCGCGCATGGCTCGTTTGGGCGAGTATTCAACCGAGTATGAAAAAGTTGCCCACTATATTGATTGGATCACCAATCTGCCCTGGTCCAAAAGAAGTACTGACTTACTTGATTTGGAACATGCCCGCCAAATTCTCGACAAGAACCACTACGGTCTTTCCCAGGTTAAGGATCGCATCCTTGAATATTTAGCTGTTTTACAACTGCAGCAACAAAAATCGGATCAATCCGGCCAGTCGTCAATTTTTAAATTTATGCGCGCCCCGATTCTTTGTTTTGTCGGTTTAGTCGGTACCGGCAAAACTACGATCGCTTATTCTATCGCCGAAGCCATGGGCCGCCAAATGATCAGAATTCCCTTCGGTGGCATGGGCGACCCTCTTGATTTAAGGGGTCAGTCCCGTATCCGTCCCGACGCCGAGCCGGGCTTGGTTATCAAAGCCTTAAGGCGGGCCGCAACCAAAAATCCGGTTATTCTCCTGGACGAAGTTGATCGTGTCACCGATGAAGGCCGCGCCAGCATTATGGGTGTTTTGGTAGAACTGCTCGATCCCGAGCAGAATATGGCCTTTCGGGATCACTTTGTTGATTACCCGATTGACCTGTCGGAAGTCTTATTTATCGCCACCTGCAACAACACAACCAACATCGCCACCGCCGTTCTCGACCGTCTCGAGCCGATTATGATGCCCTCCTATTCCGACGAGGAAAAAATTATGATCGCCAAAGCTTATGTTCTGCCCCGCACCATGCAGGAGTCAGGTTTAGCCGACGGGGTACTGAAAATTGACGAATCGGTTTGGCCTAAAATTGTTCGCCCGTTAGGCTACGACGCCGGTATCAGAACCCTGGAGAGAACCATAAACGGGATTTGCCGTAAAGTTGCCAAAATGGTTGTCGAAGGCAAAGGCAGCCATTTCTCCTTAAATCCGGATAATATCAAGGACTTTCTTCCCACCTGGTAGTCTTATGGATCTGCAACAAAAAACCGCCGTTTTAGCCGAGGTTGACCGTCAGGTACGTTCCTGTCGCAATTGCCCCTTGTTCAAGGGTACCACCAAAGCCGTGCCCGGCAGCGGCTCTCCCGAAGCGCCGTTGCTATTGATTGGTGAGGCCCCCGGGTATTGGGAAGATCAGCAGGGTGAACCGTTTGTCGGCCCGGCCGGCAAGCTCCTGGACGTGCTCCTGGCCTCTATTAAGCTGAAAAGAAACGACGTTTTTATTGCTAATTTGATTAAACATCGCCCGCCGGCCAATCGCGATCCGCTTCCAGCCGAAATCGAAGCCTGCTCAATCTACCTCGATCGGCAAATTGCTGTCATCACCCCCCAAGTGATTGTTACTCTTGGCCGATACTCGATGAACAAATTTCTTCCCGGAGAATATATCTCACACACACACGGCCAACCAAGATTTGCCCAATTTCAAAACCGAAAAATCACCGTTGTTCCCATGTACCACCCGGCGGCCGCTTTAAGAAGTGGTAAAATAATGACGGAGTTAAAAACCGATTTTTTACGCTTAGGTGATTTTCTAGCGGCAAAGCCATCCGATTCCCATCCGGAACCGTCCGGCCCGGCTCAGCTTCCGCTCGTTTAACTAAACTAATGTATAACCAAAAACCAGACAAACTCCGCCTTATCTCGCTAGGCAAGTTTGCCAATGTTACCCAAAATATGTTTGCATATGAGTATGCCGGTCGGATACTGATTGTAGATTGCGGCATGGGTTTTACAGATCTCAAAGACGGCACCGAAGGTTTGCTGCTTCCCGATATCAGTTATCTGCTTCAGAATAAGCAAAAAATATGTGGCATTGTTCTTACTCACGGTCATGAGGATCACCTTGGCGGCCTCGCCTATCTGCTTCCAAAAATCGGTATCGATATTCCCGTCTATGCTTCCCGGTTAACCATCGCCCTGGCCAAAGCCAGGTTGGATGAAGCTAAAATATACCGTTACAGCCTGCACGAAATTAAATCCGACGATCAATTTACCCTTGGTCCCTTCGGACTGCGTTTTGTCCATGTTACCCACTCAATTCCCGATACTTTCAACGTGGTTATTATTACTGCCCTGGGTACGATTTATCACGCCGCTGACTATAAATTTGACTGGACGCCGGTAATGGACCGGCAGACTGAAGTGGCTAAAATCGCCCACTACGGACAAAAAGGAGTTCTCCTGCTACTCTCCGACTGTTTACGCAGCGAAAAACCAGGCTATACTGCCTCGGAACAGATGATCGAGGATTCTCTGGAGCGGGAAATTAAAGGCTGTCGGGGCAAATTTTTTGTTACCACCATGTCCTCAAATGTTTCCCGCTGGCAGCAGGCGATCAACGTCGCCGTCTCCAGGGGAAGGAAAGTAGTTCTTTTAGGGCGCTCCGTCGAAAAAATTGTTGCCGTTGCCGTCAAGCTCGGTTATCTGCGTCTTCCCCAAAAACAACTGGTCCCTCTGAATCGGGTTAAATATTTTCGCCCGCAAAATCTGGCCCTCATGGTCAGCGGCTCACAAGGCCAGCCGGGATCGGCTCTTGATAGATTAGCTCAGGGAAAATTCCACCAAATTAAGATCGGCCAATTCGACAAAGTTGTTTTTTCGGCCGACTACATCCCCGGTAATGAAGTGGCCATTAACAAAACCATCGACCGCCTTTCCCGCTTGGGAGCAGACGTATCTTATTCCGGAATATTGGACGACCTTCATGTTTCCGGGCATGGTGCTCAACTGGACCAGGCGTTGATGATCGCCCTGGTAAAAGCCAATTATCTCCTGCCTATCGGCGGCGAATATCGAATGATGAAACAGTTTTCAATTTTAGCTCAAAAAATGGGCTATTCAGAAGACAAGATCCTTCTCCCCGAAGAAGACCAGACCATCGAAATCCTGCCGGGTGGAAAAGTTCAAATCGGCCCTCGCCTGCCTCTCCGGCTGAGTGTCGTTTCGCAAAGTTAAGCAACGGTGTTAAAATCTAAATGCAAACATGGCTACTAAAACTTCGCGCCGTCGGCGTAAACGACTGCTCCATTTTAAAGTCAAACAAACCACCCTTTACACCTTTGCCAGTATTTGTTTTTTTTGCCTGGCCGGTCTGATTATTCTTTCTTTTTCCCGCCAAGGGGTAATCCTTAATCGTCTTTTTACCTCTCTTTTTCTCTATTTCGGCTGGACAACGGTTTTTTTGCCCTTTCTTTTTATTTCCATGGGCCTGATGCTGCTGCGCATGCGCTGGCGCCTTTCCCACCCCAACGTTTTTGTTGGCGGTCTGGTTACCGCCTATGCTCTTTCGGCCTTGACTCAAGCGGGAAAACTCGGTTTTGAAAGCTGGCAAAACCTGTCTTTCCTGGTTACCGCTCCTGGCGCCGTGATCCTCTTTCTCGGGCTGATGTTTATTGGTATTGTTGTTACCTTCAATACTTCCCTGGAGGAGATGATTCTTTTTATCATCGGCGTTAGTCAACGGGTTAAACAAACCACAGGCAAAACGGTTCCGCTCAAGTCTAAATTTTCCACCGCTTCCCCCCAGCCCCTGACAATATCCGAAACCAGGTCCTCTCTGCCAACCGTTCCGGAAACGGTGGGGGGTAAAGGCCAGGAAGATTTCGTTCCTGGCGGTATCACCAACCTTCCCACCGACGGACAAATTTGGCGCTACCCACCTATCTCGATTCTGCAGGACGAAGTTTCCGGAAAAGCCGACCGCGGCGACGTTAAGAAAAATGCCGAAACCATCGAGAAAAATCTTGAATCATTCGGTATTGCCGCCCGGGTGCTTGAAGTCAATTTCGGCCCCGCCGTCACTCAGTATGCTCTGGAAATTGCCCTGGGTACCAAACTGTCTAAAGTAACCGCCCTGGCTAATGATCTGGCTTTGGCTTTGGCCGCCCCGACCGGCCAGATCAGGATTGAAGCCCCCATCCCCGGTCGTTCCCTCGTCGGCGTGGAAGTACCTAACCGCTCACCCGAATTTGTCGGCCTGAAAAAGATGCTGACTTCCGATGAAATGAAGAAAAATAAATCCAAACTGCTTGTTTCTCTCGGTTTGGATGTTTCCGGCAAGCCGAAAGTCGCCGATATCACCAAGATGCCCCATGTTTTAATTGCTGGTGCAACTGGCAGCGGTAAATCTGTTGCCATTAATTCCTTCATTGCCAGTATTCTCTTCAGAGCCTCACCTACCGAAGTAAAATTCATTCTCATCGACCCTAAAAGAGTTGAACTGACCCAATACAACGGCATTCCCCACCTGATTACTCCCGTCATCTACGATCCCAAGCAGGTGCTCTCGGCTCTTAAGTGGGCCATTAAGGAAATGGAGCGTCGTTACAAATCATTTGCCGAATCCGGCGCCAGGAACATTGAGGGCTACAACGAAGAAGCCAATTTTATCGCTTATCCCTACATCGTCATCATTATAGACGAGCTGGCGGATATCATGCTTTTTGCCCCCTCCGAAGTAGAGGATTCCATCTGCCGTATTGCCCAAATGGCCCGTGCCACCGGCATCCACCTGGTTTTAGCCACCCAGCGGCCTTCAGTTGATGTCATCACCGGTTTGATTAAAGCCAACATACCCTGTCGGATTGCTTTCAATGTTACTTCGCAAATTGATTCTCGGGTAATACTGGATACCCCGGGTGCCGAAAAACTGCTCGGTCGGGGCGACATGCTGTATATTCCTCCCGACCAGTCCAAACCCACCCGTATTCAAGGCACCTACGTTTCCGAGCCGGAAATTCGGGATATGATCGAGCACGTAAAAGCCGGCGGTATTTCTGTTCAATATACGGATGAAGTCACCACCACCCCCGCCGGGGTCGATGTCGGTGCCGGATCGGGCGAGACAGCCGTACGGGATGAATTTTTCGAAGACGCCGTCCGTCTGGCCTTACTGGAAAAGAAAGCCTCAGCCTCGCTTTTTCAAAGGAAGCTTAAATTAGGTTATGCCCGGGCCGCCCGGATCCTCGACCAAATGCAGGCCGCCGGAGTTATTGGCCCCGGAGAAGGCGCCAAACCAAGGGAAATCTTAATCAGCAGTCCGGAACAGGTCCTTGGTAAACCCGCCCAGCCCCCACAACAGTAAACTCCCAATATTAAATCTAATAATCTTTCAATGAAAACCGTTGGTGAAATAATCAAAACCGCCAGAAAAAGTAAAGGCTTAACCATCAAACAGGTCGCCTCGGCTACAAAAATCCGTCCCGCTTTTCTGACTGCCATCGAGGCTGACGACTTCAGCTTGTTCGAGTCAAAAGCAATATTTCGCGGATTTATAAAAAACTACGCAGAATATCTGGGACTGCCTTCTGAGTCGGTCCTGGCCGTTTTTAAGCGGGATTTTGTTGACAAAAAAGAAGTAAAGACGTTTATTTGTGAAAGCGGTTTTTGCTGGACTCCCAAATTGACCGTTATTCTCATTATTACTCTTTTTGCCCTTCTCCTTGCCGTCTATCTGCTCAAACAATACCTTTCCCTCCAAACCTCTCCCTACTGATGTTTGACAGATGGTACTGAATATAGTACCATCAACGCACATGACCGCTATTCCTTCCACAATTTCCGCCAGTAAAGCCAGGAGTAATTTTTACTCTCTCCTGGACGCGGTTGCCAACAAACTGCAGCGAATCACCATCACTCATCGGGGTGAAGAAAAAGTTGTCTTAATGCACCCCGAAGAAGTCGCTTCCTGGGAGGAAACAATGGAAATAATCTCCGATCCCAAATTAGTTCGCCAAATCCTGGCAAGCGAGCAGGAGAGAAAAAACAACCGGGCCGTGAAAGAGGAAGCGCTTCTCAAGAATTTAAAAATTTCACCTCAGGAATTAGAATGATTTTATGGAAATCGTCTTTTCTGCCATTTCTGCTCGGCAAATCAAAAAGCTTCCTCGTTCTGAACAGGTAAAAGTTCTCCGAAAAATAAAACGTTTAGCCGCTAATCCTTTTATTGGTAAGCCCTTAAAGGGAAAATTTGCCAAACTATATTCATTGAAAGCTTGGCCATACAGGATAATTTATCGTCCCAATCCCGGTCGGGAAATATTTATTAACATTGTCCAACACCGTCAAGGTGTCTACAAAATGTAAGCCTGTGCTTGACAATAAGCGGCCGATATTTGATACTAACAGCAGTTAACATCAATCTGCCTGCATGCTCGAACCGATCCAAATTCTTCTCGCCGCCGTTGTCGTCATCCTCACTGTTCTGCTGGTGATAATCGGAGTTCAGGTGTTCCTTATTTTGGGCGAGTTCCGCAAGGCCTTGGTCAAAATGAATGAAACCCTAGACGACGTTAAAAGCACCGTCAACGGTACCGGCCGCAGTATTAAAGAAGCGGTTGAAAAAATCACCAGCCTTTCCGGGTTAACCAACTTTCTTACCTGGATTGTCGATCTTCGCAGGAGAAACCATGAGCGAAAATGACGGAAACAGCGGCAATTTTTTTACCGGGCTTGTTTTAGGCTCGCTTCTTGGCGCCGCCGCCTATTATTATCTGAAAGAAACCGCCCAGGGGCAGAAAACCGCCCAAAAAATTAAAGCCGGAGCCGATCAGGCAATCGGTAATATCGGCGACCTTGTGGATGACCTGGAAAATCAAAAAGACGAACTGGGTCAGAAAACTGAACAAATTGGGCGCGAGTTGGATGAAAAATTAAAGCAGGTTAAAAAAGAAATCACTGCCGAAGCGCAAGCTGGTTTGGAGCAAATCAACGAACTTCAGGAAAGAGGCCGCAAAATCGCCAAGTATTTTACCCACCGCGGCCGCCCGGTTAATTCCAAGCCCGCCAAAGGATAATCGCCATGGATATCCAGCCGGTAAAAAATTATTTTTACATTGTACTCAGGGACAAGTTTGTTGCCGTTACCAAGGGGAACCAGGGCAAATTAGCTTTTATCCTCATTCTTTTATTTCTGATCCCCTTTATCTTTATCAGCCTGGTCACCAAACAATATTTCGTTCTCATTCCCTGCGGTGTTATTATTGTCTTTCTTTATCTCTTCTTCGTCCGTCACTACTGAACACCTCCACCTTCTTGATGGATAATGTAGAATGGAGTTAAATTGACCAAGCCGGCCCGACAACTGGAGTTTATTTGCAGCCACTGCGCTCGACGGGTCAGTTTAAATAAAAAACTGATCGGCTCTCGGTTCCGTAATCATTGTCCGGCCTGTCTTTGGTCGCGGCATTTTGGTCAAAAAAAAGTTAAGCTGTCATGCCGGGGGGACATGGAACCGCTCGGTCTGGTTTTTAAAAGCGAGGGGAAAAACAAGGGAAGATATTCCCATAGAGGTGAGCTGATGCTGGTTCACCGCTGTTTAAACTGCGGGCAGATTTCTTATAACCGTCTTGCCGCCGACGATGACCCGCGGGTAGTCTGGCAGCTGTACGAGCGGTCTCTGTCCCTCCCTCCACAAGGCTCACTGCCCCCAGACAGACCGCTGGCTGGTCCGGACGACAAACAGGAAGTTAATAATCAGCTATTCGGAAAACAATGAATATAACCGTCAGTCAGCTCAAGCAAAAGTATTTTGACTTTTTTATCAAAAAAAATCATCGCTTAATTCCCAGCGCCTCTCTGGTACCGGAAAATGATCCGACTGTCCTTTTCACTACTGCGGGCATGCACCCCCTGGTTCCTTATCTCATGGGTGAACCTCATCCGCTGGGTAAAAGGCTGGTCAGCGTCCAGAAATGCCTCCGCACCGACGATATCGACAATGTCGGTGACGGCTTTCACCACACTTTTTTTGAAATGCTGGGGAATTGGTCCTTGGGCGATTACTGGAAAAAAGAAGCCATTAATTGGAGCCATGAATTTCTCACCCGTCAGCTCGACTTGGAACCGGCCAGAATTTCAGTTACCTGTTTTGCCGGTGACAAAGATGCGCCTCGTGATGATGAATCAGCCGAAATATGGCGTAAATTAGGCATACCCAAACAACGGATTTACTTTTTGGGCAAAAAAGATAACTGGTGGGGGCCGGTGGGAGAGACCGGTCCGTGCGGTCCGGACAGTGAAATATTTTACGATACCGGTAAAACAAAATGCAGATCAAACTGCGACGTCACCTGTCAATGCGGCAAATACGTTGAAATTTGGAATGACGTTTTTATGCAGTTCAATAAAAACAAAGATGGCAGCTACCTGCCTCTTCAGCAGAAAAACGTGGACACCGGTATGGGTGTTGACCGCGTGACTGCCATCATCAACGGCTACGGCGACGATGATTACCGTACCGGCCAGTTTAAACCAATTATCGAATCGATTGCCGCTCTTTCCGCGCGAAAATATCAAAGCGAGGACCGAAAAGCGATGCGGATCATCGCCGACCACCTGCGGGCGGCTTCCTTTTTGATCGCCGACGACGTTGAACCGTCCAACCATCAGCAGGGGTATATCTTACGGCGCTTGATCAGAAGAGCGATCCGTTACGGTCGACTATTGGGGATAGAACAACAATTTTGTACAATTATAACGGACAAAATAATTACTCTATACGGAGACGACTACAAGGAGTTAAAAACAAAACAATCACTGCTAAAACAACAACTGGACACGGAGGAAATGCGCTTCAGCCGCACCCTCGATCGAGGTCTGAAGGAAATTGCCAAACTCCCGCATATCGACGGTAAGGCCGCTTTTAATCTCTTCCAAACATACGGATTTCCGCTGGAATTAACCCTGGAGTTAGCCGCTCAAAAAGGCCAATCGGTTGACCGAGACCAGTTTCAAAACGAATTTAGTAAACACCAACAGCTTTCGCGGACCGCCGCCAAAGGGCTTTTTAAAGGCGGCCTGGGCGGTCAGACAGAAATATTCCGAAAATATCACACTGCCACCCACTTGCTGCACCAAGCATTACGGCAGGTTTTGGGTAATCACGTCCGTCAGGTAGGCAGCAACATCACTCCCGACCGGGCTCGTTTTGATTTTACTCACCCGCAAAAACTCACCCCGGCCCAAATAGCCCAAACGGAATCGATTATTAACAGCCAAATTGAAGCCAATTTGCCCGTAAAAATGGACATCATGAGCTTGTCGAAAGCCAGAAACAGCGGTGCTCTAGCTTACTTTGACGAAAAGTACGGCCAAAAAGTCAAAGTGTATTCAATCGGCGCTTTTTCCAAAGAAGTTTGTGGCGGCCCCCACGTCGGTTTTACCGGAGAAATCGGAGGTGTTAAAATAGAAAAAGAAGAAGCAGTTGGCTCAGGCAAACGCCGCCTATATCTCTCTCTCAAATAGGGGAGGGAGGTTGGCTTGTGTCCAGGACAAGTCGTCATTCGCCGGTCGAAAAATAATGGAAGTAAAAAAAATCTTTGGCTCGCTTCGGCAGGAAAAGAAGAAAGCAACTCCCTATTTTGCGCTTCAAATAGAAGATAATCTTGTAAAAAGCGCCCTTTGGGTCGTTGAAAACGAAACCGTTAAGGTGCTTGCTTTAGGTTCCGTTCAGCCCTGGGAATCAGACGAGCAGCTTCTTAATGCCATTGATCGCTCCATTTCAACCGCCAGTGACAACCTTAATTCCTCCCCCGTTGAGCTTGAGGAGCCCAACCAGGTAATCCTCGGCCTGCCTGCAGCCTGGATCCAGGACAATAAAATCATCC
>Ga0265297_10009266_pt1 | contig 12773 bp, 6 predicted proteins | sample Munlanlwell13791_FD_192502 | JGI IMG/M metagenome (GOLD analysis project Ga0265297, IMG submission 192502) | Leachate microbial communities from a municipal landfill in Southern Ontario, Canada - Leachate well 137-91 | ecosystem: Engineered > Solid waste > Landfill > Unclassified | place...
TAGAAACAAAAAACAACAGTAATATTCTGTTGCATCATTCTGCTATATAGGTGTTCGGATTGGTGGGGGCGGGTAGGGCTTCGACTCCGGAGAGTGAATTGAGGTGAACGGTTTGACCCGTCGCTTATCATCGGGGGATTTTCCTCCCCAGGTTACCCGTTCTTGGGCTACGTGACGATGATCCCAGCGTTCTTGCGGCAGGCGAAACGATGTTGCATTACAACACTCATGAGGTACCTCCGTTTTCTGGAGCTTCAAGCTCCCTTACAGACCACCATTATCGGTCCGCTTATTTATATAATAATAAAAAATAACAGACTATGCAAGCCTTTGCATAAAAATTCAAGATTTAAGACACCATTCTTAAAATATTGGCAGTTTAGCTGTAGGTTTGCGCCCAATTAGTCTAATAGGCGACCTTGCCGCCTAGATAGGCATCCCGGCCTATTAGATTTAGAAATCCTTTTGGTTTAATTAGATTTATAGGGTAGAGCAATATTAATAGAATTCACCGGCCCGAAGGCCTTATTTATTAGCTAAAAGGAGGGCCAAAAGCAGGGTATTGACAAAAAATAGAGTTTGGACTACCATAGAAAAGTGTTGTCGCGGACGATGCATTAGTCGCCCGGGCAACCACCTGGATTGGCCCGGAGGCCAGGAGCGGCCCCGAGCCGGAGATTGGACACCAACGGTGAACAACGCGAAAAGAGTCCACTAAAAAGGACAGATAATGGAGGTGAATATCTCGGAGGCTTGGCCTGATAAGCCCTATAGCGAGAAGCTCGGCCCTGCCATTCGTGGCAAGGTGATTCGGGTACGTCCGAATACTATAGACTCTTTTCACTCTTATCTTCGGATGGGTACCTGAGCGCTGCTTGGGTACCCTATTTTTTATATCAAAAATTGAGTAAAAAAATATATGGCTTTTGGGCCATATATTTTTGTTTTTGTTTTTTAACCGCCAAAGGTTTAGCGAAGGCGGCTGGTTTGTACTAAAAAGGACAAATATATTAACGCCAATGATTTTAGCCGCCTTAACAAAGTAAGGCAACGCTAGACTGGCGGAAAAAATTATTTAAGCTCCATATAACCCTGCCGTAATTTTTGGCTGACAAACTGCCCCGGGATAAAAGCCACTTTTTCTTCTGCCAAAGAAACTGCTGTCCCGGCTGGCGTTGATTTTTCCAAAGCCTTAGTGGCAATGCCCAAAACTAAACTGATAGCCAAGACAACAAAAAAAGCACTGATTAAACTGCCGAAAAGCCCAAAGCTGGCAATTTTTTTATTCAGCACTGTTGGATACTTGGCTATTCCAAACAAGGATAATACTTCGCGACCGGTTTGAATTGATGGCATATTTTTGTGTTTATTTTGATGCGATGCTAATCTACCCGCTTCGCTCTCGCTTCAGCGAGGCGAGCGAATTCATCCTAATGATACGAATAGCCATTCGTAGATTCGCATTCATTCGTAGATTGGCATCGGTTATTAAAAGAGAGTCCTTTTCCAACTCTCTAATTACAGTATAGCACATCTAAATTTTTTTGTCAACTATTTTTTAAAAACGTAACTAATTTATTTAAATTTAACACTCTTAACCGCTTCATCTCGCCCCGCTCCAAATCAATAATTTGGAACCGAAGTTTATCAATACCAGCCGTAAGGCGGTTTCCGCGCCGACTGAGCTTATAAATTACCAAAAATTTTTTGCGGATTTGGGGCGGGGTCTAAATTTTTTTGTCAATGCTTTTTTACCGGCCTAGCGGGTTATGGCCGGTTCTGATTTCAGTCCAGTCGTCATAGCCGTCACCGTCAGTATCTTTTTTATTAGGATCAGTCCCGTAAATTTTTTCTAAATAATCATAAATGGTATCTGAATCAGAATCAAGAGATTTAATAAAATTGGTTGGCAAGTCGGCGGTTTTGGTAATTTCTTGGCCTTCAGGATAAAAAGTCAGTTCAAAATCTGAAACTACAATAATATTTGACCAATGAAGTCCCAAACCTTCAAAAACCTCACCGGTTTTAATTGGTCGTCTTTGACCATCTTGGATAACATAAACCATTGGGGCCAAACCTTTAACTAAGGTACCATCGGGATATTTCGTATTGGCGGAAAGCAAAAATTGGTTTAATTCTTCTTGAGGAATTTTATAGATGTTATTCCAGCTGTAGCCGTTACTTAGAAAATATTTAGCATTAAAAAAGACTTTTCTTTTACCATTCTCATAAAGGTAGACCGCTGAATTGTCCGGGCTTTTAAGCAAAGTGCCGTTGGGATAACTGACATCGTCGTCACTAGTATAGTTATCCAAATCATTTTGACTGATGGTTTTAATGCCCGACCAGGAAAAATTATTGACTAAAAAGACGGAATAGGAAGGAATATATCTTTTCTTGCCATTGGCAATCAAATAGACTTTTGGCGAATCAGCTAGCTTAACCAGACTGCCGGTAATTTGATTGGGAATTAAGTCAAGACTGGCGCTGACGGATATTATCGAGGGTTGTGAGTAATTTGGTTTTGAATCATAGGCGTAGATGGAATAATAGTAAGTTTTGTTCTGGCTGATGGCAGTGTCTTTAAATTCCTTGAGATTTCCTTCATAAACAACCATTCCGTCAGCTTTTGATGTCGGCGCTGAATTTTCCTTTCTGACTATCAGCACCCTGATGAAATCAAGATCTGAAGGGTTGTTCCATTTTAGCGTTATATAGTTTCCTGACAATGCTCCGGCAAATTGGGAAGGGGCAGCAGGAGGAGTCGTATCAGAAGATAAACCGCTGCCGTCTTTGCCTGATGGCACCGTATAAGTGCAGGAATTTGTTAAAATCGGACTGCCGCCGATACAACCTGCTGGCAAAAAAGTAACAATTGTCCGCGACTGGGTGTTGTTTGACTGACAGCTGCCCCAGGCGGAATAGGTAAAAGCGGTGCAGGCCGGCGGCGTGTAAACGCAGGTTTGGGATAAGACCGGACTGCCGCCGGTGCAGCCTGAAGGAGAATATGTAACAACTGTCCGCGACTGGGTGTTGTTTGACTGACAGCTGCCCCAGGCGGAATAGGTAAAAGCGGTGCAGGTAATAGACGCGCTTGGGGTGGTGGCTGAAATGACATTGGATAGTGCTGAAATATTTGGAACTTCATCTGATGTTTTTAAAGCAAAATAATATATTGAATTTGGACTCAACCCAACCATAGTATATGTCTGATTACTGCCTGCTACTAGAGGCACTGGTTCTCCTGATGCCAAAGCGGCAGTCGCCCAATTTTGAGCTGTGATGGTTTGGGTTGAATACCTGATGTCATAACTTATTGCCGTTCCCGTTGTTCCGTCATCTCCCGGGGCGGTCCAATTTAAGATCAGCGAAGTCTGAAAAATATTGGCCGCCGAAAGATTGGCAACTGCGGCGGGAGGAACGGCATCAGGCAGAGAAATTGTATTAAAGAGGATTCCATAGTCGGCGGCGTTTGGATTTCCGGCTGTGTCCTGGCATCTGACATAATAGGTATAAGAAGTTCCGGCAGCCAGACCTGATACGGTTGTTAAGTGAGCTATTGTCCCTGTTGTGGCAAAGGTGTTCGCTATTGAAGCATAAGCTGTTCCGGCAGTAGTTGAGTATTTACAAGTAGCATTTTCATCTGTGGTTAAAGACAAAGTGGCGGAGGTTGTTGTAATTGCCGAGACAGAGCTATTGCTTCTAACCGGAGGAGTGCCATCAGAAATGCAAGTTTGAGATAAAGCCGGGCGATTCGTGGTGGTACCGCAGCTATTGGCATCGGTACAAATGCGAGTCTGGATGTTATCAGCGCAGGCTGACCAATCAGTGCAAGACCAATTTTCAGTACAGGCAGCGGTAATGGTGTAAACGGCAGTTTTAACGCTTTCATTATTGCCTGCCAGGTTGCGGGCATAAAATCTGATGGTTTGAGAAGTGGTAAGATTAATTGGCGAAGAATAAGTTAGATTCGGGGTACAAGCAGAACCTAAGCAATAAAAAATTGTAGCTGTTTCATTGGCCAAAAGAGTTACGGATAGTGAAGCGGTATAACTGCCGCCATTGGGAAAAGCGGTGGTAATCGGGGCACTAGTATCAACGTTAGCGGCGCCGGTTAAAGTATAGCGCGGCGCCAAAGGATTCATATAATCATTACCCAAGGGCTGCATTTGTGACGCCGGCACCAATCCGGTTGCTGGCAGAAGAGAGCCAAAAAGCTCGGCGTAAATAGCGTTGACATTTGCCCCGCCTTCAGTGTTGGTAACAAAGCTTCTTACATCACCAAAACGCCGCATTAATGGTTGCTGCAAATATTGAGGATAAAAAGTGTATGAGGCAAAATCATAATAATCATGAGTTGGAATGGCCGCCACCGGACCAAAGCCAGTGATACCAGGCATTAAACCTTTGCCGTCCTGATAAAAAGCAATGGCGTCGTTATGCAAAGGATCGCTTAATGAGCGTGAACCCAGCCCGGTGATATAAACCAGACCATTAGGATTGGCGCCCAAAGAATAATCCGCCGATAAACTCATGGCATCAATCAAATTTTGCCTGTCAGCCTGGCTTAAGGCAGCAACATTATTTAATTCCAATCGGTAATGCATGCCGCTGGCATATTGGCCAACCGCCGTACCTGCGGCCCAATCCGGACTCTGGGTAGTAGGTCGGCCGTTTCGATGAGCATGGGCATCATTGATACGATTAATATAGATATTGTCTGTGATATCAAACTGATTTAAAATTTTCTGAAAATAGGTAGTGCCTAAAGAATCGGGACTGACCATATATCCCATAAAATAGTCATAGGCATAACCCCACTGGACACTAGAATTATCATTGCCGATAATATACGCCCCGGTGTTTATATACGGCATGTAAGTACTTATTCGCGAACTATTCCATTTTGGCATTCCGGCCAAATCCATGGCCGCTTGTAAATCAGTCTTGTATTGAGAATCACCAGTAAGTCTATACAATTGGCTGAGGGCAAATAAAGTCATGCTCGTGCCTTGTGGAACATAACTCAAAGTGTTTTGGTCAATAGGCGCAAGGCCTTGAGCCACGGCCCAATCGTAAGCTTTGATGGCTCTTTGGCGCAAATCAGCAGCTTTGGCCGCATCAAAGGGAGCGACCAATCTTGAAGCCCAAGCGAATAAGGCCGCTGTCCTCATCGAGGTGCCGGGGTCTTTTTTGTAAGTCCAGTATGCTAATGGATCTAAGTCAGCATAAGACCAGGGCGGGTGGGCGTAAGATTCTACCCCGGCCCGCACGCCGCCATCGGCATCTTGCAAATCTTGCCAGCCTTTAAGATTATACAGAGCTTCATCCAAAATATCCGGAATACCGTTTCCGCTTTCGGGAATATTCAGTTGGTTGTCAACAAAAGCCTGTGGATTGGATTCATAGGTGCCTAAAAGCTGCATCGGTATGGTGTAGTGGTTGTATTGGATGTCATAGTCTCCGGCATCGTGATGGCCGCCTTGGACATTAATTAATTGAGTCGTTGGGGTATTCTGCGGAAAAAAACTTCTTAATTTTTGATCGGAAACATTAGCCACGTAAACCTTATGATAATCAGGCTGCCTGGTTGAAAATTGGTCAGCCCATTGTGATTTTAAATCCCTGCCCCAGCGGTTAAAGTAAAGGCCTCTGGTTACCGTGTAATAAGCCTTAAAAACTGCCGAATTGTTTACTTGAGTGGACCAAGAAATTCCTACTCCCGGAATACGGATTCGGTAGAAAGTTGCCTCAGCTTCTGGCATATTTTGCCCGGCCAGATTTATTTCATCCACTGGTGTTCCGGCGTCTGTATCGTTGCTTGACCTTAAAGTAATTGGCGGATTGGAAATAGCGGTTCTAAGACTGAACGCGTTATCTGGCTCAATAAAAACTTCAGCGGTAGCAGGAAAATTAGCTAAAGACATTGGTCCGCCATCGCCTAACCAGTTGGAAACATAAGCGTAACGTTTGCTGGCCTGGGGAGAATAGCCGACCTGGTTTAACTGGATTGAGGGGGTTTCAAGATATTTGTCACTATAGGGAACAATGACGTTAAAGCCCAAAGGTCCGGTACCGGTAATAGAAAGAATGTCATTATTACCGACTTTCTGATTAAGTTTCAAATAAAGGCGATGATCAACATTAACATATTTGTCGTATTGTATTAAATGAGGATACGGACTCACTGATTTTGTATAATAAGGATTGCCTACAGGAACAGAATTTCTGTAAATATTTGTGACCGTAAGCGCCGAGCCGTTGTTTCTTGTCACCTGCCAAGAGTCGGCTTGCCATTGCGAACCTCTATAGCCTGTAATCTTACTGTAATCATAGGCCGGATCTCCCGAATAAGATATCACCATATTATCCGTCATCACTAACTCAATAATGTCTGGCGCGACCAAATGCACCTCTCTTAAAGCCGTGTCTAAATTGGCTTTCGGGCCGCCTAGAGTTTTAACATGAACATTATTGGCAGCGATGACAGTATCGCCCGAGAGATTTTCGACTCGAATAAAAATATCAGTGGCTGCTGATAGATTAGTCAACCGATAAGTTTGGTCACTGGCGGGCAAAGTGGCAATAAGTTTTTGCAAAGGCAGAGAAGTATTAGCAGTATCTGGTGGTTCGGGGCCGATATAAATTTTAACTTTATCCAAACCCACGTAATTAGTCCAGTTCAGGTCAACCTTACTGGAAGTGATTGCGCCGACATGCAGCGAAAGAGCGCCTGATTGGCTGGCTTCAACTCCCTGGCCGGTAAGATTTACTGTTTTTTGGGAATGAAGAGAATCATTGGTAGTAATAATCAGGCTAGCTGAAACCTGATCGATTTTAGTAGGAGTAAAAGTGACGATTATTGAAGCACTGCTGCCGGGCAAAACCGTGGCAGTGGTTGGATTAACCGAGAAAGCCGAATTAGAACTGGTGATATTTGTGATATCCAAATCTTGGTTACCAGTATTGCTTATGCTTAAAGTTACAAAACTGCTTTTGCCCACCGACACCGAACCAAGGTCCAAAGAACCGGCAACGCTGATAGCTGGGCCAAAAGCTTTGCCGCTAAGAGATATGGTGGAAGAATTACCTAAAGGAGTGGCATTATGGTTAATAACTAAAGAAGCGCTTTTGTCGCCTGAACTGCTAGGACTAAAATTAACCGCGACGACTGCGCTGCCACCGGCCGAAATAGTCATAGGCGCAGTGGGAGTAGAAAATTCACTGGCATTAGCGCCGCTAAAAGAAAAACTATTAACGATTAGATCGGCCCGGCCGGTGTTAGTCAGGCTAAAAGTTCTTTGCGAGGATGAGCCCAGGTTAGTGTCGCTAAAAGCAAGGGGAGCTAAGGGCCCAACTAAAGGCATGGCATCAGGATTAATACCGCCCAGGCTGACAGCATAAATTGAATCAATATAAATTTTGTGATTATCTGCCGGGTTAACTGCCGGCTTGGCAATGCCAAAATACAATAATTCTATCGTGCTAATAGTATAATTAGAATTTTTTAAAGCCGCCGTAGGAATCCTGACCAATCGCCAACTGGTATCAAGCTGGCCGCCCTCGATATAAGGGTCAATATTTACAGCATTGCTGGCACTGGGCCAACCGGAAAGGCTGAAATCAAAAGTTTTGCCGATTTGGTCGCTTTTGGCATAAAACCAAATTTCATCATAGGCTGAAAAATCTTTGCGATATGAAGGAAGGCTGGACTGGCAAGTGCTGCCGCCTAGCCTAAGTGTGGGCTGATGATAACCATCAGGATGACCTTCAAAACAAGTAGTACCCTCAAAACAACCGGTATTTATAAAAACGCCAAAGCTGTCGACGCAGCCGCCAGCTAATTCTCCATCCCAAATTAATGCCGCAGACTGATCCGCTGCCTGACACTGTTGGTCTTTATCCTGAATAAAATAAGAATAAATAAAAAAACTGCCCAGAAGGATTGCCAGCGACAAAACTGCCATTACTAAGGTCTTTCCTAAAACAGTAACCTTCAGTTTACAATTATGCAGTAAAAAAACAGCTGGGCCTAATATTCTTAAGCCAGCTGCCCTTATTATATTCCGGATGATTACCTTTTTGTTTTTGGCTGAAAACCAAGCCATAAATTGCTTATGTCCGGCTAGACAAATTTAAAAAGAGTTTTTCCAAACTCTCTATTGATATTATAGCATACATAAAAAATTTTGTCAACAAATTTGACACAGCCTGTCACTTTTTTTAATGCCACTCCTTTATTAGAAAGATAATCTATATTGATTATAAAAAAATCCCACGACCCAGATACAGCCGTGGGACAAGGTACATTAAATGTGGCCTTCGCTATTCTTCTTCGTCATTATTGGGTGGTTTGATGACTTCAAGATGCACCCGCGCTTGGTGTACATGAATCAGCCCCCTTTTTGGTTTGCAACGATTACATATTGCCGCGGCGATCACCAAAGTATGTTTGGGCCCTGTTTCGGCAAACCACCTCAGTTGACCGCCGACTGTGGGCATCAGGGCCTGCCCTTCAGTCTGGCATTTGGTGGTGTGTCTCACTAATTCCTGCTGTGGCTCAACCGCCATGGGTATGCACCCGCCATCCGCCAAAACAATCCACGCCTGGCTGAACAATAGTTCTTCGTCTTCCTTCCGGCCCGGCCAATCATCACAAATCTTCGGCGTCCATAGTCTCAGCCAGTCAAAGTTCGGCCGACTAACGTGACAACTAAGGATCGTCCGTTTATCATTGAAGTAAACTCCACGGCCGCCAAACCCAGAGTCAATGCAGTAGAGAATACCATCACGGTCCTTATAGACATATGGTGGTTGCCGAAAACACTTCTCACGGATCAGCACTAACTCCCTGCATTCTCCGCCTGGTCTGGTCTGCCTCTCCCACTGGGTCAGAGATACTGGCCGGAACTTATTAAACACCGCTACTTCCCACGGTTCTTTCATTTTTTGCTTTTTCATTGTTATACACCTCTCGTGTTTTTTCGCCCTCTCGGCTTTTTTCAATGTTCAGTACGATTTACACAGGCCATCTTGCCTTGCATTTTCATCTCCTTTCTAAGGTTTTGGCAAAACAGCTAAGTCACTTTAACAAGCCAAAAAGTGTTTGTCAATATCGCAAAATAATTGAAAAAAAGGCTAAAATTTGCTAAGCTAAAAGCAAGATTTTAATTTTTTAATTTCTTATTGAATATTTAAGCTCATGTCCCAAGTCCGCCAAATTGCTCACAATACCCTCGTCCAGATTACCGGCAAAGTCATAACCATTGCTCTGGCTTTGGTTGGCTTTGGTTTAATGACGCGCTACCTGGGCCAGCAAGGCGTTGGTTATTATTCAACCATTTATGCTTTTTTGGCAATTTTTGGAATTTTGATTGATCTTGGTCTGCAAATGACTACCACCCAGCTGATTTCTGATCCCAAAGAAAATGAAAGCCAAATTTTAAGCAATGCTTTGACTATCCGTTTAGTCTCTTCGATTCTATTTTTAGGTTTGGCCCCCCTGATTGCCATTTTTTTGCCTTACCCAAAAATTGTTAAAGTTGGCCTGGTAATTTCCATTATTGGTTTTGTTTCGGCTTCCTTGACTTCAACTTTGACCAGCTTTTTCCAAAAACACCTGATCATGATAAAAACCGTGGCCGCCGAAGTCAGCGCCAAAATTATTTATGTCGTCTTAATCGTGATTACAATTTACCTTGATTTGGGCTTACTGGGAATTTTAGTGGCCGCGGCTCTGGATAGCTTTTTTGTTTTTATCTTCCTTTATTACTTTGCTTGTCGCCAAACTAAAATCAAATTGAGTTTTGAGTTATTAATCTGGCAAAAAATTATTACCAAAACCTGGCCGATTGCTTTAACTATTGCCCTAAATTTAATTTATTTTAAGGGTGACATTTTTATTATGTCATTGGTGCGAACGCAAGCCGAAGTTGGCCTTTACGGCGCTCCCTACAAAGTCCTGGAAGTTTTGATTAATATTGCTTATTTATTTTTGGGTTTGATTCTACCGCTTTTAGCCACGGCTGTTGCCCTTAATGATTTGGCTAAATTAAAAACCGTTTTGCAGTCAACTTTTGATTTTTTAATCATTATTACCATGCCTTTAATTGTCGGCGGCTATTTTTTAGGTATTCCCTTGATGATTTTGATGGCCGGCTCGGATTTTTTCATTTCCGGCCAAATTATAAAGATATTGCTGCTGGCCACCGGCGCCATTTTTATTTCCGGTTTGTTCGGTTATGCGGTAGTTGCCCTGGAACAACAGAAAAAAATGATTAAATTTTACGCGCTCAATGCCATCATTTCCGTTATCGGCTATTTGATTTTTATCCCCCGCTATTCCTACTGGGGCGCGGCTTGGATGACGGTGTTTTCCGAAGTCTTCATTTTGGTGACAGCCGCCTACATCCTGCGTCAGCAATTGAAATTTCTGCCAAAATTAAATATTGCCGGCAAAGCCGTTATCGCTAGCTTGATTATGGCAGTTCCCCTTTATCTTTTCCCGGATTTGAATTTCCTTGCCGCTTTAATTATGGGCGCTTTAGTCTATTTTGCCGCGCTTTATTTAGTCAAAGGGTTTGACCAAAAAATGGTTTTAGAAATTATAAAAATCAAAGATGAAACCGCTAAAGATTAACCATAAAATTTACGGCCGGTTTATTATCACCGAACCGGTTTTAATTGAACTGATTAAATCCCCGGCCTTGCAGCGGCTCAAAGGTGTCGGCCAAAACGGCGCTCATGATTTCCATTATACTTCACCGGGTCCTTTCACTCGTTTTCAGCATTCAATCGGCGTAATACTACTCTTAAGAAAATTTAATGCCCCGCTGAAAGAACAGGTGGCCGGCCTTTTGCATGATGTTTCTCACACGGCTTTTTCTCATGTTGCCGACTTTATTTTTGATTCTCATACCACCCAAAGTTATCAGGATACGAAGTTGAATAAAGCTTTTGAAATCCAAGGGATAAATAAAATTCTGAAAAAACACGGAATTAGTCCTAAAACGATTCTAGACCATAAAAATTTCCCGCTGCTGGAAAAAAAATTACCTGACCTATGCGCTGATCGAATCGATTATACCCTGCAGGAGCCAACTTTGAAAAAAATCAAAAATGCCAACCCTAAAGCCATTCTGAAAAATTTAATCGTCTGGCAAAATCAATTTGTCTTTAAAAATCAAAAATCAGCAAAAAAATTCGCTTTGCTTTATCTAAAGATGAACAAAATTTTATGGTGTAATCCGGTGGAGGCAACAATTTACCAAATGTTAGCCGACATTATAAAATTAGGCTTGGCAAAAAATTTAATCCAAAAGCACGATCTATTTACTACTGACCAAATGGTTTTGACTAAATTAAAAAAGGATCCCGTCCTTGCCCGAAAAATAATAAAATTGAAAACGATTCGGGCCAAGGCGGTGCCAAAAAACCAAGCTGAATTTCATATTTATTCCAAAACCCGAGTGGTTGACCCTTATTTCCTGAAAAATGGCAGGTTGATCAGGCTGACTGCGGTTGCTAAAAATTACCTTAAGCAAGTACGGGACTGGGAAAAAACCGCCAAAAAAGGCTTTTACATAAAAATCTTAAATGCCTAACTTAGCAACTTATTAACTTACCAACTTATGTTCCTCTTCGACTTCAACTGGCAAATTCAGGCATTTTTAAATCAATTCTGGTACCAGATCAATTTTTTGCTTTTAGTAATTTTGGTAGTTTTAGGTTATTTAGCTTACAAAAAACCAGTTTATGCCGTTGGTTTAACAATAATTTTACTGCCCACTTATCTTTTCCGTTCTAAAATCTGGTTTCTGCCTTTCACCTACTTAGAGATTTGTATTTGGATTACCTTTTTAATCCCTTTCCTAAAATCACTCCTAACTAAAAGCTATAAACTAAAAGCTAAAAGCTATAATCTCTATAAATGGCCAATCCTCATAATTTTACTGGCCTCAACCCTCTCTCTTATTATTGCTCCGGATAAAGTGGCGGCGGCCGGCCTTTGGAAAGCTTATTTTGTCGAGCCGATCTTATTCTTTCTGGTTCTAGTTAATATTGTAAGAACGGAAAAAGACAAAAAAATTATTCTCTGGGCTTTGGGCATTTCCACGCTAGCCATTTCTCTTTTGGCGATTTTCCAAAAATTTACCGGGTTTGGTATTGCTGAAGCCAGCTGGATGGCACCAGCACACCGACGTGTAACTTCGATTTTTACTTCGCCCAATGCTGTTGGCTTATACCTCGGACCGATTTTGGCTATCTATTTTGGCTGGCTGATTTCTGAAATTAAAAACTACAAGGTAGCTATTTTAAAAATATTAATAATTATCCCGGCTATCCTGGCGGCGATATTTACGGTTTCTCAAGGCACCTGGCTGGGTTTGGCTGCCGCTCTTGTTTTCTTATTATTTTTCGGCTGGAATAAAAAATGGACAACAATAATTATTTTAGCAGTAATGATTGCTTGTCTAATTGTTCCCCTCACTCGGCACCAAGTATTAGAATTGATTACTTTTTCTGATGCTTCCGGGCAGAATCGTTTGGTTTTATTGCAAATGAGTTGGCATTACCTTTCTGCTAATCCGCTGAATTTTATTTTTGGCGCCGGCATTGGCGGCTTTGCCCAAATCCAAGATCAGCTTAGGCAACCCCTGAAAATGGAACCGCTGCTTTACCCGCATAATATCTTTTTAAACTTCTGGCTGGAAATTGGCTTACTGGGTTTATTCGCCTTAATCTGGTCAATTATAAATTTTTTCAAAAATGGT
>Ga0265297_10009267_pt1 | contig 12772 bp, 8 predicted proteins | sample Munlanlwell13791_FD_192502 | JGI IMG/M metagenome (GOLD analysis project Ga0265297, IMG submission 192502) | Leachate microbial communities from a municipal landfill in Southern Ontario, Canada - Leachate well 137-91 | ecosystem: Engineered > Solid waste > Landfill > Unclassified | place...
GTTTTTTTTGCCGGTTTTGTTATCTCATTCCTTTCTGCGTTCCTGATGGGATTTGCTGCGCTGTTTGGCCCGGCAGTGACCGGGAACATTACTCCGGGACTCACCCCGCAGGTCACCGACACACTCTTCCAGATGTTTCGGTTTTCCGAGATGGTGCTGTTCGGCCTCGTAGTACTGGGGCTGTACAGATTCCTGCAGGAACTGGGGCAGAGAACGACAGCCATGCAGCACAATTACCTTGTATATCTTGCCGTGCCTATCATCGCGCTTTTCCTGTTCACCCCGTTCTTTATCGGGTGCTGTGCCCTGAGTCTCACCCTTCTTATGAGTGGGATTCGTTCAACAATAATCAGGAGAATTATCGTTATTGCGATTCCGGTCACCCTTATCCTTACCGGGTTCTGGCTCTCCGGCATGTCGGGTTATCATGGTCCGGAGTATGCGGGATTTATTGCCTTTGCCCTTCTCGCGTTTGCAGTCATTACGCCATTGTTCCTTTTCGAGCCGACTTTTGACCGGATCACCGTCAGCGGTATGTGGATTATTGCCGGTGCAATCTTTACGGTCACCATTTCGGAATATTTTCACAATATCTTACCCGCCACCAGCTTCCCCCGGGAAGTATTTCCCCTGCTCTCCTTATACGTAATCGCGATTCTGGTTGCGTGCACCGGGCAGGGTGTGATTCTCCGGGCATTGGGAGCGTATGAGAGACGCGAGTATGGGACGGGGGAATAATGTATGGAGAAAAAAATGGTGTCTGTCATCATTACCAGCAGCATTGTTGCCGGGCTGATCGTCTGCTTCCTGCTGGGCGCTGGATGCACATCAACGCCGGCAAACTTTACAGCACAAGACATTGCAGACAAATTTGTCCACCAGCAGGATACGTTGCAGGATTTTTCAGCAACGGTCGATAGTGCCATGGAATCCTATCCGAATAAGGACCGTTTCCACGTACAGAAAAAGAATCCGTATTCCTACCGGCTCGAGTATCTCCAGTCGGGAAGCGAACCGAGGGGTACGCTGATCATAACGGACGGCAGCGTCATCTGGTGGTACTCCCCACTGACCAAAAACGTCCACCGGACAACGCATTTTGATCCAAACGAGACCTGTTTCACCCAGCGAGATTACCAGAAGATGGTACGGGATCTTTTCGAGAAGCATCCCCATGCATTCAGCCTGACCAGAGATGACTTCGGCAACAATTCCTATGTCATGGAATTTTCCGCACAGCCGGGAGATCCGTTCACGAACCTTCCCGATAATTACCAGAACGCCCGGGTCTGGATCGATAGGGATACCTGGATTGCGAAAAAAATCGAATTCTATAATGACAGCGGGCCGGCACCTGTCTCTGTGGAATACCGGGACATCCGGGTAAACAGCAGCATTGCTGACAGCCAGTTCATTCTCGATCCCCGCAATGTGCCGAACCCTCCAGCGGAATTCCGGCATCACGACCCGGTGATCTTTCTCTTCGAACTGAAAAATGCCTATACCGTCCAGGGTTCAGCCTTTGTCGTGCCGGGCTATGTGCCGGAAGGGTATGCCTACAGCGGGGGCTCCCAGACCTGGGACGGCACGATCCAGCTCTCACTGGTCAACGGGAAACAGTCGATCAGTTACATTGATTCTCCGGTCATCGGCAAACCCCATACGGAACAGTTGGCAGTAAGGACCATTGAAGTTGATCTCAACAGGAGCATTGGCATTTTCCGGAACGGCACGGACAAGAACCAGCTGGAGTGGATCTGGGACGGGCATGCCTACTCGCTTACCGGCATGGTGGGGGAGGATGAGATGATCCGGATGGCAAAATCCCTGGTGCACGTGGACGATCAGCTCATGAAGATCCTTCCCCAGAAAGGGATCCAGACCGCTGAACCTCTCGGCGTTTCCGAACTCACGTCCCTCATCATGCCGGAATCCTGGATCCGCAGCAATAACAACAGTACTACGCCGGGAATTATCGATATCCGGATGACTGCCCGCGCGTTCAATGAGACGTTTGTCCCAAGTCGGGAGTACCCGGCATTTCTTGTGTACCGCAACACCCGTGCACACGAACGTGTTGCACTGTACCAGGTTCCCAAAACCATGTTTGCCGTGAATAATCCGGATTCAAATGAGGTCCGCCTGAACCACCCGGAATCCATGTTCCGGTATTTCCCGAACTTGGATGCGGTCTGGGCAGACCGGTGCAAATACGAGCAGATCCCGTGTGCTGACAAGGGGGTAATCTTCATTGACTAAACTCCTGTGGCTGGTGGTTTTTGCGCTGGCAGTCTTTGTTATTGTCTGGTGCATTGGATTTACAGGACCGGGGAGTCCTGAAAAGGTCCCGGCTACGGTCCTCCCGATTCCCCTTGATACGTTCCAGAATAGTTCACCAGAACCGGTTTTATCTGCACCTTCAGAACCGATCCTGACACCAGTATATCTTGGATCGCTCTCCTCTGCAAAAATGTTCTGCGGTGAAGATCTGCGTGTACCGGCATATCTGCCCCTGGAATATCATTTCAGCCAGGGATCGCTATTTACTGGTACGCGGGAGAAAACCCAGCTGACTTTTGAGAACGGGCCGGACGTGATTCATATATTCCAGGGGGAATCAATCGAACCCGCTCCCTATTTTGTGATACCCGGGGAACCTGAACCGGTATCTATCCAGGAAATTGCGGGAGAATGGATTCCCGGACATGATCCGGAACAGGAAAAACCCTTCAACCAGATCCAATGGAAAGACGCTCATTATGCATACTGGATCCAGTCACCCCTGGATAAAAATGAAATGATAAAAATAGCCGGGGCACTCACTCCCATCACTGATGAGCTTATTCGGCAAATCCCCGGGCCGGAAACAGAGGAAAAACAAAAATGAATAAACTTTTCTGGCTGATTACGGCAATGCTTGCAATGCTCATTATCGGGGGTTGTGTCCAGATGGGTGTCCCTGATTCCGGTGTAGCCCGAAACACCTCCACCCTCATTTCTGCGAGTGAGGATTCCCCGAAATCCCTGCATGAGATGTCTGCCCATGAGGTTGCAGCGAAATTTATCCGGCACAACGCCAATCTTTCCGGTTATACCGCAACGATTCACACGTCCGGTGAAACTGCCTATGAAGACGATGAATATCGTTTTTTTGCCGGGCGTCCGGATAAGTTCCGTGCAGAATATAGCCAGTCAGAAATTCACGGCAACGGTGCGATCGTTGCTGCAAACAAGTCATTTGTGTGGCAATATTATCCGGATACCAACGAAGCCCGGCCGGCCCTTATCGAAGATCCACGTAACACGTTCTTTGCGTGGAAGGATTACCCGGCCATCGCAGCACGGATCCTTGAGAAATTTCCTGTCGTCATGAATGGGACAGAAACCCGGAACGGCAGCAATGCAGTCATCCTCGAAGCAGCGATTGATGATATCCCCACGCAGTATTATCCCGCTCTCTTCAGCAGGATACGGGTCTGGATCGATGAGGATTCCACACTGATGACCCGGATGGAGATGATCGGGGAATACAACGAGACGGTACTTGCAGTAGATCTCATGAATATCACCGTCAATCCCCCGCTTCCGGATAATTTGTTTGATTTCGAACCGCCTCCCGGAACAGAGATCTCACCCTCCCTGTCAGAGCTGGTCGCGCCTTTGAAGGTGTCCTCGTTTTACCAGGCAAAGTTGCGGTTTGGCCCGGATTTCCGGATGCCCTCGACTCTTCCTTTCGGCTATACATTCAGGAACGGCCTGCATTACCCGGACCGCGACGGGCGGGATTCGTTTGTGTACTCTGACGGAACTGATGAACTCGTTTTCACCCAAGTGTTGACCGGCAGCAGTGCACCCGATGGATCCTTCCATAGCGGGAGTGTCCCGGTTCTGATCGGCAACCTGAACGGCACTTTCTATTCCATAAATGGGAATAACCAGATCGACTGGCATGAAGAAAATCGTTCATATCAGCTTACCGGGGTTCTCACACAGGATAAACTGGTCCAGGTCGCGCAGTCGCTTACGGCACCCGCACTGCTCAACTTCGCGCCGGACGAGATCAAAAACCCGGAAACGATCGCCGAACTGGCCCTGCGGGATTCGTCCGCACGAAAGATGGTAGATTCCGGAGGCGAGATCCTAGGTGTCGGCATGGCAATCAAGAGAAGCACCAAAAATATTCAGGGGGGTGTTTTCCCTGCATTATCCATCCGGTATAACGGACTTTTAGTGGATTTCATGGTGGATCCGGTCGCACAAAAACCGGTCGGGAGGACGATTCAGGTCCCGAACAACGCGATGATCCGGCATGTAAGTGACCAGACCGTTGTCGAGTATAAGGGGGAGATCCTGTTCACTTTTGATCCAATGGAGGGGAACACATGAAACGTCTCCTCCCGTGGATACTCTGCGGAATCCTTCTTGCAGGTATTTTTGCACTCGTTACTCCGGCATCTGCGATCCAACCTCTTTGGGCATTTCCCCTGTCAGAAAATGTAACCTATGAATCAAACCTGAATTCAATTCAAATCTCTGACGATAGTAATTTTATTGTTGCTTATGCTGGCAATGAGAAAACCCTCCGGTATTTCGATAAGTCCGGCACGCTCCTGTGGACCCGGACATTCTCCGCAGAATCTGATCCCTGGATCTCGTCAGTCAGTATTGCTCCGGACGGGAGTGCTGTTGCGGTATCACAACTTGTTCCCGGTTGCTGTCATGGCGTGGTAACCAATACATCCTCAAATCAGATTTTCCTGTTTAACCGTAACGGATCGATCCTCTGGAATTACACAACCTTAGTCCCGCCACTTGCAGTTGCCATTGCACCTGATAACCGGATGATATATGCCAGTTTCAGCGATGGTCGGATCATATGTCTCAACCGGAACGGTCTGGTTCAATGGACAAACACAACCGATGCACCGGTCATTGCATTCGCTATCTCCGGGGAGGGAAGTGTCATTGCTGCTGCGGCGAGCAATTCACGTGATTTGTCTACGGGGGCCATATCCTACCCATGGGATTTTTTCGTATTCAACCAGAGCGGGATATCACTCGGGAAATACCGGACCGGCGGGCTGAATGCTGTTGCGATCAGCAACGATGGCACTACGATTGCAGTGATGGGGGGAAAATTCGGCAACCTTTATCTTTTCAACCGGTCGGGAAAGATAATCCTTGAAAAATCCTTCACGGGCACCGGAGCATCACTTGCCATGTCGCAGGATGCCAACCGGATTATGGCAGGAACCATTGAAGGGAATGTGTACGGGCTGGATACCTCCGGAAATATCCTGTGGGAGACGAAGGCCTCCCCGTTGTCACGAACTATCGCTGTCGCCGGTGACGGCAGCTCTGTCGCGTATGGCGATAATCGTACGGTCACCAGTACCGATCCTGCGGGCAAGGTCCTCTGGCAGTACCCGACCGATGCGTGGGTATCCGGGGTGGTACTCTCCGCTGACGGGCGGTACCTTGGAGCGATCTCGGACAAAATATATCTCTTTGATCTCAGCACAAAGGAATCTGAACCAAAAACAACAGAACCGGCCCCGGCCTTACCCCTGACCATGCCAACCCCGGCTGGTGAAGCATACCTGGTTCAAACGGGTCCCACAACGATTCCCCCTCAACTATGCGAACCGCTGGATACTTCCATGACCGCCCCCCCTTCGATCACAATCGATCCCATCGACTGGCATGGAGCCGGTGAATCGTTTCTGATCACGGGCACAACACACCTTCCGGTTGACCAGGAGATCCTTATTGAGGTTATGACGGAAGATTTCATGTCGCTCAAATCAAATCCAAAAAATATTTTTGGGCAGACCGGCACCGTGAGGAGTACTGCTGATGCAGATGGTATTGTCCGGTGGGAATACAAGGTCAACACGAGTGGCTGGATTCCCGATAAATATCTCCTCCAGGTTACCCCTCTGTCGGAAAACGGAGGCCCGCATTTCACCGGTTATTTCTATCTGCTCACCCCTGGAGAAACAACCTCCATCCGGCAACTTCCGGTCACTGTCGATCCGGTGCCGTATTATTATGACGGTGAGACATTCCTCATTGGGGGCAACACGACATTACCCCTGGGACAGGAACTGACCATTTCCGTCATGCCGGGATCATTTCCGTTAAAGGATGATGGTCCGTTGCCGCAAAACAATGGGACTATGGGCATTGTGGGAAAAACCCGGGTTGTATCCGGAATCAACGGGGCAAACCATTGGTCATGGAACCTGAATACAACGGGACTCGGTCCAACAACGTATGCCATCGACATTTTTCCCCCGTCAGGAGAGCGTGCCGGGCGGGGTTTTTTCTTCCTTGACTCAAACCCGAACCGGGTCTGCCGCATTCTGTCAGTGCCGGTCACACCACCCCTGACTCCGTTACAAATACCGACATCCGCAACGCTACCCACCGGTGTTGTCATAGGCTCACTCTTATGTGCGGGATTGCTTATTTCAAGGAGACTGAAATGATGAAAACTGATCGAATGAGAACGGGTATATTCATCTTACTGGCAGTATCGTTGTGTGCTATTGTTCTCACTACCGGGTGCACAGATAGTCTGATTGCTCCCGGTAATTCCGGGGAAAATCTATCAAATTTTTCATCGTTGCTCGTTAATAATGATCCCAACACCGTACCCGTTGGAACCGCGTATAACCAGACCCTCTCGACCTTCTGGAGCTTTACGATCGATGGCCCCTATGCCGCCAATGCCAACTGGACCACAGCGGCCCTTGATCCTGAACCATCAGTCATCTACGATGTGAACGGCAAGCCATTGTATTATGAGTTTTACCTGAAAAACACGGGGGGAATTCCCGGTTATTTCTGGACTGCGGCAAACAAACGCATGGGATTTCCGGTATTTCGGATCTATCCGGGGGCTCCTTCGTGGAATTATTCACAGATCGCACAGGCTGCGGAAAAGATCGTGAAAACGCGGTACACGGAATACCCGATCCAGTCCAATATACCTACACTCTACAGTGGCGATTTTCTAACGTTGTGCAGGATGCTCATAATCCGTAACCTGTGTTCCGGGGCCAGCGAGCAGGTTAATGCATTCGCGATTGAGATCATTCCGGAAAATGCGTCTGATACCTACAAAAGCCATACCTATGCCAGCTCGTACCTTGACTCTGTCCCGCATAGCGAATATTCGGATCGCGTTCGAGTGTGGGAGGAGTATACCTCAATTGCCAACAGGATCGTTGAATATGCGATGGCACAGGGCATCGATGTCCGACTCCCGCTGTCAGAGGAGAATGCGAGTATTATCCGAAAATATCATACAATGCTAACGTCGGATCCTGCATCTTTTGAACCGTTCAGGGAACCTGCCGTATCAGCCGTATCCCGGGACACGGATCCCGACGACATCCCCGCACCTGTTGCATATCCCCAGACCGACACGATATCAACAACCTTGGATAACGATGCGGCGGAAAACTTCACCAGAGTTGCTCTTGCAAAAATAAACCAATCTGGTTCGTATACACCCTCCCGGGAGTTTCTGGAATATATGAACGCCCCTGCACTTACCCGGCAACAAAAAGAAAGTGCCATCAGGATTGCATTAACGTCAAAAAAATTTCAGGGTTACATGAACGAATCGCACGGACCCATCTCGTTTGGATGGGCATATCCGTATTCCGGAATGGTTCGTTTATCCATGACGGCAGGCTCAGCGACATCCCGGGTTTATGGGTTGGCATCTGTTGATATTGACATAGATCGCGGAGTACTCGACAATGAGAGCTTTACAGACTGGAAAAAATACTGGTAGGGAAAATGGTCGACAAACGATTTCAGACAATTAACCGTTTAATCAGAGTAACTATACTGTTCTTTCTGCTGCTGGTGTATGTTGCTGGATCAGGGTGTGTCGACAATTCAGTTAACCAGACTGCAACTGATGTGACACACGCTCAACAAGAGAATTCCTCCCCCGGTTTTATCACAGATCCCAACACCGTACCCATCGGTACCGCGTATAACCAGACCCTCTCGACCTTCTGGAGCTTTACCCTCGATGGCCCCTATGCAGCCAACCCGAACTGGACCACTGCCGCCCTTGATCCCACACCGGTCATCCTGTATGATATCAATGGACAGCCGCAGTATTACGAATTTTATGTCAGGAACAATGGAGGCATCCCGGGATATTTCTGGACGGCCGCAAACAAACTGATGGGGCACGGGATTTTCCGGGTATATGAAGGAGCACCCTCGTACAATCACTCGCTGGTTGCACAGGATGCAGAAAATGTTGTGAGGGCCCGGCACCCGGATTACCCGGTCCTGTCAACTGTTCCCGCTCTTTACGGAGGCGGCTATCCGATGCTGTCAAGCATGATCATGATCCGGAACACGAGCTCCGGGGCCGACGAAAGGATCATTGTCGATGCATTCACGCATGAGATCGTTCCGGACCACGCATCTGAAGATTACAAGGGCCATGAATATGCCTGGTCGTACCTGGATTCCATCCCGGAGAGCGAATACCCGGCCCGGATTGCACAGTGGGAGTTGCAGGAGTCGAATGCCCGCAGGATCGTGGCATATGCCATGGCGCAGGGCATCGATGTCCGGCTCCCGCTGTCGGAACAGGATGCGGGTATCCTCCGCACCTATTCTCCAACAGCATCTGCCGGTCCCTTATCCCCCGTGGCTGAAAAGACCCCGGATATTCCGGATGTTCGTCCGGTCACGAAGGAGTTGATTGAGGAAACTGTGGTGCCGTCCGGGATCGCACGGGAGCATGCCCTTGTCATGCTCTGGCGCATCGTTCTCGATCGGCCGGATACCTTTGCCTCCCGGTCATGGAGAAATGCCAGTATCAGTAAAAGAGAACCGGCGATCATCGAGGATTTCGAAGGCCGGAAGCTCTATTATGTATTTCGCGTCGAACGCAACGGGATTCCTGTCAGCGATATTATCGTAGATGCCAACAAGGGGCTGTATTCCCACCGATGGGGTCTGGAGACTCCGACCGGAGAATATGATCTCGTGAATGCGATGCAGAAAGCCCGTGAGATAGCAGCGCGGGATTTTCCTCTCGATGCAGTGCATTCGATACGACCGGTCTATTCACTTGCTGACAACTCTGCTCGTAATGTCACGGTGATGCTGGACCTGGAAAACCCGCAGACTCGCGGAATTAACCGGATTCTTGTCGATACCTATACCCTGAACAGCTCAGTTGAGACCGTTAACACCGGCAATGGAACCGGTTCATATCCTTCGCTCTTCTCCATTGTGACCCCCGGGGATTTTGCTGATAATATCAGGCAATGGGAAAAAGCAAATGTTCCGGTCCGGAATGTAACCGCATTTGCACAAAGTTTAGGCATAGACCGTGACCTGCCACTCTCCCGTCAGGAAATCATCACGCTGGGTACATACCTGTTCAAATCAGAGCCACAATACCTACGCGAGGGCGCATTGTATAATCCGCTCTTCCCGCAACCGGAGGTCCGTCCGACACTCGATAAGGCAACACAGGTCTGGCACGAGCAGGCCGACTGGTTCAGCGCGATTCTTGTCGATGCATCGCTTGACAAAACGGAAATTGAACAGATCATAAAAAGCCATTCCATCCCCGGGGATTACACCGTAAAGGTACTCTCGTCCGGCGCAATGGGTGCAGATTATTATGTCGAGGTGCCGGAGGCAGATTACAACCGGATATTCAGTCTTCTTAAAACGGATAGAAGTGCTGAGATCCGTGAACAGATTGCACCAATGTGGGAATATGTGCAGATTGTCAAGCGGAACAAAGGTATGATAGTGATTCCGGTTGCGATAAGTTATCCGGAGGAAGCAAATGCACAACGACTCATTGCAGCCGGAGTCCCGCTCAAGCCAATGCGGGAAGTTTACATCAAGTATGATTACCGGGCGATGCCAAAGAAAGCGGAGCGGGAAAAAGTTCTTGCGGAACTTAATGCCGATGACCGGGTACTGTTTGCGTTTAAGGAGTATTCCGGGTGAAGCGCCGGGAACGTGCAGCGAGGAATCGAACAAAGAGCCTGGAGATTACAAATGAACCAAAAAACCAAAAAGACCCTGGTACTCATTGTCCTGGTTGTAATCGTCATCGGGATATCCGGATGGCTTGGGGATTACACCGCTCTTATCATGAGCACAGCGACGATGGTGAAGAACGGAATGCTGGTCCAGGTAGTCTTTCTCACCGGGTTGATAGCCGGTGTCTTACTGTGCCTCGCGTTGCAGGTGCTGGACCGCAGGTATCCTTCGTATAATCCGGATGAACTCCCGGAAAAGGAAGTCGGTTCACCGGGGAAGATATGAAACAAGTGTGGGCACGGATTTTACCGGGACACGTTCTCCGGGTCTTTCTCCTGCTGGCGACACTGATCATGATTCCCCTCGTGACCGCAGAAAACCCCACGAATAATTCCGGCACCGGCCCTATCGTGCATGACAACGGCACCGTGACCATCGATGGTGTAACCCACCCCCTCATCGAAGAAAAAGAGTTTCCCCTCAATACAACCGAAGTCGATCATCCTCTCACGCGGGAACAGTTCGTTGCGGTGAACCGGCAATATATCGAATACCTCACGGAACATTTCGGTAAGGAACGTGCGGAACAGATGGTGAATGCCGAGTATGACCGTCACACAAACGCCTCCTCCCGAGGGGGTTCAACTCCTGACAGATATGGTATACTGTCAATTGATCCTGTTGGGGATCACGTTGTCGGCGATGTGTTTCTCATTCATGGCGTAGCCATTCTTCCCGCGGGTACTGAACTCCCCATCACCATTTACGGGGGATCGTTCAACCCGGGAATTCCCCCGCAGGCAGACCCGTGGTATAATCATATTCCAACAACCGTTCTTGTAAAATACAATAACAAGACCATGAATGTCTGGTCATACGAAGTAAACACAACCAGATCGTACCCGGATGAATACTTCATCTCGCTAACGTATTCCCGTGACAGCACGATCAATGCAACGGCAATTTTCAATCTCACCCCTCCGGGTTCAATCGCAACGGGAAATCCGTACGTGATTATCATCAATCCGATCACACCGCATGCCCGGCACGAGTCTTTTACGATCTCAGGGACGACCGATCTCCCTCACGGTGACGAATTACTTGTTGATGTATATTCACTGGATCATATGCTCGGTCCCAAAGGAACAGACAAGAGCGGAGCTGTCGGTGTGGTGAAGGTCCGGGAAGGTTTGCAGGGAAAAAATACCTGGTTGTTTACAGTACATTCGTCGGACCTTAAACCCGATAATTACACGGCAGCCGTTAATTCGTACTCATATGGGACAAGTAATGATACGTTATTCTCCATCTCCACCAATGAAAACAGCAATCGTTCATCCAATTTCTCCGCGTTGGGTGTGAATAATGAAAAGTCCCCGACAACCCGGCCCGCACCCCTCTCTGCGGAAATAATCTTTGGATCACTCATATGTGCGATATTCCTTATCGCGAGGAGGATGAGATGATGCTTGCGATGACCCGATCTGTACCAAAAGCGCGGATGTGGTAACATGAATTCCCGTCACTATTTTATCACCGTCAGTTGCCTGATTGTCCTTGTCCTGGCAGCGGTTCTGGCAATAACACCGGCGGTATCGGCTGATAACATCCAAACCATAATCGTTCCAAATACCGGGAAATATCCTCTCCCGCCATTGCAGGTCAACACTTCGATAGAACCGGTGGTCCTGAACCAGGAACTCAGCACAGTGGATCAGCCTGGTATTTACCGGATTCCCCCGGGCTCCGTCATCATTCTATCCGAGGACGGGATTAACCGTGTTTTTGATGCAAACGGGATCCAGTTCCTTGCCGTGTATGATACCGGCGCTCATCACACACACAGCGTACCAAACGGGGCTTTTGTGGATTCGGAAGGGAATGTCACTTACATTCTCTCCAATAACCTGCTGGTCATGACCATCATCGATGCAACAGAGAAAGGCATCGCAACGCCGACACCGGCACCCGTGGTGGCATCGTTCTCACCCATGCCGCCGAATGAGGGAAATCCTCCCCTGAAAGTTCAGTTTTCCGATTACTCTCAAGGAACGATCACCGGCTGGGACTGGTCGTTTGGCGATGGATCCAGTTCAACCGAACAAAACCCGGTTCACACATTCCGGGTCAACGGTACTTATAATGTAACGCTGACCGTCCACGGGCCGCAAGGGAATGATACTTTCACCTACCCGGAATGCATAACGGTCGGTCCCCGCCCGCCTCTTGCACGGATCGGCGCTGACCCCCTGCGGGCGGATTATGCCCCGCTGACAGTCACCTTTACCGACACGTCCCTGGGGGATATCACGGCATGGCTCTGGGATTTCGGTGACGGGAGTACCTCGGCTGAACAAAATCCGGTGCATACCTACCAGAAACAGGGGAACTACTCCGCGAGCCTGACCGTATCGGGCCCTGCCGGCACAAGCACGATGGAACAGCCGGTCTTTATCCTTGTCGGCCCATTCCCCCCAGTCGCACATTTTGAAGGTATCTACTCATCGCATCCTGCACCCTGCAGCGTTGAGTTCATGCAGTATTCCGAAGGCACGATCACGCAATGGCTCTGGGACTTTGGCGATGGCACAAAATCCGCTGAAAAGAAGCCAACTCATACGTACTACCGGGATGGCAACTTCACGGTGAACCTCACGGTGAGCGGCCCGGAAGGCACCAGTAGAAAATCCCGGTCGTCTTTCATTCACGTGGGTGAGCCATT
>Ga0265297_10009268_pt1 | contig 12772 bp, 10 predicted proteins | sample Munlanlwell13791_FD_192502 | JGI IMG/M metagenome (GOLD analysis project Ga0265297, IMG submission 192502) | Leachate microbial communities from a municipal landfill in Southern Ontario, Canada - Leachate well 137-91 | ecosystem: Engineered > Solid waste > Landfill > Unclassified | place...
GAATAATATAATGAGATATTTCGATTATGCTGCCACGACTCCGTGCGATGTTCGGGTACTAAAAAAGATGGAACCTTATTTCACTCTGGATTTCGGGAATCCGTCTTCAATTCATCAGTACGGCCAGATAGCAAAAAACGCCGTTGATACCGCACGTGTTGAAATCGCACAAATTCTAGGATGCTCTCCCGAAGAAATTTATTTCACTTCAGGCGGCACCGAAAGCGATAACCTTGCAATTCTGGGTACGGCAAGAGCAAACCGAACAAAAGGAAAACATATAATCACAACAACAATAGAACATCATGCGGTTTTGCATGCATGCGAACAGCTTGAAGATGAAGGCTTTGAAGTTACTTATATAAACTGCGATAAAGACGGAATAATAAATCCCGATGAAGTTAAAAAAGCAATTAGGCCGGATACAATTCTGGTTTCAATTATGTACGCAAATAACGAAATCGGTACAATTCAACCGATCTGGAAAATAGGAAGGTACTGCAAAAACAAGGGTATCCCCTTTCACACCGATGCGTGCCAGGCAGCAGGAGTACTGGAAATAAACGTTGATAAATTAATTGTGGATTTAATGACTTTAAACGGCGGGAAAATTTACGGACCAAAAGGGATAGGACTTTTATATGTTAGAAAACACACAAACATCTGGCCGATTATGTACGGCGGAGAACAGGAAAAGAGACTGCGACCCGGAACCGAAAACGTGCCGGGCATTGTAGGGCTTGCAGAAGCCTTAAAACTGGCACAGAAAGACCGGGAAAAAGAAAATAAAAGACTAACAGAACTCCGCGATAAATTAATTAATGGAATAATAAAAACAATTCCGAAGGTAAAATTAAATGGCCACCCGGAAAAAAGATTACCAAACAATGTAAATGTTTCGATTTTAGATATTGAAGGTGAAGCTATGCTCCTAAGACTCGATATGCTGGGCATTGCAGCTTCATCTGGTTCCGCATGCACATCGGGCTCACTTGACCCCTCACACGTAATCCTGGCGCTCGGACACGGTTACGAAATCGCGCACGGGAGTATAAGATTCACACTCGGCAAACAAACAAAAAAAGAAGATATAGAATATTTATTAAAAGTTCTTCCTAAGGTAGTGGAAGATTTAAGGAAAATTTCGCCGGTGAGATTATAGAACACTTACTTCAAGTTGGTGCCTAAAGCACGAATTCTTTTTCTTATTTGTAATACAGTTTGATCTAATTGTATAAACATATCCAATCTGGCTTCTTCCCCGGAAATTTCTTGCGGACTAACAACTGGAGGCGAAACAAAATCAGATAAAGGTACATCGCTATAGCTCTGCCTTGTCAAATCCCGACCGGAAGAAGCTCTTGATTCGGCTACAAGATCTTTTCCATGACCACCTCTTCTAATTCCTTGTAACACCCGCTGTAATTCAGAATAAACCTTCTGAGACAATTTCCAGCATTGAATAAGCACTTCCTTTTCTGCAATACTAACGTCATTAGGATCTTTACCTTCAATCAATCTAAAAAACCCATTAGATTTTGTTTCTAAACTTCTAACTTTAGTTCCCAACGTTTCGTCATCCTCTTCCCCTATTCGTGTTGCTCTCGAAATAACCATATATAAATCTTTCTTTCATTAAAGTTGGTGCCGCGGGAGGGAATCGAACCCTCACATGGTTTGAGCCATACAGGATTTTAAGTCCTGCGCGTCTACCAATTCCGCCACCACGGCACATTTAATCAACCTTTATTTTATACAGACTACTTCCCTCTTTTGCAATATTTTTTTTAAATGGTGGAGCATATCGGATTCGAACCGACGACCTCTTACATGCGAAGCAAGCGCTCTAGCCAGCTGAGCTAATGCCCCATTGTTTTTTCCTGAATAGATTATATAATAAAAAATGACTTTTTTATAATTTAAAAAAACCCAAAATGAAAAAGGTTCTGTTGCTGGGTCTTGTTGTAAGCATGCTTTTTGCAGGCACGGCTTATGCGGACATCCTGCCGGAGGGAATGAAGTATGTTCCGGTATGCGCGTATTTTAATAATACCGCAAGCTATCTAAACACTATTGCTATTTACGGAATTGAAAAAGCTCCGGATGGTTCAAGAGTGGATTTCTCATCATTTGTTACTGACGAATGTTTTCAGACAAGCTACAAATTCAATACTTACAATGTTTACGGAGTAACTGTTGCACATGCTGCAACAATTTCTGATTTTTCAACTTACGATCCAACAACGGACCAGGAAGCATATATTACAAACATCCAGCCTGAAGTTGGCCACAAACTAATTCCGGCAACAAGCAATGTTGAACGTTATATGAATGAATATACAATCATCTCATTAAATTCCGATGAAGGTCATTTGATTATTGAACCGGTTAAAACAACCGCATATTTTGTAGGAGGCACCGAGCAGCCTTTGGTTACAGAAGGAGATATTACTCCCATAGTTGATGTTATTCCTCCTGCAGTCGATGCATTCACGGATGTTCAGCCAACCAACCCTTACTACACAGCTATCAAATATTTAAAAGATGGTGGGATTGTTAGCGGATACCCTGACGGTTCTTTTAAACCGGACAATACAATAAACCGCGCTGAATTCACTAAAATAGTTACAGGAGCAATCTATACAACACAGGAAATTACGAATTGCTACTTGGATTATGTCCCGACAAATGATTACAATGTAAGATTATTCAGTGATGTTAATTTTGCAATGGTCGGCGGCAATATGCCTGAATGGTATTTCGATTACGTATGCATAGCTAAACACAATAACATTGTAAGCGGATACCCTGACGGATCTTTTATGCCAGCCCAGGAGATCAACTTTGTTGAAGGCGCAAAAATTATAGTTGAAGCTTTAAACTATGTTGTTACACCTTCAACGCCATGGTACAAAACTTATGTTGATACTCTGGAATCAAACAATGCAATCCCTACAACAATAACAAGATTTGATCACAAACTTACACGCGGAGAAATGGCTGAAATTATGTACAGATTAAAAGCAACAGTTAACACTCTGCCTTCAAATCATTATTCGGATCTCCAATAATGACTTACGAATACGCCTTTTTACAGGCTTTATCGTTCACTATCACACTAGAATGTTTTGCAGCCGCATGCCTGAAGAAATACTTCGGGCAGCGGCTTTCTTTAGAAGAAACAACTTATCCGCGGCTGCTTGTTAATGTTGCCTTGGCCTCGGCTCTCACTCTTCCGTATATGTGGTTTATTTACCCCGGGTTTGTTTCGTACGGATTAACTTATGTAATAACCGCCGAAATATTAGTAATTCTGGCCGAAGCAATTTTCTATTGTTTCTCGCTTAAAACATCTTTAAGAACCGCATTTGTTCTTTCATTAACGGCAAACATGTTCTCGTATTTTATCGGGAATATTGTTTTTTAAATGAAAGAAATCAAACACGAGAATTTATAAGAACGCGGCCCATTAAAGCCAGGGGCCGCTAAGTAGCCCTTTGAAGGGCTATTTGGTGGAGCATATCGGGGTCGAACCGACGACCTCTTGCATGCCATGCAAGCGCTCTAGCCAACTGAGCTAATGCCCCAAGGTAAAATTCAATGGTGGGCGCGCCGGGATTCGAACCCGGGACCATTTGCTTAAGAGGCAATTGCTCTACCAACTGAGCTACGCACCCAAAAAACTTCAAATGCTATTTATTATAAAATAGCGTGCAAAAATTTATCATGATCGCTATATTAGAGGCAAGTAAATCTTTCTAAAAATGATTCAGGAAAACGAAAAAAAACAGATAGTTTTTTATACGGACACGCCAATAATCGGCGGTGCGGAGAATCAAATGTATTTGTTAGCAAAATTCCTGAACAAGGAAAAATACGAAGTTACTTTGATTTGCTCGGGTTTTACAAATTTGGACGACTGGGTAAAAAAATTTGAAAACGAGGATATAAAAGTTGTTCGTCTGAATGTTTCGCACAAACATGATCCGCGCCATTACTTTCAGTTAAAAGAATATTTAAAGAGACATCCCGTTGATATGATGCATATCCACGTTTGGAATCCGGCATCATGCAGATATGCTCTTAAGCTTGCGGGAAAATACAATGTTCCGACAGTTATTACCGAGCACGATCCTTTTGAACTTCCGCGAATGAAAATGATGATTAAAAGAAAACTGCTAAAAAAAGTTTCGCACGTAATTGCTGTATCGCAGTCAAACCATGAATTGTTAATAAAACTTTTTCCTGAGCTTAAAAACCGCATTACAACAATCCACAACGGGATTGATGTAACGTGGTTCGAATCGCAGTTATTGAGTTTTACAATTAAACACCGGGACGAGCACAGAAAACAAAACTTTAATGCCACAAAAAACTCTAAAATTATTTTAAGCGTTGCTGAACTGCATGAAAGAAAAGGCCTTAAATATCTTATAGAAGCCATGCCGAAAGTTATTGAGAACTGCCCTACATGTAAACTCGTTATGGTTGGTGCTGGGCCGGAAGAAAGTAAACTAAAATCATTGGTTAAAGAAAAAAATCTCGAGAATAACGTTGTTTTTCTCGGATTCCGAAAAGATATTCCACATATTATGAAATCGGCGGATGTTTTTGTGCTGCCGAGTGAAAAAGAAGCTTTCGGGCTAGTGCTTCTTGAGGCAATGGCAGCCGAACTTCCGATTATTGCAAGCGAAGTAGGCGGTATTCCAGAAATTATTGAAAACGGAGTAAACGGTATGTTAATCCCCCCTCATGATGAAGACAGAATCGCCAATGCTATTATCAAACTTCTGAATGACCCAAAAACCGCCGACAAATTTAAAGCAACAGGAAATAAGCTCTTAAGGAAGTCTTTTGATGCAAAAATAATGGCAAAAAAAACAGAGGAGATATATGATAATGTACTCGAGAATCATTACAAAATAACCGGGAAATAACAATGAAGGTAAAATCACTTTTTGTATGTCAAAAATGCGGGTTTGAAAGCCCCAGATGGGTAGGAAAATGTCCAAGCTGCGAAGAGTGGAACTCATTTTCTGAATCCCCTGTTGAAGAAACGCCAGTAAATTCTTTACGCGGCCTACGAGCTCATAAATCCGTTAAATCTAAAACTCCCGTATCCCTCCTTACAACATCTACATCAGAAAAACGCCTTATTTTAAAGATGAACGAAGTTAACCGCGTACTGGGCGGAGGTTTAATTGAGGGAAGTTTGACTCTTCTTACAGGTGAACCGGGAATCGGAAAATCAACGCTTACTCTTCAGCTCTGCAATGACCTTCTTTCTCTGAATAAATCCGTTCTTTATGTTTCTGGCGAAGAATCCCAAAATCAAATAGCCTCACGCGCACAGCGTTTAAAAATCAATTCCGAAAACCTATCTTTTTTAGCGGAAACAAATCTCGAAACAATTCTTGCCACTTTAAATGAATTCAAACCAAATATAGTAATAATAGATTCGATTCAGGTACTAAATTCCGCTGATTTAACCGGACTTTCGGGAAGTATCGGCCAGATCCGCTATGCCACCGAACAGTTTATGGAATTCGCAAAAACAACAAACACGCCTGTAATTTTAATCGGCCATGTTACAAAAGACGGCGATCTTGCAGGTCCGCGCGTGCTTGAACATTTAGTTGATACTGTTTTATTTCTTGAAGGCGACAGATACCAAAATTTCCGCATATTACGATCACAAAAAAACCGGTTTGGCTCAACAAACGAAATCGGAATATTCGAAATGAATGAAAACGGTATGGTAGAGGTAGCAAACCCTTCAGCGCACTTTCTTGAAGGACGAAAAGAAAGTCCGATAGGTTCCGCAATCACTGTAACATTGGAAGGTACCCGCCCAATACTTGTAGAAACACAGGGATTAACAAACATAACCCCGTTCGGCTACCCAAAAAGAACCGCTACAGGATACGACATTAACCGCCTTCAATTACTCATTTCAGTACTTCAAAAATACGCCCGCTTTAACCTAGCGAACCAGGACGTCTTCGTAAACGTAGTCGGCGGCATGCGCCTAAACGACCCCGCCTGCGACCTCGGCGTACTCGTCGCAATCGCATCCTCCTACATGCAAAAAGTTGTCCCGTCCGACGCAGTATTTATAGGCGAAGTGGGCCTTTCCGGAGAAATCCGCAACGTAAGCCAACTTACAAAACGTGTTAAAGAAGCAGAAAAGTTAGGATTCAAAACAATCGTTGTGCCTAGTACAAAAGAAAAAATCACAACAACAAAAAACTTAATAATGGTGAAGGATATTTTTGAAGTGGTGAAATTCCTCTAAAAATAAAAAATTCTAAGATTCATTTACCCATTGTATACGTTTCGTCCCCCTCCATCCGGTTTCGTCACCTCGATAATCTGCATTGTGTTCACGAACTGCCCCAATTACTGCACAGTCTCTATTGCATCTAAATGCACCATTAGACCGCAAAATATCTTTAGGAGTTTTCACCCAACTCCAGCTTTTAATATCAAATTCACCCTTAGTTTGTAAAACATTTATATATAATTTTGATTTCATAACTTTAATACCCATTTTTTGTGATTTTTCACGAATTTCGGGATAAGTAAGATTTCTTTGATTATCAGGTGATTCTTGACTGCAAGTCCCATAATCAAAACCCTTAAAATCAACATTATAAAGGTCCGGTTCATGATTAGCTTTTTCCATTTCATTTATGCTCCAAAGAGCATCCTGATCTGCTTCAAGCGATAATTCCACAAGTTTCCATTCTATACCCTCATGCAATTTTTCATTTTTTACAAATCGCATCTTCAACGATGTCAATAATGCAACTTTTTCCTCAGGAGTAAGGTCTTTTTTAGCTTCTTCAAGTGAGCCAATTTCTTCAGAATTTAAAACATTTCTGTTTTGCGCTTCTTCAGTTGGTCCAAACGATATGCCCATAAATAAATTGACTTTAAGAGTAGAAAGACATTAAACATCAAAATAGCACGTACGTCAAGAGCGTCTATTTTATTTATAATAATTTTAAATTCCAAAAAACAACTCCGCGTTTCTCGTTGTAATCTCCTCTATCTCTTTTAAATTTTTATTCTTTATTCTCGCAATTTCCGCTGCCACTTCTACCACGTAGGCCGGTTCGTTGGTTTGGCCCCGGTATTTCTGCGGAGCTAAAAACGGGCAGTCTGTTTCAACCATCATGCGGTCAAAAGGGCATTCTTCGACAACTTTTCTTAATTCTTCTGATTTCGGATATGTGATTATGCCTGTAAAAGAAGTCATGTATCCGGCCTTCCAGACTTTTCTCGCGAAATCAACACTGCTTGCAAAGCAGTGAAATACGGCCTTTTCTACTTTATAATCCTGCAAAATTTTCAAAGATTCTTCGTCAGCATCTCTATTGTGAATTATTAATACCTTACCTTTATCAACTTTCTGAGCCAGTTCGATGTGGTTCTTATATACTTCAATCTGTTTCTCTCTCGGGCTGTATTCTTTAAAAAAATCAAGACCTGTCTCCCCTATTGCAACAACATTTGGATTTTTTGCCATTTCTTCATACTCGGCCCACATTGTTTCGTTATAATTTTTTGCATCTTCCGGATGTAATCCAATTGCAGCGAAAATCCCGTCGTGGTTTTCGGCAATTTCAATGGCTTTCCTGGAAAATTCAAGTCCGCACCCGACAACTATCATTTTATGAACCCCCGTCTGATTGGCACGTTTAATTACTCCTTCGGTGTCTTTATCTAGTGGCGGCATCTGAATATGACAATGTGTATCAATAATCATAATTCTTTTGCTTTAAGTTTTAATCTGATTAAAATGTAGCTTATGAAAGCAAGCATTATCATTGTACATTATGGCGCTTTTAAACCGACAAAACAATGCCTAAAGTCGGTATTTCATGTTGAACATGATTTGAACGATTTTGAGGTAATTGTTGTTGATAACAACCCGGAAAACTCGCATGAAAAATTATTTAAACGAATCCGCCCAGGCGTTTCTTATATAAAATCCGATAAAAACAATTACTGCCATGCTTTAAATCTTGGCATAAAGAAAGCCAAATGTGAATTTATTGTTATTTTAAATCCCGATACGATTGTAGATAAAAAATGGCTGTCCGAAATTTTAAAGCCTTTCGAAAAAGATAAAAAACTTGCAGGTGTAAGTTCGAAAATCCTTTTCAGCAAAACTGGAAAAATCAATTCAATGGGGATTGAAGAGATTGATGATTATTATTACCGCGATCTTGATTTCAACGAGGATGATAACGATTCTGTGCGACTCCGACCGATTAAGTTTGCGAGCGGGTGTTCGGTTGCGTATAGAAAAATGGCTCTAAATGAAATTACTCCGCAAAGTTCGGATGGTCCGTTTGATACTGACTTTATTATGTATGTTGAGGATGTTGATATGGGAATCCTCCTGCGTAAGGCCGGTTATAAGCTCGTTACAAATCCTAAAAGCATTGTTTATCACGCTTATCATGGAACCACTAATGCAAAAAACTCGTGCGACATTAACGATCTGCCGTGGTTTTTCTGTAACAGAAACAGATTCCAAATAATTGCTAAGCACTATCCCCTTTCTTTTGCCGCGCAGATTCAAAAATCTCATCCGTATATTAATAAACAGTTCGATTTTTTGTATGAATTTATAAAAACCGGGCTTATAAAACTTTTTAAAACACAAAATGAGGCAACAATAAAAAAGGTTTTACCTGATATTATCAAGGAAATAGCGGATATCTATCCTCTAGATAAAGTTCAAAATATTTTGAATTATATTGAGCTATATTTTGACCTTCGCAAACCTAAAATCTGTTTATACGACCATGCCATGCAGTTTATCGGCGGAGGCCAGAAGTACGGTTTAACAATTGCAGAAGCCGTTCAGAACGATATGGATGTCACACTCATTACCAACAAACATGTAACAATTAAAGACCTCGAAAGCTGGTACAACTTAAAATTAAATAAATGCAGCCTTAAGATTATTCCGCTTGAAATAAACAAAAATGATAAGCTTATAAACCCGAGCCAGGCGGAACATTCACCTAAAAATCCTTTTGCACCGGTAGAAGATGAAGTGCTAAATCACGACATATTTATTAATGTGAATATGGTCCCGCATGTAAATGCTTTGGCCTTAAAGAACATTTTCATATGCCACTTCCCTGACGGCATTAAGGATAATTTCTTTTATCCTGACAAATACCAGATGTTAGTAGCAAATTCAAAATACACTCACGGATGGATTCAGAAAAAGTGGGATTTAAAGAGTACTAACATTGTTTATCCGCCAATTGATATGAAATACCGTGGTGATAAACATTCGTCCTTAATCAAAAAAGAAAACATAATTCTTGCGGTCGGACGCTTTGAACGAACCGGATCCAAAAAGCAGCTAGAAATGGCCAAAATATTTTGCTCTCTATACAACAAATATCCTGAAATTTTAAAGGATTGGAAGCTTGTTTTATGCGGAGGAGCAATTGAAAACAACAATTACTTAACTCGCGTAAAAGATTATGTAAAATCATGCGGATGTCCTATAGAATTAATCACAAACATAACAAACAATGACCTAAAAAAACTATACTCAAAAAGCAAAATTTTCTGGCATGCATGCGGTCTAAACGTTGATCCCATAAAAAATCCGAACCTCATAGAACACTTCGGGATGACAACAGTCGAAGCAATGCAAAACGGCTGCGTACCAATAGTAATAGACGGCGGAGGCCAGAAAGAAATCGTTGAACAAGGGAAAAACGGATTCAGATTCAGAAACGAAAATGACCTGAAAAAACATACGATGAATGTTGCCAGCAATAAAAATTTACGAAAAAAATTGTCCGATTCAGCCCTTGAATCAAGCCAAAAATATTCAAAAACAATATTCCAGAAAACCTTCAAAATTTTAATTAACTGCCAGGTTAAAAAAATACTGGAATCTAGAAATTCAATTCCAGAAGTAAAAGATGCTATTTCTTCTTTAAAGTCTTAATCTCTTCCTCAAGTTTCTCCAGGTATTTAATCACCTTCTGATTAAATCTTTCCTGCCTTGCCACTATTTCACCGATGAAATATTCGGTTTCGTAATAAAATTTATTTTTTGCTTTATCTATGACCTTACCAACTACTTTTCGCGGAGAAACAAATCTTCTAAAATGGTTGATCAAATCAGCTTCTTCTTTTAAGGATTCAATAAATACACTTTTCTTGTCCTTTGCCTGGCGGCGCTTTAACTGAGCAATATCTCGCGAAACTTTCTCCAGAAAATTTAAAATGCGTTTCTTGTCGATATTTGTTAAACTTGGTTTGGTCATGACGGTTTTTATTGATCAATATATTGATCGATGTAATTCTATTAAACTCGTCCGATAAACACAACAAGAATAAAATAATTTGCCTGCGCATATGAAAATCGGATTCGACATTACAACTCTTAGCATGCCGAAAACTGGTATTGGACAATACCAGTTCAATTTGCTGTCCGCGCTTTTTAAAATTGACCGAGAGAACCAGTACAATCTTTATGCCTTTAATCTCCGGGATAATGCAAAATATAATAATTTAAATTTTAACGTGCCGTTTGGCAATGTTCGCATGCACGCATACAAAATCCCGCAGCGGTTAATCACAGCATGGTGGTTGATGTCTAGATGGCCTAAATTGGAGAATATAACCGAAAAGTGCGATCTTTATCAGATTTCCGAGATTTGCCAGCAGCCTACAAGAGCCAAAACAGTGGCGTTTATTCACGATATTACGACCATTCTTTATCCGCAGTATCATCTTATTAAAAATAAAATTCTTTATCACTACCGCTTTAAGGGAATTAAAAAATATGCGAATGCTGTTTTAACAAATTCGGAGAATACTAAACGGGATATTATTGAAAGAATCGGCATTCCGGCTGAACGGATTTTTGTAACGCCATTCGGGGTGCATGAGAGGTTCAGGCCTATCGGAAAAAATGTTATTGGAAAGTCAATATTAGATGGGGGTTCCCTATCAGATGTGGATGCGCGATCTATTTCTGCAAAAAACGAGAGAATTGCACTTCAGGGTGTTCTTAAAAAATACGGCATAGAGGAACCATATATTTGCTATCTTGGAACAATAGAACCGCGAAAAAATCTTAATAATTTACTTCAGGCTTTTTACGAACTTAAACATCAGGAAAAAATTCCCCATAAACTTGTTTTAATCGGGAAAGACGGATGGTTTTACGAGGAAATATATCGAAAGCTGGATGAACTTGGATTGGGTGGAGACGTTATACGAACGGGATTTGTTAGCGATGAAGATGTTCCTTATCTATTAAACGGTGCGCAAGTTTTTGTTTATCCTTCCTTTTATGAGGGATTTGGTTTGCCGGTTTTGGAAGCCATGGCGTGCGGCGTGCCGGTTGTTACTTCGTCAGGTTCGTCTTTGCCGGAAGTTGGAGGAAACGCAGTTAAATATGCTGATCCGATGAGTCATCTTGATTTAGCTGAAAAGATTTTGGAATTTTTAAAATCGCCGGAAGAGAGAGAAAAATTTTCACAAAAGGGACTTGAACGCGCCCGACATTTTACATGGGAAAAATGCGCCAAAGAGACACTCAAAATTTATAAATCTTTATAGAAAAATCGTTTCAGCGATTCTTGAACAGTTATTTTGTTCAAGAATAAAAAATTTATTCAAGTTTTAGAGAAAATGTACGAGGTGAGTATATATTCACCAGATTTTAATAATTTCGCTATATAAAAAGCAAATCAAGTGTTGAAATTTGGACAACAATATGAAAGAATAGGATCGTGGAAGACAAATTTCAAGGATACATGTTTTTATTAGTATTAATGTAATATATTTCTTCAGTTTACCTGTTTTACTTCCGATGATTAGTCGGTAATTTTATTTAAAATCTACATAAATTTTCCACACTTTTGTATCTTTAATTTTAAATTTATGCTGGTTTATAAATTGCCAAAAATTTTATCAATGACCGACCGGGAACTCTATCAGTATTGTCAGGATGTGGGGGCTAAAGCGCGCGACTGGAAAAAACGTTTTGTTGCTTTGCTGCCCGAAGTGGCAAAACGGAATCTACACAGAAAGTTTGGTTTTGCATCAATAGTCGATTTTGCGGGCAGACTTGGAGGAGTGGGAGAATATACAGTAGAAAGTGTTTTAAGAATACAAAAATATATAGAGGATAAACCCGCATTGGTTGAAGCATTGCCAATGGTGGGAGTACATAAATTAAGATTAATTGCTACCATGGCAACAAAAGAAAATCAGGAAATCCTGGCAAAAAAAGCACAAGAAATGTCCAAATCCGCACTTGAAGTATGGGCTAAAGAAATCCGTCCCGGGACGGAAATAGCAAAAGGAATCTTTGCAGGAAAAGGGCTAACAGAAGGGCAAAATCAATTATTCGCCGGCACCAATGGATTTGAAAATTTATCAAATATGTCAAGCTTTGACAATCGCATCCATTATAGTTTTGATGTAGATAAAGAAACCGACTTTAAGCTTCGTAAACATAAACTGGAAATCGAAAAAGACATTAAAAGATATGCAACTTGGTGTGAAGTTCTGAAAAAATTAATTGATGATAAAGAAAATATAAGTATTGGAAAAGTTAAAAATTTTGAAAGTAATAAAAGTATAGAAGACATTAAAAATACAAACTTGAAAACTGAACAAATTATTCCGAATTCATCTGCAAAAAATCCTGGGGACACCGGAATCAGCAAAATAACACCAGAAAAAACATCACAAAATAATATTGATTCAA
>Ga0265297_10009271_pt1 | contig 12768 bp, 6 predicted proteins | sample Munlanlwell13791_FD_192502 | JGI IMG/M metagenome (GOLD analysis project Ga0265297, IMG submission 192502) | Leachate microbial communities from a municipal landfill in Southern Ontario, Canada - Leachate well 137-91 | ecosystem: Engineered > Solid waste > Landfill > Unclassified | place...
GCCATGGAGAGGATAAAGGTGCTCGGGACCCTGATAAAGACGGTAGGAGGCCTGAAGAGGTTCAAACAGATACAAGGAGCACTGGAGAAGAAATTTCCGGGAATGGGAATAGGGGACATAAACGTAGACGAAGTGAAGGACACACCGGAAGGAGGATACATCCAGAAGATAAAGGGGCCGGACGGGAAGCCGTCAGGGTGGAGCATAGTGTACTATGAGAACCCGGAAACGGGGGCGGAGAAGGCGGAACTGAAGAGGGACATGGATGCGCAGGAAAGGGCAATACAGGACGACCACAAGTTCGACGCCATACAGTTGAAAAGGGAAATGGGACAACCACTGAGCGTAGAGGAAAGGGCGTTCGAGAAGTCGTACCAGATGAGGAAGACGATGGGGCCGATGGCGGGATACGGGTTCAAGCCGGGAACGGAAGGTCCCGCCCCCTTTAGCCAGTGGACCCCTGCCCAGAAGGAGATATGGTTCAGGAAGTATGACAGTACGGGAAGCAAAATGGAACTTCCGTTCGACTACAGGGATAGGGCAAGCTGGGAGTCGTTTGGAAGGGAGTTTGCCGACTGGAAGAGGAAACAGGGAGGAGCAGGAGGAGAAGAAGGAAAACTGAACTTTGAGAAGATAGGGGACGCGATAATGGAGGGAAAACAGCCTCCCGAGATGACAGGGCTGGGTAAGATGGGACCACAAGTCCGCCAGTACCTCGCCGACAAGGGGTACAACCTTACCCAGGCGACGGAAGACTGGATTGCGACAAAGAAACACATAAGCACGATGAACGGAGCACAGCAAGTCCGGTTGAGACAGGCAGTAGCGTTTACACGCGACAGTCTGGACATAGTAGAAGATCTGGCCAAGCAGTGGAAGGCAGGAAGATTTGGCCCGTTAAACAAGGCCAAGATAGAGGCGGCAAAACAGGGTGCATTGGGAAAAGAGGCGTACAGTTTGGCCACAAGACTGGATGGCCAGATAGCCGACCTAGTGAGCGAGTTGGCCGTGGTCTATCGTGGCGGCAATACGAGCACGGATGCTTCATTGAAGTTGGCATCCAACAACCTAAAATCCCAATGGAGCGAGCAGGTGTTGCTCGACAACATCGGACTGGTGAGACAGAACCTGAAGATAAGAAGCAACTCTATAACAGGCACTAGGCCGATAGGAATGAGGGGAGGAGGAGATGGAGGGGCCAAGCAGGACATGAACATAAAGGTGGACATAACAACCCCGCTGGAGCAGATAGAAAGATCAGTGGGGGCGTCAGGAGAGACGACTAACCCCAAGGCCGCCGCCGTGAAGATAAAAAGGGAAGCGGTAATTGACGCGTACAAGAAGGCAGGGACGACCGGGGTAAGTGATGACGAGATAATAAAGGATTACAATAAGCACTACGGGGACAAATACGGTAAACTGTAAAAGGGGAAGGGTGACGTCATGCCTATAGTAAGGCCCAGCGTTATGGAAGGTGGAGAAGAGTCAACGTGGGAAAAGATAAAAAGGTATGTGCCTACACCTGAAGAGGCGGCAAGATTCGCCATGTCCACAGGGGGAATGGTAGGGGGAGGAATAGTAGGGAGTGGGGCAAGCCCCGTGGCAGGGACGGTGGCAGGAGGGGCACTAGGGTACGCCATCGGGCAGAAGGCAGGGGACATAGCGTTCGGACCTCGCAGGGAAGTAAAAAAGGATGAGACGGTACTGGAAGCGGCCAAGGGAGAGGCCGTTCAAACCGGAAAGGACATAGGGGAGGGACTGTTGTTTAGCATGGTAGACCCCCTTTTCACCATAGCGGGAAAGGGACTGTACGCTCTGGAGAGGGGAGCGGCCAGCGTCTTCAGGAAGGGAGTAAAGGGTACGATAAGCGACATGGCCGACCGTCACATACGCAGGAGCGCGGCCAATAAGATAGCGGAAGCGACGACAAGGGGAGGGGAAGTAGAGAGGCAGGTAGAAAGAAACATAATGGAGGCGGAGAGACTGGAAGGGGAAATGCCGGGTATACGCTTCACGCCGGGTGAGAAGGGAGGAGATCCCAACCTGTTGAGTCTAGAGAGGGCGAAGTCGATGAAGCCGGGGTACGGAACGGCCAAAAGGGCAGAGTTCGAGATGGGGAGGGAAGAGGGAATAAGGGATTACGTAAGGGAGAGCATAACGGGAAGAGGGGATGTAGGAAAATTCCTGACGGCAGTGGAAAAGGAAGGAGAAAGACTGGGAGCAGGGGCAAGGGAGGCGGCCAAAAGGGCAGAGGGAGTGGCAACAAGGATAGGGGCAGTAGGGGAGCAGGAGGCCGGGACCGGCATACTGGAAAGGGCGAGGGCAAAGAGGGTAGCAAGCTCCATGAGAGCAGAGGAGCTATACAAGAAGGTTCCGGATGAAATGGAAATTGAGTCCGGGGCACTGTGGAGCAAGGTAAAGGAGATGTTCGGGAGCTACGACGAACTGACGCAGAGACTGACAGCAACACCGACCAAGCCCATGGGAAGGGTACAGCAGGCCATGGGGAGGGACGTGGAGGGAAACATACCGATACCGGAGGATCTCGCGTCGTTGAGGCAGGCAATGGACATGGGACTGGTGGACTCCAGTGGACGTCTAATTTCCACTGCCACGGAGTCACCCGTCCGCAACCTCACCATGAAGGAGATGAGGGACTTCAGGAGCCAGATAAGCACGGCGCAGAGGGCGGCAAGAGCCGCGAAGGATGACGAACTGGCGTGGAGATACGGGGAACTGAAGAGGGCAGTGAATCAAAGTCTGAATGATACGGTGATGAAAGGGGGAGTGGAAGGGGTGGATGCACTGAAGGCCGCCACCGACTATTACAGCAGGGTCCACGTCCCCACGTTCAAGCACGGGGCCACCGCTCGCATACTGGCAAGGACATCGACCGGGGAGCAAAGGGTACTGGATTCGTCCGTGGGGGGAGCGTACTTTAAATCGGGAAAGGGAGCGGCGGAGGCGGCAGATGACTTCATACGCACCTTTGGCAACGATCCCAATGCCAAAGCCCTCATACGAGACTACGCGTCACAGTCCCTTTTACACGCGGCGCGCTCCACCGTCACGGGTGACATCAGCACGAAGGCTATACAGAAATGGCAGTACCAGCATCAGACGGCCCTGAAGAGACTGGGACTATGGAATGAATTTGGCCCGGTCGAGAGGGGAGGAGTAAAGAGTACCGAGGCGTCGCTGGAGAAGGCGAGCATGCTGGCCGACAGGGCGAGGGAGATGGAAGCGGGGTTCAACAACAGCGTGCTGGCAAAGGCGTTGAACGGGGATCCCGACCGGTACATCAACGCGGTGCTCATGACAGGGACGGGAAGAAAACAGGCGGGGGCAAGATTGAAGCAGATGGTGGACTTGGCGAAAAGATCAGACGACCCCAAGGCGGCACTGGAGGGGTTGAAGACGGCCATAGGGGAATACTTTGAAAGGTCGACGGCTGTGACTGCGGGAGACCTGTCAAGGGGAAGCATGGCGTCGTTCCATAAGGTGCACAAATTCTGGAACGACATGAGGGGTCCGATAAGGGAAAGCAGACTGTACACACCGGAGCAGTTGAAGGCGTGGGACAACGTACATAAGGCATTACAAGTCATAAGTAGGCAGGCAAAACCGGTGGTGTCAAAAGAGAGTGGAGTGAGCGAGATGGTGGGAAAGGCGATGGCAGGAACTGCGTCAATAGTCACCCATCGGCTTGGCACGTATGGAATAGTGCGCCACGCATTCAGCATGGTGGACCGGGCATTTCGGGAGCAGATAGACGAGGCAATAATAAAAGCAACGTACGATCCCAGATACGCGGAAGTAGTGATGGGGATGGTAAACAACTCCAGCAGGATGGGAGTGGGAAGGGCGGCAAGGGACGCCATAGTAAAGAAGAGGAGGCTGGACGAGATAACAGGAAGGATAGGAGGGGTAACGGCGGTAGGCATGGAAGGAAGTAGAGGACGGGAAGAGAGGAGGCCCGAGCCGATAATGAGAAGGCCCGAGGTAAACGTGACGGCACCAATGACGGAGACAGTGCCCGTGGGAACCGAAGAAGGAGCAGAGGAGTAGACATGAACCTTGACGAGATGAAGAAACTGTACCCCGCGTACAAGGACATGAGCAACGAGGAATTCGGGGGAGCCATATACAACAAGTATTACAAGGACAAAATGCCGGAAGAGACGTTTTGGGAAAAGGTAAGATCGTTTCCCGGCAAGGTGATAGACACGGCGGGGAAGGCGATACCTAGGTTCGCTGACGTTGCGGCCACGGCTATAAGCGGTATGGTGGCTGAACCGTTGGCCAAGACGGCAGGGATGATAAATTTACTGCACGGGGAGGCGTGGGGGAGTCCGGAAGAGGCGTTCGGGGATGAAAAAGTAAAAGAGGAAGCGAAAAAGGAAAGAATAGAATACGCAAAGGGGGCGGAAAGCGACATAAGGAACCTACTGCAGTACAGGCCAAGATACCCTGAAACGACGGAGAAGGCTCTGGAGATAATGGGAAAGGGGGACCCGGCGCAGAGGGTGTTGGGAGGGGCAATTGAAACATCGGGCAGGCTGGCGAGGAACCTGCTGGGAGAGAGAGCGGGGTACGGAGTGGAGGCGGCGGCAACGGTGGCCCCATTTTTGATCGGGGGAGAGGGGGCGGTAAAAGGGGCAACGGTAAAAGGAGTAAAGGGACCAAGACCGGCCATAAGATTTCTGGACGGGAAAAAGGAAGTAATAAAGGGGAAAGAGGGGACACCACACGTAAACGTATACGATAAACTTAAAGCGGGACAAGAAGAAAGACCGATGGAAACTGGGTGGTGGGTGAACGGGAAGTTTGAAAAGAACATGACAAGAGCGGAGATGGATGAAATAGTAAGGGAGGCAAAAGCAGAAAGAGAAGAAATGAGAAGGAAAGCGGAAAGGAAAGGATCGGAAAATGATCCCACTGTCCTTTTCACTAAACCCATGAGGGACTTTCACAGAAGTCTGGCTGATAGGGTTGAGAACAGAGTTAGTAAGATGAAAAAAAGGATAAGCGAGTACGATGGGTGGAAGTGGGACGAGGGAGATAGGATAAGATCGGATAAGACAGGAAACATCATTACTATAATGGGGAGATCATGGGACATCAAGTCGGATAGTCCCAGATACAGGTACAAAGTAGAAAGTACGGGGGAATCAGGGGACCTCGTGGCCGAGAAAGTTCATGAGGGGGGATTCACCAAAATGGGAATAAATAGGGAAAAGGGAAAGCCGATAAAGGGAATGTCGGTAGAGGACGTCAGCAGGAAAAAGACAGGGGGAAAACCTAAAGATGAAAGACCGTTCTATGAACCCGTGCCAAATCTATTAGGTAAGTTAAATCTGGAGAAGCCCGACTGGTTTGGCAAAGAAAAAGAGGTTCCGTACGATACCATAATAGCTGGAACCCAAATGCTTCCTGAGTCAACAGCAATGACTCTTGAGAGGACAAAAACACCCAAAGAAGGACTTAGGATACCGGGTCCGTCAACAGGCGAAAAGAGAATAGAGTGGTTGCGGAACATAGTTGGAAAGAGTAAAGGGGAACCAAAATTTTACGGAATGGGATACAAACAGGCAATGGATGTGTTAGGAGGAAAAGATATACCAGAATACTCGGCTGGGTCGTCGATCGGGTCGGTGGTGCTGGTGAAAGACAAAAATGGTAACTGGTCGGAAGCGGTGGTAAGAGGGTTGACGGAGGATAAGAGGAAAACACTAAGGGATAAGGGACTAACAGTGAGAAATGTGTCTGACCCGTACAGAAGGGAACAGGCGGTGGGAATAGCAACGAGTAGATCATTGGGGAGGGAAACGGGAAAGGCAAGAGTGGAATTGGACCCCGCATACGACGGATATAATAGTCCTAAATTCAGACTATTAGGGGAAAACGGGGCCAACATGGGGTCCGCAGGAATTGAGAACTCCGCGTGGGACGGGAAATTGGTAGCCAGAATACACGGGCTGGAAATATTTGGCCCGTACAGAAATAAGGGGCTGTCAGGAGAATTTCTAGCGGGATTGGAGAGGGTAGCAAAGGACATGGGATACCCCGAAGCGATACTGGACGTGGAACAAAACAATACAAGAGCAATAAGGGCATACACAAGGGCGGGGTACAAGATAGTGGGAAAGGGGGCGGAGAGAAGCGACAGTGGAGTCCCCCCGTACAGAATGTGGAAGGAATTGAAAGAAACCCTACCGGAAAAGACAAAGAAGCCGGGAGTACCAGCCATAGGTATGTCGGTGGAGGACGTCAGCGGAAGTCTGTCCGGCATGTCCCGTTGGAGATCGCCCACTTCCGATATGATAGGGCAACAGACGGAAACAAAAATGCCACCGGCAGAGTGGATGAAAAGAATAAATGCGTGGGGTCAAAAGCACCCGGCAATAGCGGACGAGAACAAGTGGAGCGGAATAGAGGCATACATAGAAAGCAGGAAAGGGGAAAAGGCAATAAGCAAGGAAGATGTAATGGGGTTCTATGAACTGAGCAAAGGGAAGTGGGCAGTAAGAGAACAAGTACACGGGCCGGGAAGAGAGGGTCTGGACGCGTGGATAGACAAGAACTACACAGGGGCTACAAGAGATGAAATAAAGGCCATGAGTGATCAGGAAGTGATAGCACTAATGGCAGATATATACGGGGAGAAGTATGAGAGCGTGATACCGGGAGGGAAGATGACTCCTGATCCTTGGGCTTCCCACAACATCCCCGGTGGGATAGAGGGAACGGAAAAAGTATACACACTAAGTGTACCCCCTAAGCCGTTGGATCCTGAATTGAAGAGATCAATTGTGAGTCTAAATAGGGATATGAAGAATGCTATTGACAGATACGATGAATTTGTCACGTCAATGAAGAACAAATATGGAGCGTTAGTTAGGCTAGAGGGTAGTGGATCTCCTCTGTCCAAAAGCGAGTCTAATAATTTATCCAATCTATCGAAGTTGGCCAAGGAGGCGGTCGAAAGGTATTACTCAGGAGGGGGAATAGACATAAACGATCCCGGTCACGTCACGGGGGTAAAGTCGGATTACGTATCCCCTCACTTTCTTGACAAGCCCAATGTCGTCCTACATTTCCGTACACAAGAACGTCTCGACGCCAAGGGACAAAAGGGACTGATGATAGAAACGATACAGAGCGACTGGCATCAGACTAGGGGGTCATGGACGTCTAAGGATGAGGCCAGGCTTCAGGAATTGTGGGACAAGAGCGAGGGGAGAATAGACAAGAAAGGAAACTATCATAATCTAACCCCCGAGGAAACTGCCGAGTTCAATTATCTTAGAAACAGTAAGGCTACAAGGGTGGATGAGCCTCCCCCTGCTCCTTTCGAGCGTTCATGGGCAGAAGTGGGACTCAAACACGCCCTTGACATAGCGGCACAAGACCCGAGCATCAAGTGGGTGGCGTGGCCAAGTGGAAAAGTGCAGATGGAAAGATGGGGAAAAGGAAACGCAGAAAAGTTTGACTTTGACAATCCCAGACACAATGAATTGTTCGACGGGTACTACGATGTGGAGTACAACAGGTTCAAGAGGGAAAACGGGAGAAAACCCAACAGCAGGGAAGAGGAAATAATAAATGATAAGGTGATGGACAGGCTGACGGATGAACTAGAGACTGGAACAAAGAAGGGGGAAAGTGACTTTCTTGAGATATTGTATGACAAGAGGCTACCCAAGTTTGCCAAGAAGTACAGCGAGAAGATGGGAGGGAAGTACAGGGAAGACGCGGTGGCGAACGAGATGGGTATGGAAGAATCCAGAAGGTACAGCAGAGTCGAAATCAACAAGGGGAAGGGGGAACGGGAAAGGTATAACCCTGACACGGAGGAGGGGGGATGGGAGGTATATGACCCCGAAAGTAGGACGTCCGATTGGTTTGCTACTAGAAAGGAAGCAGTGGACTACGCCGCTGAGATGGACGACAGCGTTCGAAAGGCGTCCGACATGGGTGCCCGCTATCCTATCCACCGCATCGACATCACACCCACCATGCGGGACACCATCAATACAAAGGGACAGTCGTTCTATAAGGTCCCACTGGCCATTGGTGGAGCGGCAATGGGGGCAAACCTACTTGGCGGGGGAAGACAAGACAACGGCAAGAACCAGTTGTCGGAGGGAGTACAATGGTAAACGTCAGTAGAGCAAAGGTGCTGTGCTATGATCTCGGCCTTTTCACGGAACAATGCCTCCGCCTGTTGCGCGACGTGGCATCCGTCAAATACTTCGTCCCTCACATAGACGCCTTTCCGGAACCCTTTAAGTCCAAGATCGGAGAGGGGTTGGACGGAATGGAAAGGGTGGAGTGGTTCTGGGACCACGTAGATGGGGCCGATCTCATATTCGTCCCCGACACCATGTGCAATGACATAGTGGAGTTCCTGAGAAAGCACGACTATCCGGTTGCGGGAGTTGGACGTGCCGAATTCATGGAGCTTGACCGGTGGAAGGGGCGCACTATACAGAGAGAAAACGGACTCCCGGTACAGGAGACGTACAATGTAAAGGGAATAACGGAACTGGAGAAATTCCTAAGAGAAAACAAGGACTTCTACATAAAGATAAACATGTTCAGGGGGTTGGAAGAGTCGTTTCACCACGTGGACTGGAAGCAGACGGAGGACACGTTTTACAACATGGCCCACAAGATGGGGCCGTACCGGGAGGACATCAACTTCATCTGTGAGGAGGGGGTAGAAGGAATAGAGCCGGGAATAGATGCACTTGTGTGGGACGGAGAACTCCTGGGGCCTGCCATGGTAGGGTTCGAGGGAAAGGGAGTGGGGATAATCGAGAGGGTGTACGACAAAAAGGAAGACATTCCGGAGCCTCTCCTGTGGTTGCATGAGGGACTGGCACCCGAATTCAAACGCCACAAGACTCGTTTCTTTTACAGTGCCGAGTGCCGTGTCATAAGGAAGAATGGAGTATTGCTCCCCTTCCTCATTGACATTACAAACCGACTGGCCGCACCGGGGACGTCAGCCATCCAGTGCGAGATAATAAAAAACTACACGGAAGTGGTGATGGGAATGGGAACGGGAGAAAAAGTGGAACCGGTGTACACGCACAAGTATGGTGTGGCGTTGCCCTTTGATTCAACCGAGGCCAAGTGCAACTGGGTCAATATCAGCTTTCCTCCTGAATTGAGAAGGTGGGTAAAATTGCGGATGGCGGTAAGAAAAGGTAAAGACTATTACGCCGTACCGGGGTTCGAGAGTTGCGGGTGCGTGATAGCGTTGGACAACAACATGGAAAGGGCAGTTGACATGGTAAACGAAAGAGGGAAGGAAATAAAAGGGAAGCGGATAGATACAGCATCAGGTGAGTTCAACACCATCCTAGACAATATAAAAAAGGCGAAGGGGATGGGGATAAAATTTTGAAAGAGGGGGTGGAAATGAGTCCATTCATAAAAGGTGAGAGGGGATGGTCGGTTGATAAACCAGCACTGTTTGCCCAACTGATAGTGCTCATTGTCATATCGGCGGTAGGGTGGGTGGGTAACTACTATGGTAACAAGTTCACCGTATCCGATCACGAAAAGAGGATAGCGGTGAACGAGAGGACCATGGCAGAACATAGCAAGAGGATAGCGGAAGTGGAGACGTATGTGACTCAGGACGGGATACAGACCAAGTGGTTCGAGGAAAAGTTCCTTTTCATAGGAAAGGCGCTGGATGACCTCCGAAAGGAAAAGAAGAAGGGGGACAGATGAAATGAAAAAGACGATAATGACAATAGTGATGTTGCTAGCCCTGTGCGGCCCGGTCCGAGCCGACGTTACCGGGTCGGTTACGTACGTGAACATGAGACTGAGTCTTGTCAACGGTACTGCCTTCGTTGACTTCAGTGCCGCCTCCGTCCTGTCCACACGCCTGAACTGGTACGCCACCATATGCGACAGCGCAAGCAAGTGCATAAGGGGGTATATAAAGGCAGCTGGAACGGGGGAGACGTACGGACCAGAACTGTGCGCGGACCCCGGATTCGACAATACGGGAGCGTGGACCAAGGGACACGCCAACTGGACCGTGAGCGGGGGGAAAGCCAACGCGGCGGCGGTCCCGACCGGATACGCGTTGTATGCCAACTACACTACCACGGCGGGGGTCCTGTACAGGCTTCAGACCGCCTGCGACTCCCTTACAGCCGGTACATTCAACCTGCAGAGGCTGGGAGGGGCGACAAATCTCATATTTAACTCAACCGGGACCAAGGACGACTACTATCTGGGAGTGGACGGAGCACTTCACAGCTACGGGATAAGAGCGGCATCCGTCCTAACGGCCACGTTCACCGACTACTCCCTGAAACAGGTCACGGGACCGGCCACTACGGGGGTGACGATAACGAGCACGAGGGGAGGGACAACGTACAACTGGGCGTCAATTGACGCCGGTTTCAACTATAACGACAGTAGCGGGTACACGTACACCCTTGTGGCCCCGGCGTGGGGCTTCTACCCGTTCAGCACCAATTTCGACTTTTAGTGGGAGGTGTAAAATGAAAATTGTAATAAGTGCAATACTGGCCACGATGTTGATGGTGTGGGTGCCCGTGGCGTCCCATTCTCAATCCTTCTTCTCCAGAGGGGGGTCCCGCACCGCCAGCGCGGATGCGATCGTGACGGGTCCGGGCACGGTGGAGTTCGTGTCGATAACGAACAGCGGGGCGGCAGACTGCACAATCCAGATGTGCGACAGCCTAACGTTTGCCGGTTGTACCAACGCCAATTCCATCGCCGTTCCCCTCGTATGCGTTTTTTCCACCGGAAGGACGTGTGTGACTCCATCACACCTTGACCTCGGTTTCGTAACCGGCCTCAGTGTCACTATGACGGGGGCGGGGTGCACCTACAACGTGTCCACCAAGCCGGGAAGTTAAAGGGGGGCAGGAAAATGAAAAAGACGATAATGGCAATGCTATCCGTCGCGATGCTGTTCGTGACGGTAAACGCGTCCGCCGTGGTAGGGTACGGACTGGCACCATATCCCAAGTTCAAAGCTTACATATCGGGGACGTCGGATCCCTTGGTGGGAGGGTTACTGTACACATGTCAGCCGGGAACCGTGTGTGGACCCGGACTGGCATTTCCCCAGACCACGTACACGGATGCACTGGGAACGGGAGTAAACACCAACCCGGTGGTGCTCGACAGCAACGGGGAAGCCAACGTGTGGTTGCCCTCGTACACTAAGTTCGCCCTGTATGACTCCAGCGGGGTTCTTATCTGGACGGTGGACAACGTTCCCCCGTCGGGTTGGACGTCCATTCCCATGGGAGCGACGGAACTAAGGACATCCAACTTCGTGGACCTCAACACCGCCATCGCCGCGATAGGAGCTTCTGAGATGCTCCTGATATGCGACAACGCCACGACGGTAACGGCCAACCTTACCGTCCCCGCCAACGTGCAGATATCAACGGAGCCAGTGTGCAGAATAAATGTGGGAGGAGCGTTCACACTAACGATGAACGGGTACTTCAACGCCGGAAGCTATACCATATTCGATGGGGCAGGAAACGTGGCGTTCGGAAACGGAAGCGTGAACGTGTTGAGGCCGGAATGGTGGTACGACGGGAGCGGGGACTGGGGACCTGCCATCACCACGGCCATAACACAGCTTTTTTCCATGCCAAACGAGGGGACATTGAGGCTGACGAGGGACTACAACCTTGATACCCCCGTGAGCGTGACGGTGGGGGCGTGGTCCCTCACCACGAAGACCATAGACGGAATAGGGGCGTCCCTCTCCAGCAACCTCGTCACCGGTCGCATGATGACCATTGCGTCTACCTCCATCGTCCGCCATTTTATACTTACAGGACTCACCTTCATAGGAGGGGCGGGGGAGACGGGGGGACTGAAACTGGACGGAGGGAGCGGGGGGTTGACCCAGTACCTGTACGGGATAACACTGTCAGACGTGAAGATGAACGCGGTAAAGGGACATGGAATAGAATTGACCAACAACACGTTCGAGATAGACATGTTCGGGGTCAATGTGAGAAACGAAACGGAGTTGACGGGGTACGGCATATACCTGAACAACGGAGGGGGTGACGTATCGTCCATAAACCTGTTCGGGTGTATAACGTCCGGGTATAAGAGGGGAGTGTACTCGGCCAGTCCCGTGTCCGACATCCAGATATACGGGGGAACCTACATACTGGCTCAGGAAGAGGGAGTATATCTGGCCAACGGACAGGGACAAGGGGTGTTCGGGGCGCACGTGGAGAACAACTGGGAGAGCGCGGCCACGATAGCGGCAGGAAAAGCAGGACTCAAGATGGTGGGAAAGGGAGTGATATCGGGGGTAAACGGAACTACAAATGCGGTAACGGGAAAGCAGAGGTACATAGTGGAAGCGTACCCGTCCGCAGGCAACGTGATAAGCGTGATAGGGGGACACGGGCTGGGGGCCACGGTGTACTACATGTACCAGAGTGGTCCGGGCAACGTGGAACTCAGCGGACAGCAGACTTACTACGCCCTGTACGGCACAGGAGCGGTGACAAGAAGGGGACTGAACACGCAGGACTGCACCACCACTACGGTGACAGGGGTATCGAGTGCGGTGATGAAGTCCTACACCATAGACCAGTACAGCATGGGGATACACGGGTGCGTGAGGATCACGGCGGCAGGAGAGAAGACAGGGGCGGCGGGAAACAAGACGATAACGCTGAACTTCGGAGGGGTGTCGTACACGGTCCACCCGGCCTCCAACGACAC
>Ga0265297_10009273_pt1 | contig 12765 bp, 12 predicted proteins | sample Munlanlwell13791_FD_192502 | JGI IMG/M metagenome (GOLD analysis project Ga0265297, IMG submission 192502) | Leachate microbial communities from a municipal landfill in Southern Ontario, Canada - Leachate well 137-91 | ecosystem: Engineered > Solid waste > Landfill > Unclassified | place...
AGACCACCACCACCGTCACCCGCATCGCAGAGATGGTCACCGAGGAAATGAGACTCCACAACGTCAGATTCAACTACACCGGAGGCATCCGCGGCTGGAAAGGAGACGTCCCCCGCTTCCAACTCGACGCAACAAAAATCAACACCCTCGGATGGAACGCGACCCTCACCTCAGACGAAGCAGTCAGAAAAGCCATACGCGACGTCCTGGACGCCAAGGTTTAAAAGAAAAAGAAAGCTATCCCTGAAAACTATGAGACTCTCCATCATTGGAACAGGATACGTCGGGCTGGTCACTGGTGTCTGTTTCGCTAAACTCGGACACCATGTCATTTGTGTGGATGTCGACCCTGAGAAGATACAAAAAATACGCAACGGCATTTCCCCTATCTACGAAGAAGGACTCGACAGCCTCCTGCAAGCCCACAAGGACACGATAACAGCGACTACCGACTACACCACCGCCATCCAGAACAGTGACGTGACATTCCTCTGCGTCGGCACTCCCTCGCTTCCTACTGGTGCCATCGACCTTTCCTTTCTCAAAGAAGCGACAAAACAAGTCGCAACCGTGCTGAAAAACAAAAAAACCTGGCATCTCATCGTGGTGAAAAGCACCGTCGTCCCTGGAACCACCCAAGGCATCGTCCTACCGTTGCTCGAGAAATACTCCGGGAAAAAAGTAAGCAGCGACATCGGACTGGCCATGAACCCTGAATTTCTCAAGGAAGGCGCCGCGGTCCAGGATTTCTTCAACCCTGATCGGATCGTGATAGGCGCTACTGACACAAAAAGTAAAAACACGTTACGGGAACTATATAAAGAGTTTCATTGCCCGCTCGTTGAGACCACGCTTTCTGCAGCCGAGATGATCAAATACGCAAGTAACTGTTTTCTTGCCACAAAAATTAGCTTCATCAACGAAATCGGCAATCTCTGTAAAACCCTCGGGATAGACACCTACGAAGTCGCCGATGGAATGGGCCTGGACAAACGGATCGGCAGAGCGTTTCTGGATTCAGGGATCGGCTGGGGAGGAAGCTGCTTTGGAAAAGATGTGAACGCGCTGATTGCATTAGCAAAGGAAAAACAACAACCCTGTAAGATCATGGACAGCACCGTCTGGGTAAACGACCAGCAACCACTTCGGGTACTCACCCTGTTACAAAAACATATCCCTCAGCTCGCAGGTAAAACCATCGGGCTCCTAGGATTGAGTTTCAAACCAAACACGGATGATATCAGAGACAGCAGGGCAATCCCTATCGTGCACGAACTGCTCAAACAAGGTGCACAGATAAAAGCGTTTGACCCTCAGGCGATGGACGCGTTTCGACAACAATTTCCCCAGATCACCTATTGCTCCTCTGCCCAAGAGGTGTTAGACAGCGACGCCCTTCTCCTGTTGACCAATTGGGATGAATTTAAAAAACTCGATTATCGCACCAGCATCGTCATCGATGGCCGCAGGCTAAAAGAAGCAGAAAACGCAAAGGTCTACGAGGGAGTGTGCTGGTAAGTAAAAAGTGGATGGGTCTGAGGCTTCCTCTGGATACTTAACTTATAAACAATACTGCGTTTTTTGTTTAGTTAAAAATTTTAAAAATTTTAATCAAATCTAACCGTGAAATCTATGACTTTTAAGTTAAGGGTGAATCGCCTAGATAAAAAGTCGTTAAAACACCACTAGGCATTTTCTTCCCCTTGAGAAGAACCCACACTATTTATAGCGTGGAAGGGTGACTTAACCATGCTTTATTTTCCTAATAATTTTTATTGGATTTCCATAAGCTATTGTAAATGGAGGGACATTCTTTGTTACTATACTTCCAGCCCCGATAACTGATCCTTCTCCGATAGTAATTCCCGATAATATTATACAATTTGCTCCTATCCAACTATCCTTTTCTATTGTTATCTTTTTAAATATATGACCTAAGTTTTTTATTTTGTCGTTACCTTCGAAGATATGATTACCACAATATATATGAACACCGGAACCAATAAGCACATTATCTTCTATTAGTAGATATTCTATATTTCTTTTTTGTCCAGCAAATAACATACTTTGTGGTCTAATAGTTACATAGTCTCCTATAGAAATACATGAACAACCTATAGCGTAAGCTCCTGGTCTGAATTCTGAACCCTCTCCGAATTTCATAAATTTACGTTTACAATATTGTCTCATTAAAATTTTAGAATATAATGGAATTTGTGTTAAAGGGAGATCCGGACCTATCCTATCCATTTTTCCTCATTTTTTAAGAGATTTTTTATTTTTATTTAAAATTAGGGCTTGACAGCCCTATATTCGATTAATATTTATATTTATTTCTTATTTCTGTTGTTTTTTTATAAAAAATTTCCAAGGATAACACTGGTTTTAACCAGTGGATGAATTGGAGTCTACACTTTTTACTTAGTAAAATCATCGATCTTTGTCTGACCAGTATAATCGCCATAGATACTATAATTAAACACATCTTTACCTTCCTGCTCAAAGGTATATCTTTTTATCGCAACTTGAAAAACGTGTACTGCACTACCACAGTAGTATCCTCTAGCCCAGAGATGCGGGAACTGTTTCCAACGACTGGGATGCCCAAGAATGCTCCATTAGTTGTTAATGCAATGTCTATATTTTTTTCTTTTCATATCAACAAATGAAGATGATATGTTTGACTTTAAAGAAGAATTAAGTAAAAAATAAACGAAACTCTATTAAAGAAAGTACTCTGGAAGTAATATCCTAGACTTTACTTCTACAAATTCCATTATAATTGAAAATCGAGATTTCTTTTTTTAACCAAATCCAAACGAAAACTCCACAACTTTTAAGTCAGGGATGAATCGCCTGGATAAAAAGTCGTAAAAACACCACCAGGCGTTTTCTTCCCCCTGATGAAAAGCCACATTATTTATACTGTGGAGAGGTAACTAATGATGAAAGAATTAATAATAGTAATTAGTTTAAGGCCTATGGTAAAAGTATGAAAGGATTAATCCCTGCCGCTGGCCTTGGTATCCGTTTCTTACCTGCCACCAAAAACACCCCAAAAGAGATGCTGCCTCTCGTGGATAAACCAGCGATTCAATATGTTGTCGAAGAGGCGGTCGCATCCGGTATCACCGATATCCTCATCGTCACCGGCCGAGGGAAACAGGCCATAGAAGATCATTTCGACATTGCCTATGAACTGGAAAGCATCCTGAAGCAGAAAGGGAAATCTGATTTACTCAAAGAAATGGAGAAGATTTCGAATCTTGCAGATATTCAATATATCCGACAAAAAAACCCATTAGGACTTGGTCATGCGATTCTCTGTGCAAAGAACCATATCGGCAATGAACCCTTTGCCGTGCTCCTAGGAGATGACATCGTTTTTTCAGACACCCCCTGCATACAACAGTTGATCGAGAAATATGAGAAGTACCAGTCGTCCGTCATCGCTGTTGAACGGGTAGAGCCAGACCATATTGAGACCTATGGGGTCATCAAACCAGGGCAGCCCATCGAGAAGAACCTGTATCCTATCATGGATTTAGTAGAAAAACCAAAACGCACTGACGCTCCCTCAAACCTAGGAATCCTTGGCCGGTATGTCTTGACCCCTGAAATATTCGATTGTATTGCGGAAACCAAGCCAGGATACGGGGGAGAGATCCAACTGACGGATGCGTTGAAACTTTTACGACAACAACAGGAGATGTATGGATTTGAGTTCTACGGGAAACGCTACGATCTTGGCAATAAGATGGATTGGTTGAAGACGACCTTTGATGTCGCCCTCAAACGCGAGGAATTCCGCGACGAGCTACTCGCATTTATAAAGGAAAGAATCGATGTTCCTGGGGATTGAACTATGAACTGTATCGTGACCGGGGGAGCTGGGTTTATCGGATCTCATCTCTGTGAGTTTCTTTTACAGAAAGGCTATTCCGTAGTCTGCATCGATAATCTGATTACTGGGTCTCTCAAAAACATCGAACATCTGAAGAATGCCCAGAACTTCACGTTTTTAAAACAGGATATCATCCAAGAATTTTCCATAAAACAAAACGTGGATATGGTCTTCCATTTTGCCTCCCCCGCGTCCCCTGTCGACTATTACAAATACCCTTTGGACACCCTGCGAGTAGGCTCCATCGGCACTGAGAACATGCTGAAGATCGCACAAGCACATCACGCGCGTTTTCTGTTAGCCTCGACCTCAGAAGTCTATGGCGATCCAAAGGTTCATCCACAGAACGAGGAGTACTGGGGGAATGTAAACCCGATCGGCCTTCGCTCCGTCTACGATGAGGCAAAACGATACGCTGAGGCAATCACGATGGCCTACCATCGCAAGTACGACCTCCCAACGCGCATCGCACGCATTTTCAATACCTACGGCCCACGCATGCAGCATTACGACGGACGGGCAGTCCCCAACTTCATCACACAGGTTCTACACGACAAACCAATCACGATTTATGGTGATGGTTCCCAGACAAGGAGTTTCTGCTATATAACCGATGAGATACAAGGATTATTTTCATTAATACAATCTGATTACGAATACCCTGTCAACATCGGAAATCCAGAAGAATACACGATCCTAAAGCTTGCCACCCTCATACGAGAGCTCTGTCAGAGCTCCTCAGAGATAATCTACGAAGCATTACCGGTTGATGACCCGAAATGTCGACGTCCCGATATTAGCAAGGCGAAGAAGATTCTCGGCTGGGAACCAACCGTTGGTATCATCGAGGGTCTGACCAAAACAATCGACTGGTTCAAGAACAATCCGGTAAAGGCGTAATCGTATGACAACAGTTTCCATTGTGGTTGCCGCGTATAACGAGCGAGGGAATCTAGAGGATCTGATACCCTCCTTTGTGAAATACGGGATCCCCAAGAAAGCAGAAATCATCGTTGTGGACAGCGGCAGCGATGACACTTCAGAATATTTCGTGAATAAACCGTTTATCAGGTATATCCGCAGCGAGAAGAGATTATTCCCCGGTGAAGCACGGAACCTTGGTATCAAAAATGCGACAGGTGACGTCATCGCGTTTCTCGATGCAGATACCATCGTACTGGAAGGTTGGTTCGAAGAACTAATACAATCAGCTCAGCAGCACGATATCGTGGCAGGTGCCGCTCCGAGCCTTCCCGGTCAGAAGCAGCGTCTCCCTCGTGTTTCTATCATGATCGATGGACAGGATATTACATGGCCGACGTGTAATATCTTTTATAAAAAAAAAGTGCTTGATGTAGCTGGTGTCTTTCAGATTGGTATGCCAAGTGGAGAGGATATAGATTTAAATTATCGATGCGTAAAAGCAGGATTTAAGATAGCATATAATCCACAGATGAAAGTATATCATAAACACAGAAGTACTTGGAGAGGATTCATAAAACAATCATACAGGGATGGATATGTGAGAGCTCAACTCGAATATCTCATTCCTGATATTAAACGTAAACATAAGTTCGGCAAGATGACGGGACGAAATCTCATTCGTTTGGGATTTGGCGCCTTAGGATATGCTAGGAAGCGATGGTTCTCAAAAGTGTGGTTAGACACGGAAAAAAATTTATAGAGATAAGTGGAAGGATACAGAGATGTTTTCAGAAATAGCAGATAAAATTACCAGTATCGAACAAAAGTATGATGTTGATAAAATACAACTAGATGATGGAACAAAAATTTGGAATCTCGTAAGGATATTGCTTTCTTATTATTCAATTAATACGGGCATTATACAAGATGAGGAGCGTAACAAAATCAAAAAAACCCTGTTTTTGCTAAAAGAATCGGTTACATCAAGAAGAGATCCAACGCATGTTGCTTATTGCGCTGTATCTGATGTAGATGCACAAAAAAAATATCATGAGCTATATTATGATTCATATGTGGATCCATTACATGAAATTTTTAATGACTATTACGTTTTTGATTGGCCTTCTCAAAAAGGGGGAAGGCATAAAAATATATTAAAAAATCATATAAAATTAAACATACCGTTATCTGTGTTAATTGAAAAAATAAAACCATCAACACAGATAATAAATAACGAGATATTATTGATTCGAGTCATTAATGAATTTGCATCATATTTCGATATAGACCCAGAAAATTTGAGAAGATACGTGTATGAATCAATTGGGATATTTGTAATAGTGAAAAAACATATAAAAAGAAAATTTAAAAAGATGGTACCTTCACTGGTGTTTATACGAGCAGCATTTGGGAGATTTCAGATGGCTGTCGTTCAAGCTTGTAGAGAATTACACATTAAAACAATCGAGCTACAGCACGGTTTGATATTTGAGGATCATATCGGTTATATAAAAAAAACAAAATCAAACAATAGAGATTGTTTACCTGATGAAATATATACTTGGGGCGCTTTTTTTTCAAACATAATAAAAAAAGGATATTTATTTCCAGAAAAAAGTATCCGTGAAGCTGGATTTCCATTTATGGAAAAAATGGTTAATGAACAACCTGAACAAGATGAACAGGCAAAAAGTTTTTCAAAAAAATTTAAAAGCACTGTGCTTGTAGCAGGAGAAACAATCGGAGATATTGATACTTTTATAAAAAAAGCCTCAGTATTAGATAAAGAAATTGGATATATTTTTAAACCGCATCCACGAGACGTAAAAGAATATGTATTCTCTGAAAAAAACATAATGGTATCAGATAGGAAAATAAATTATTATTCTTTGCTCCCTTGTGTTGATGTAAATATGACTGTTAGCTCTACAACCATGTTTGATTCCATCTGTTTTGGTGTTCCAAATATTATAGTATATCATAAAGATGCAAATATTATCGGCGTGGCAGATATTGTGGACAACGAAATAACTTATCTTGTAAAACAACCAAACGAACTACCAGAAATGATAAAAAAAATTAAAAATATGCCCAAAACAAAAATAATAGAGAAATCAAAAATCTTTTTTAAAAATAATTCATTACAAGAAATTAAAAAAATGGTAGATGAAGTAATAAAACAAGAGATGTAGGAAGGATATTTATAAAACTGCTAGTCAATTCTTAAGTAGTAGCTTTTCAATATCAGCTATGTGCAAAAGAACCCAGCAAAACCCCTCAAACTACTTTTTTTTGGCTTAGGATCCATTGGGAAAAGACATGCAGCCATACTGAATAAAAAATTTGACGTAGAGCTTTATGCGTTCCGATCTAAAACAGGCCAAAAGCAACACGATTTATCTATCCACGAATTCAGTACCCTTGAGGAGGCATTCTCCATAAAGCCAGATATTGCCTTTATCACCAATCCAACATACCTCCATGTACCAACCGCATTGGAATGTGCAAGAAGAAATATTTCCTTATTCATAGAAAAACCTCTTTCCCACTCTCTTGACCAACTCGATAAACTAGGAAATGAAATTAAGAAACAAAAACTCTTTACCTACATCGCGTATAATATGCGATTTCACCCTGTTCTCAATTATCTAAAAAAAGTCGTATCCACTGGTGAACAACCCATCTACTTTCGAATCATATGTAGCTCGTATCTCCCTAAATGGAGACCCAAACAGAATTACGAACACTCCTACAGCGCTCAAAAAAACTATGGTGGAGGGGTAATCCTTGATCTCTCCCATGAATTCGATTATATAGTTTGGTTATTCGACGAATTAAAAAAGATTACCGGGTATTGCAGAAAAATAAGTAATTTACAAATAAACTGTGAGGATCTCACCGAAGCACAAATAACTTGTGCACAAAACTTACATGGGACACTTCACCTAGATTACTTCAGCGTCTACAACGAAAGAAAAATACAACTCTACTACAACACAAAATACATCGAAGGAGATCTTCTCAAAAATACGGTTACTACTATCAAAAAAAACAAGAAACCACAAATAATAAAATATGAAAACTCACCGGATGACATGTACGTAAAGCAACTCCAATATTTTTTTGAACAATATAATAAAAAAAATCTACAAAATATGAACAATTTCTCAGAAGCATTAAAAACATTCAGAAAGATAATGGAATTCAAAAAGAAATATTGTGCAATTTAAAGAGGAAAAACATATGAGGATTTTAGCCATTGTCTGCGCACGAGGAGGATCGAAGGGAGTAAATAATAAAAACATCAGACCACTCCTCGATAAACCTCTCATCGCATACACTATTGAATACCTTCAAAAATGGGGAAAAGCAGATAAGATTGTCTGTTCCACTGACGCGAACGAAATCGCTATTATTGCACGGAAATATGGGGCAGAAATCCCATGTTTGAGACCACCGGAGTTAGCCACGGATACATCACCAAAACTACCGGTGCTCCAGCATATGCTCACCGTCTGTGAAAAGCAGGATAAGACCGTCTATGACATTATCGTGGACTTGGATCCTACAGCTCCATTACGAAAACTCATCTTTATTCAAGAAGCCTTCGAAAGATTCATTCACAGTGATGCAAATAACCTTTATAGTGTAGCAAAAGCTCGTAAAAATCCCTATTTCAACATGGTAGAACTTGACGAAAAAGGATATGCTCATCTCTGTAAGGAAAGCGATGTAACCCGTCGACAAGATGCAAAAACGGTGTACGAAATCAACGCTTCTATCTATATGTACCACCATAACTTTTTACTCCATGCTCAAAGTATTCATTCTAAGAAAACCATTATCTATGAAATGCCGGAACTTGCCTCGATAGATATTGATAGAGAGATAGATTTTTTGTTTATTGAATATTTACTAAAAAATGAGGTGTTCATCTTTGACTGAAAATATATTTCCGGACATGTTTCTATTAAACAAAGCAATTGCGGTCGTGACGGGAGGCGCTGGGTTGATAGGAAAACCTGTGGTTATTGGCCTGGCTCAAGCAGGTGCAAAAGTGTATATCGCTGATGTCGATGAAAAAGCAGGCAAAGAACTCAAAAAAACTTTGGATAAAAAAAAGCTATCAAGTGAATATATACAACTTGATATCACTAACATTAATTCGATTAAATTATCCATTAAAGCTATCATCAAACGTGAGAAAAAAATAGATGTCTGGGTGAATTGTGCCTACCCAAGAACACCCGACTGGTCAACCAAATTCGAGGATATCAAATATGAATCCTGGAAAAAAAACGTAGATATGCATCTCAATGGGTATTTCCTCTGCTGTCAACAAATAGCAAAACAGATGAAAAAACAGAAGAAAGGATCTATCATAAACTTTGGGTCTACTTATGGTATAGTAGGACCTACATTTTCCATCTATGAAGGTTCGAATATGACGATGCCCGCTGCGTATGCTGCCATTAAAGGAGGAATCATCAATTTCACGAGATATTTAGCCACCTATTACGCAAAGGATGGCATACGAGTAAACGCAATATGCCCAGGCGGGATCTACAAAAATCAGTCTGCGGTTTTTGTAAAAAAATATGCGGAAAAAACCCCGATGGGCCGCATGGGATCATCAGAAGAAATCGCAGGTCCAGTACTCTTTTTAGCATCAGAGGCATCATCTTATATCACCGGCCATATACTGATGGTAGATGGTGGTTGGACTGTTTGGTGATTGAAACAATGAAAGCAATTCATATCGCAAATAAAATTGTTAGCGAGAGACACCCTACATTTATCATCGCTGAGGCTGGTGTAAACCACAACGGTCAACTGAAACTCGCAAAGAAACTTATCGATGCAGCAATCCTAGCAGGAGCAGACGCGGTGAAATTCCAGACCTATAAAGCAGAAGAAGTCGTTACCAAAAAAGCAGAACTTGCAGAGTATGCAAAAACAAACAGTGGTAAAAATATCACACAATTACAAATGATTAAAAAGATGGAACTCACCTACAAAGACTTTCAAATACTTAAGAAATATTGTGATACGAAAGGTATAATTTTTTTATCAACTCCGCATAGCTTTGATGCGATAGATTTCTTAGAAAAAATCGTTCCTGCATATAAATTTGGATCTGGGGATTTAACTAATACCCCTGCATTACAACATGCCGCAAAAAAAGGAAAACCAATGATTCTCGGGACAGGAATGGCGACCTTACAGGAAGTCAAACATGCGGTGAATGTTATCAAGTCAGAAAAAAACACCCAAATTATCCTTTTGCATTGTACCACTAGTTATCCATGTCCCCTCGAGGAAGTCAATCTCAGAAGCATGCTTACGATGAAAAAGGAACTCAAGTGTCTTATAGGATACTCTGATCACACGTTAGGTATCCTTGTTCCAGCATTGGCGGTTACACTCGGTGCAACGGTGATTGAAAAACATTTCACTCTTGACAGAAAATTACCAGGTCCCGACCATAAAGCATCCCTAGAGCCAGATGAACTGAAACAAATGATTGTTGAGATCAGAAACACTGAAAAAATACTAGGTAGTTATATTAAAAAGCCTACTGCTTCCGAAAAAAAACTAATCAAACAAGTACGGAAAAGCGTCGTCTCTAATCAAGACATACAAAAGGGAACAGTTATCAAAAAACACATGCTTAGCATTAAAAGACCAGGAACCGGATTACACCCTGAAAAACTACCAACTTTTATTGGAAAAAAAGCAAAACAAACCATAAAAAAAGACGAAATACTCCAAAACCATATGGTTGAATAGAAATGAGAAAAATAGCGGTGATCACAGGAACCCGTGCAGAATATGGGTATCTGAAACCCCTTATGCAAGCGATAGAAAACGATAACAAATTAACGTTACTCCCCATCATCACAGGAATGCATCTACTCTCAGAATATGGGAATTCTTCCAGACTTGTAAAAAATGATTTTCCTCAATCTATACAAATTCCCATGACCCTGAAAGGTGATACTCTTAAAGATATGGCAGTCTATCTTTCCACAGGAATTAAAAATTTTGCTGAGTTTTTTTCAAAAAACAGACCTGATATCATCGTGATTCTTGGTGATCGAAGCGAATCATTAGCAGCTGCGCTGGCAGCACTATATTTAAACATCCCAATCGCTCATATCAACGGTGGTGATGTCACGGGTACTACTATCGACGAATCGATTCGACACGCCATCACAAAACTCGCTCATATTCATCTGGTCCATACCAAAGAGAATGGAGAACGAGTAAAAAAAATGGGTGAAGATAAAAAAAGAATCTTTATTGTTGGTGCTCTTACCATTGATTCAATACTTCATTCTCGGTTAAAATCAAAATCTGAAATATTCAGACAATATCATCTGAATCCAAAAAAAACCACCTTGCTTGTTGTTCAGCATCCTATCACAACAATCAAAGACTGCGGATACTCTCAACTGAAAGAATTATTCCAAGTGTTAGATATCATGCAAGAGCAAACAGTTGTAATCTATCCAAACTGTGACGCTGGTGGAAAAAAGTTCGTACAACTTATCGAGAAATATGAGACGAAGCCATATATTCACGCATTTAAAAATCTCTCTCATGAGGATTACTTAAGTCTCTTGAAATCAGTTGATCTCCTTATAGGAAATTCAAGTAGTGGTATCATTGAAGCCCCGTCTTTTAAAATACCTGTCGTCAATATTGGAACGAGACAACAAGGTAGAGTCCGGTCTCAAAATATCATTGATGTACTACCAAACAAAAAAAGCATAACAAGTGGCATCAACATAGCGCTCAAAGATAAAGATTTTTTAAGAAAAGTACACATCTGTAAAAATAAATTTGGCGATGGAAAAACATCACAGAGAATTGTAAAGATTTTAAAAAATATACAAATTGATGAAAACTTAATTCAGAAACAAATCGCATACTGAAAAAAAGGCAACACATATGAATCAGAAAAGATTTACTAATTGGCAAAGGCCAGAGATAGAGGATCGAAAACTTCATCCAAAGTACTATTTCCTGGTTCATAACACTGAGAACTTCGAATTAGGAGAAAGCACAGATATTGGGGCATTTACCTATATCAACGCGAAATACGGAGTCGTCATAGAAAAAAATGTCCAAATCGGTTCTCATTGTTCGATTTATTCTGTTTCCACCATTGATGAAAAACAGGGGAAAGTACTGATCAAGAAAAACGCACGAATTGGCACACACAGTACAGTGATGCCAGGAGTGACAATTGGGAAAAACGCAGTAATAGGAGCACATAGTTATGTTAACATTGATATCCCTGATAACGTAATTGCGTTTGGTAGCCCAGTAAAAATCATAAGGAAGAACACGAAATGAATTGGAAAATACCATTATTTAAATCCTATTGGGAAGAAGACGATGTCGATGCGGTTGCGAAAGTAATCAGAAGAGGAACCTATTGGTCTTCAGGACCTGAAATTGAAACACTTGAAGAAGAGCTAGCCAGGTATGTCGGTGAACAATATGCTTTGACATTTAACTCTGGTACATCTGCCTTACATGCGCTCTTATTGGCATACAAAATTACTTCTGGAGAAGTTATTGTCCCCTCTTTTACCTTCATTGCTACCGCAAATACCGTTGCACTCGCCGGTGCAAAACCAGTCTTTGCAGAAATCGAAGAACAATCTTATGGTTTAGATTCAGAAGATGTAAAAGAAAGGATAACTAAAAAAACACAAGCGATTATTCCTGTTCATTATGGAGGATTCCCTTGTAAAGAAATACAAGCATTGCGGGAGATCGCCGATGACCATCACCTTTTACTGTTAGAGGATGCTGCAGAATCTCTTGGAGCAACAATTAACAAACAAATGGTTGGCGCATTTGGGCAGTCTTCGATCTTTAGTTTTTGTCAAAATAAAATTATCACTGCCGGGGAGGGCGGAGCT
>Ga0265297_10009274_pt1 | contig 12762 bp, 7 predicted proteins | sample Munlanlwell13791_FD_192502 | JGI IMG/M metagenome (GOLD analysis project Ga0265297, IMG submission 192502) | Leachate microbial communities from a municipal landfill in Southern Ontario, Canada - Leachate well 137-91 | ecosystem: Engineered > Solid waste > Landfill > Unclassified | place...
CCCGGTTGGGAACCCCCTTTTGAGGAAAGGCGGTTCCCAAGCCCTCCGTCAAACCTTTTTGTGCCTTAAACTCGGAGGGGCGCTTCAGCCACAAGCTGTTCTGGCAAAGCGTTAGGATCAGAGCGGATTGCTTGTGGCTGAAGCGCCCTTCCGGTTTAGGATACAAAAGTTTTAGGAAGGGGTTTGGGGAGCACCCTTTTTCAAAAGGGTGGCCCCAACCGAGACACCCGGCTATGCCGGTTTTGCCGGCAGGTGGAGGCGGCGGGCGATGCCGGCGATGGTGGGGTCGGCCAGGATCTCGCGGGCCAGGGCCTGGGCTTGGGTGAGGTCCAGGGCGGCGAGCCGCGCCTGCATGTCGGGCAGGTGATGCGGGTCGACGCTGAAGGTTCGCACGCCGAGGCCGACCAGCAGCGGCAGGTATTCGGGACGGTGCGCCATTTCGCCGCAGACCGTCAGTTCCTTGCCGTGGCGGGCGGCCCCCGCCACCACCTGCGCCAGCGCCCGGAGCACGGCGGGATGGTGAGGGCAGTAGGCATCGGCCACCAGTTCGTTGCCGCGGTCGGCGCCGAGCATGTACTGGACGAAATCATTGGTGCCGACCGAGAAGAAGTCGGCCTCCGCCGCAAAGGCGTCGATCAGTTCCACCACGGCGGGCAGCTCGATCATCATGCCGATGGCCGGATGGGCGGCATGGGGGATGCCCTCCGCGCGCAGCGCCTCAGCACAGCCCAGGACGACCTGGCGGGCCGCGCGGAATTCATCCAGCGAAGAGATCATCGGAAACATCACCCGCAGGACCTTGGCGGTGGCGCCGGCGCGCAGGATGGCACGCACCTGGGCGGTGAAGATGTCGGGATGGCGGAAGCAGAAGCGGATCGAGCGCAGGCCCAGCTCGGGATTGGCCTCGCGCCCCTGGTTGAAGTAGGCGAGGGCCTTCTCGCCGCCCACGTCGAGAGTGCGGAAGGTGACGGTGCGGCCGGGCATGCCCGCCACCAGGCGCGCATAGAGGGCGGCCTGCTCCTCCTCGGTGGGGAAGGCGGTGCGGATCAGGAAGGGGAACTCGGTGCGGTACAGGCCGATGCCTTCCGCCTTGAGGTCGCGGGCCAGGGCGACTTCGCCAAGCAGGTTGATGTTGGCGCGCAGGGTGATGCGTTCGCCGTCGCGGGTGAAGGTGCTGTCCCGCATCTCCGCGGCCCGCTGGTGGGCGGTGGTGCGGGTGCGCTCGCCCTCGGCAAAGCGCTTGAGCACGTCGGCCCGCGGCTGGAGGTAGAGGTTGCCGGTGTCGCCGTCGACCAGCAGGGGGGTGCCCGGCGCCACCGCCGCCAGCTCGGGGGCGTCGGCAATGACGGCCGGGAGCTGCAGGGAACGGGCCAGGATGGCCACGTGGGTGGTGACGCCGCCGCTGGTCAGCACGAAGCCTTTGGCCCCCTCGGCCCAGCGCCGGACGATGTCCGACGGATAGAGATCGCGGGCGATGACGATGCTGCCGGCCGCCGATTCCTCGCGGCGCGCGGCGGGCTCCAGGTTGGCCAGCAGGCGCTGCGCGATGTCCTCGATGTCCTTGACCTTTTCCCGGAGGTAGGCCTGGGGGCTGGCGGCAAAGATGGCGGTGTACTTGGCAGCCACCTCGCGCACCGCCGTCCTGGCCGGCCGGCCGGCGCGGGCCAGCCGGCGCATCTCGCCGACAAAGCCGTCATCGTGCAGCATCAGCAGGTGGGCGTCGAAGATCAGGCTGGCCGCTTCCGGCAGGCGGCGGGCAATGCGGTCCTGGAGGTCTTTGATTTGGCGGGCGGTTTCCTCGGCCGCCCGGGCCAGGTCGGCCTCCGTGCCGCCCGCCGGTTCGGGGACGGCGGTCTTGGCCGGGGAGGGGCCGGCCGCCACCACCAATGCCGGACCGGTGGCTGAGCCGCCGGACACCGGCTGGCCGCGGAGCAGGCGCATGCCGCCGCGCCGAACGGGGAGGGGGCCGCCCCCGGCCGCCGGCTGGGCGAGCAGGGCCTGGACGTTGCCGATGAGGCCGGCGAGCTGGGAGGCCACGGTTTGCAGCGCCTTGGCGTCCTCAGTTTGGAACGGCTGGTTCCGCCGGCGCTGGACGCAGAGCACGCCGATGTGGGCGGCGCCGCGATGGATGGGGACGGCCAGGAAACAGTCGAACGGTTCCTCGCCGATGGCGGGGAACGCCTTGAACTGCGGGTTGCGGCTGGCGTGGTTGTCCAGCACCGGCCGCAGTTCCTTGAACGCCTGCCCCGCCAGCCCCTCGCCCGCCTTGAGCCGGGTGGTGCCGACCGCCGCGGGATTGAGGCCGACGGTGGCCCGCAGGACCAGGCTTTGGCCGCTGTCGTCGGCCAGATAGATCGAACAGACCGCCGTGTGCAGGTGTTGGGCCACCAGCGTGGTCAGGCGCTGGAGGCAGGCGCCGAGGTCGGCGCTGTCGGTCACCACGGCCGTCAGTTCGCCGACGTCGCAGAGGAAGTCCAGATGGTCCGGCTTCCCGGCGGCGCTTTTCCGGGTCCGGGCTGAAAGCGGCTTGGGCATGGCAGTGTCCCTATCCGGGAACCGCGGGAACGGATCATTCCGTCACCGGCGCGGTCATTCTAGCATGCGAAAATCCGGCCGTCAATCGCCCCAGTCGCCCCGCGCCTCCAGGTCCAGGTTTCGCGCCGGGCGGGCGGTTTCGGGCCGGGTGCGCCACAGGCCGCGGCGCCAGCGCAGCCCGAGCACCACCGGGAAAAACAGGAAGAAGGTCACGGTGACTCCCCAGCCGACCAAGGATCCCAGGTGCAGGACTTCCAGGGTGACCCACAGGGCGGCGACCAGCGTCCAGTGCAGGGTCACCATCGCGCCCATGACCCAGAAGGTGTCGCCCGAGCCGCGCAGGGCGCCGGCATAGACCAGCAGCACCGCCTCGATGCCGATGTAGGCCGAGGCGATGCGGATCATGTTGACCGAAAGCCCGCGCGCCCCCTCGAACAGGGCGCTGCTGGTGTCCGGCCGGAACACGTCCACCAGCACCCCCGGAAAGAGCAGGAACGCCGCCAGCACCACGGCCGAGAAGGTCCAGCCCAGGCGCATGCCCGAGCCAAGCGACCGGCGCACCGCGGCAAACTGGCGGGCGCCGATATAGCGGCCGACCAGGCTGGTGGTGCCGATCTCGATGCCGACCAGCGGCACGAAGGAGACCATGTCCCAGTTGAACACGATGGTGGCGGCGGTGGCGCTGTCGGCGCCCTGGCGCTGGAATAGCAGGATCATGCACTGGAAGGCGAACATGTTGAGGATGAATTCGGCGCCGGAGGGGGTGCCCTTGCGCAGCAGTTCCCCCATCAGCGGGCGGTCGATCCGCCAGGCGTCGCGCCGCTCCTTCACCCGCGGTCCGGGCAGGATGAACCAGGCGGTTGCCAGGATGCCCAGCGCAATGCCGCTGGCGCACAGGGTGCCGATGGCGGCCCCGACGATACCGAGGGCGGGCAGGCCGAAGCGGCCGAAGATCAGCACCCAGGACAACCCCACATTGGACAGCATGGCGGCCAGCGACGCCACCATGACCACGCGGGTCCGGCCCAGGCCGGAGAAGTAGCCGCCCAGCGCCCCCCGGGCCAGCCCCAAAACGGAACCGCCCACCAACAGGTCGAAGAAGGTCAGCAGCGGCGGCACCTGGGCGGCGGGCAGCCCCAGGCGCGGAAACACCCAATGGGCCAGCGGAATGCACAGCAGCAGCAGCGGCCAGGCCAGCAGCGCCACCCACAGTGCCTGGACCCCCGCCCGGCGGCAGCGTTCCGGGTGGCCGGCACCGTATTCCTGGGCCACCAGCGCCGTGGTGTAGCCGATCAGCCCGATGAAGAAGGTCTGCACGGCAAAGGCCGACACCCCGCCGGCGAACGCCGCGTTCATCAGGTTCACGTCCACGCGCGACAGGAACCAGCGGTCGGTGAAGGTCATCACCGTGTCGCAGGACAACGACACCACCATCGGCAGGGCGACAGCCAACATTTCGGCACTGCCGCCGCGGGCGTGCCGGGAAGAAAAGGAGGGGAATTTCATGGGGGGGCCGGGGAAAGGCAAAAACGTTCACCATGGCACCCCGCATCGCAAATGCAAGTCGCTGCCATGGCCGGGGGCATGACACGGCTGCCGCTCCAACCGGAGACATCTGGGGTTTTCCGGCTCGTGACCGCACGTGAACCCGCTGGTCCAGAATGCGCGGCCGACTTGCATATTAGATGCATAAAATGCATATTGCTTACATAAGCGCAATCCTATGTCCTATCAAGTCCTCATGCGAAAGCGGGTTATCAAGCAGGCTGAAGCTCTGCCTGAGAATATCCGCGCCCGCTTTCAGGCTTTGGTCTACGACCTGCGACAAACCGGCCCCCACCAACCATCCTGGCCCAACTACTCCAAACTCACGGATGGCTACCACTGTCACCTTACCCATCACTGGGTAGCGTGTTGGCGGTACGATAAAGGCACCATTACTATTGAGGTCTACTATGTTGGCTCTCGTCAAAACGCCCCTTACGGAAGCTGAAGTTTCCATCTCCGGCGGCGCGGCGGCCGAAATCCTCACGGCTCTCCGCACCAACTTCACCGTTACCCTTCTCAGCCGTTCGGTGGAACACCCGGACGATGATGACACCCTGCTTCCCCCCGAAGCCATTTCCTGGTGGAACCAGAATCCCGGCGGCCGCGTCATCGCTGGTCACCGCCTGCGCCTGGGGCTTACCCAAGCGAAACTGGCCGGGCGCGTCGGCATCCCGCAAAGTCATCTCAGCCGCCTGGAATCGGGTCGTTGCAAGCTCACCCCCGACATGGCCGCCCGCCTTGGCCAGGCCCTGGGCGTCGATCTCTCCAACCTTCCCGCCTCCGGCCAACAGCTCCCCCGCGCCGCCCGCCGCCGCCAACCCCGCCGGTCCGCCGTGGTCTCCGCTTGAAGAGATGCTTGCCGTGCGGTAGTCGCGGCTGTGCCAGCCGCACGGAGGGTGTTCTTTGGGGGCGCCTGGCACAGGCGCCCCCACAGCAGGGAGGCAACAAAGACGATTAGCGACGGGTAGTGACGAGGGATCCGGCCAAAACAGTTTCAAAGGCGCCGCCCCGGCCTTTTTGAAAGGGGATTCTCAAGGGACAGATCCCTTGAGCGGGGCCCGGGGCAGAGCCCCACATTATTGGCTTCGCGTAGTCGCGCCACGTTTCCGGCCGGCTTTGAAGCGGGCGTAGTCGAGCAGTTCCTGCCGTTCGGTTGCCGGCAGCGCCTCCAGCAGCCGCAGCCATTCCCCCTTGAGCGCGGCGTCCGTGCCCTTGCCGGTCGCCGGCTTGGCGGGGGACTGCTCGGCAATATTGGCGAGGGGCGGCGCCACAGGGGGATAGAGACCGGCCGGTTCGGGCAACCCCGCTTCGCGCGCCAGCTGCACCAGTTGCCGCTGGGCGTAGCGTCCCGGCGTCCGCACCCCGGTCTTCCAGCCGGACACCGTCTGCTGGGCGACCTTGCAGCGCGCCGCCAACTCGGCCTGCGTCAACAGCAGCCGATCCAAGATCGCCAGCACCACGCCGGCCCAATCCATCGTGCTTGCCATCGCGTTCGCTTGCCCCAGTTGCTGTCGTGAGTTCCCCAGTCTTTGGCGATATGGAATCTCGCGCGGGCGCAGGCGAATGCCAGATCAGGCGGTAAATCTTGTTTGCAATGTGGTAAAATGAGGTATATACTGCCGTCAATGTTTAGAAGGCGGGGAAGGTTGTTGCAGTGCCGCCGACACAGTGTCCCAAAAGCTGGGCGGGCGGGGGAGAACCGTTTTGAGGGGCGGGGAAGATGAAGGTACGGCGAAAGCGATCATGGCATGCACCGGCCGCTGTCGCGGGACTGGCTTTCATTGCCTTATTGCTGCTTGGCCTGGTCGGCATCGTGTTGCACGCCAAGCTCAAGTCCCGGTCGGAGTTGCCGCCGTCGTCGCAACGATCCCCATCGCCTTTGCCGCGACCGCTCCCGCCCCGTCCCCGTTTGGCCGGGAAATCGGCCGTCAAGGAACCGGCTCATGGGGGGGCGTTCCGGCTTGACAAAGCCGCAGTCCCGTCGTCGCCGACCATTGCGACCACCGCATCGTCACCAGGCCAGCCCGTGCCCCCCAGTTTGTCCCGGAAGGTTGCCAAAGACTTTCTTGAAAAGGAAAAGATGCGAGTGGCCGCCTTGGCGGCGACATCCACCGGGGGGGCCGCCGTTGACAGCCTACAAGAATTTTCCATTGGCGCGACCGTGGAGATCAAGCAGGATGATGGCCGGTGTTTGGCCTACGTTCATAATCTGCAACCTGCCGGTTATATCGTCACTTCAGCCGATACCGCCATTCGGCCGGTGATCGCCTTTTCCTTTAAGAACAATTTCGATTTCGTCGAGTCCAAAAGCAACGTGTTGTTGCATCTGGTGCAGGCGGACATGAAAGCCCGGCTGCGACTGGCAGCGGAATCCGGATCCCAGGGAAATGACCCCCTGATTCAGGATAATATCAAGCAATGGGAAAATAGATGACGCGACAAGGGGTGAAACATGTTAAATAAACAATGGTTATCATCGGTCTTGGGATTTTTCCTTTGGTTTGCAGGTCTCGTTGTTGCTGCTCAAACACAATGGGGCCCATGGATTCAAACGCATTGGGATCAGGGCAGTCCGCAAAACGACAAATGCCCTAAAGACTTGGCAACGCTGCTTAATTCGCGCTCTGTGGCCGGATGTGTTGCGATTGCAACCTCCCAAATTTTGTATTATTGGCAATATCCAAAACAAATGACGTTTGATGATCGTGATTATAATTTCAGCCAGCCAACAAGTGGCGGAGATCGCTATAAATCATCCGGAAAGCATGGTTCGTTTTTCATTCCAGATTCGGCAACAGAAAGATCATATCCTTCTTTTTCCGATCTCAACACGGCTCTATCATCCATTGAATACGATGGCAACGAGGATGAACTTGCGGCACTTGTTTTTGGTGTCGGCGTGAAGTGTCGCATGGGATATTCGGCCAGTGGTTCCGGAGCAAATCACTATACGGCACAAAATGCCTATCTTAATGATTTCGGTTACGGCGAGGCAAAGCATTTTGTCGTTGGCGCAAGCGGTGACTGGAACCAATGCAAAGCCATTATCATTGACAATATGAAGAAAGCAAAACCGGTTCAGGTCGGCATACATAGCGATCCAGACCGAAAACTTAGTCAAGGCGGTTATCACTCCATCGTGGCAGATGGCTATCGTAGTGATGATTTCTTCCATTTGAATATTGGATGGGGCGCAGGAAGCGATACATGGTACAATTTGCCACAGTTCACAATCTGGACATCCTCCACACGATTTATAAATTATGATGTTGTTGATGATATTATTTATGATATTTCAAAATATTATGGATGGTCACAAGATGGTTACGATCAATATAATCGCTGCCAAACGGTAAATGCTGTTCCCACATCGTCAGTCCAGCGTGTTCGTTATAATCGTTCTGGTTTTAACTTCTTAAAAGGTTTTATTATTGGAGAAGGCAACTGGACATTTACAACATATGATCCTACGATAATCAATGATTCATATCATCCGAAAATTACAGCAGTTAATCAGTATGGCACATTAATCCATAATGTAGAAATAACCGATACAAACCATACGATTAGCGGACCAATTCAAGGAATAAATGGCAATGTATTTTTCGGGGCAGGCGATGGAATTTATAAATTTCGTCCACGAGACGGGAAGGTAACCTGTGTTTATCGCGATACGGGCAATTATTTCTTTGGTGACAGTAGAGGTCATGTTGATAACGATGGTTACATGTATTTTGGCAGCGATAGAACCCGGGTATGCCTCACGCCAAGCGGGGCGTTTCGATGGCGATGGGATGTGCCGTCTGGCGGAACAATGTATTCGGGAAGTCCTGTCGCTGTAGATCCAGATCGGGATAATGTTTATCTTGGATATTGGAAAGAAGCAACTCAGGAAGCGGTTTTGGTTTGTATCTATAGGTCTACGGGCCAGGAGAATTATCGTAAAACATTTTCAAGCATTACAACGTCTGACCGTGGTATTCATTCGCCAGTTGTTGGTATTGATGGAACGATTTATGTCAGTGTGCGGACGAAAATATATGCTCTTACTCCAGGCGCCAATTCATTTTCAGAAAAATGGGTAAAAGATAAATCATATGCAAGGTATCAACCCATCGCAATTGGTTCGGATAATCATCTTTATACTGAATATTGGACGGTGAACGGCAGCAATTATTATTTGACATTGGCCAAGCTCGATTATTCCACAGGCAATGTAATTTGGGAAAAGCCGATGCCGGATATTGGCAATTATAGTTCATTTTTGCAACCGGTTTGTGCTGGAAATGACGTTGTGGTTTTTCCGGTTCATTGGGATTCATCACCGGAGAAATGCCAACTATATACGTACACTAATGCTGGCGCCCTGTTATGGACTTATACGCTTCCGTCAACTCCTTCTTGTTCATTGGCAGTTGCTACCAATGAAACGCTAAACATCATCAAACCCGACGGTACGATTATCGCTTTGACGGACAAAACGGATCTTCCTGCCAACAATGAAGGCACGGCCGCAAACGCGGAATACAACGGCATGGGATATGCCGACAACTCGCCGCCCAACTCGCCCAGCAGCCCCCAGCCCGTCGATGGCGCTAGCAATCAACCGACAAGCGTTACTTTGTCTTGGACAGCGTCAGATCCGGATGGGCATTCGTTGAAATATGACATTTATGTCTGTCCGTTGGTTGACGGAAGTGAAATGACCTTTTTCCCCATCGCAACAGGCATAGCCCAAACATCCTACCCGCTGGACAGTTTGGCGGCTGGTGTTTCCTACCAGTGGAAAGTCATTTCCTCTGACGGACAGGCAACAACAGAAAGTCCGACATGGACCTTCACCACCAAGAGCAGCACCGCCACCCTTACGCATACTTTTTCCAACGCCGGATATTATCTAATCAGTGTGCCCTTTAGCGATACGACAATTGCCGACGCGGAAGCGTTGGCCAAGGGGATTCCCAACTGTACCATTGTCTGGTATTGGGATGCGCTTACCCAGAGCTGGTCGGGTCATCCCAAGGGCACGATCATCAGGAACTTTGCCGTTGTGCCGGGGGGCGTGTATTTGGCCAGTGTAAGCGGGGCGGGGACGTTTAGTCAAGAGGGCACTTGGGCGCCCGTTTCGTATGCGATCAAAACGGGCTACAACTTGGTATCCCTGCCCAATTCGCGGCAGAGTGTGACCACGGCGGAAGCGCTGGTTCAAGACATTCCAAACTGCACGGCCGTGTGGCAGTGGAACTCAAGCACACAAAGCTGGTCAGGCCATCCCAAAGGCACCATCATCCGCAATTTCGGCGTGAGCGTTGGACAACCGTACTTGATCAGCGTGACCGCCGATGATGCTTGGCCGGCGACAGGAAAATGACGTATTCTACTGGCATTAAAGAAAGGGGGCGGTAAATGAATGCATTAGAAAACACTAGTAGAACAACTGGTTTACATCGTATTGGACGATGTCTTATTTTTGTCATTTTTTGTGTCACAACATCGTCCAACGCAACATTTGTTAACAGTATAGCGAGCGGATTATACGCCGGTTCTACTAATGCAAAGGTGGTTGTTACCATTCGCAATGATGAGAAAGTTTTGACATATTACAAAGTGGCGATTACCGGAATCGATGGGCTGGGTTATGGATCCAGCGTGACAAGTATTGAAAAAAACATAGCCGCGAGCGGATCAGCGACATTCACATTTAATATCACTGTTCCTTCATCGCCAATGTCTTCCAGTACAGGAAACATCAATTTTCAATATTCGCAGGCGGGATTTTTATCTGGTTATGTGGTAAAAAAATCGTGGTTTCAGGATGTATCTATTGTTAAAGCAGACTTATCGGTAACCATTGAGGGTGGACAATTCCATAGCCCAAGAGGAAATAAAACTTTTGTTCCTGGTGAACATCCCGCGTCTGTCGTATATTATATTACCAACCATGGTCCTGCAGATTCGATGAGCGCCGACACCATTAACCTTGATTTCTCGATGTATGATAACTCAAATAATGAAATTTATTTGGGACGCATATCCGGTCCAATCTATTTAAGTGCGAACACATCAGAATTGCAGAGCATCAGTGAATCGTCGTTGCAGAACCTGACTATTCCGCCGGACACTCCGGCTGGACAATACTACGTTTCTTGTTGTGTATTGCATTCATCCTCTAGCGTGGTATGGGATCCCGATGACAGTAATGATTGCTCTCCTGGTTATGATCGTGGGTTTATGATTTCTGTGGTTGTCAATCCGCCATCCGTAACAACCACGGCGGCAGCTGGGATCACGGCCACGACAGCGGCCTCCGGCGGCAAGGTGACGACGACGGATGAGGCGCCGGTGACGGCACGCGGGGTTTGCTGGAGCACCTCGGCAAATCCGACGACGGCCAATTCCAAGACCAGCAACGGCACGGGCACCGGATCGTTCACCAGCGCGCTGACCGGCCTGACGCCCAATACACTTTACCATATTCGTGCTTATGCCATCAATTCGGCGGGCACCGCCTATGGCAGCGACCTCACCTTCACCACGGCGGTAGCGGCAACCGCTCCAACGGTGTCAACCATGGCGGCAAGTGAGATCACGACTACAACCGCGGCCGTTGGCGGCAACGTGACGGCGGACGGCGGGGCGCCGGTGACGGCGCGCGGGGTCTGCTGGAGCACTTCGGCGAATCCCACGACGGCTAATTCCAGGATCAGTATCGGCACGGGCACCGGATCGTTTACCAGCACGTTGACAGGTCTGACGCCCAATACACTTTACCATATCCGTGCTTACGCCATCAATTCGGCGGGCACCGCCTATGGCGGCGACCTCACCTTTACCACGGCATCCGCGGCCACTGCTCCAACGGTGTCAACCACGGCGGCAAGCGGGATCACGACTACAACCGCGGCCTCCGGCGGCAACGTGACGGCAGACGGCGGGGCGGCGGTGACGGCGCGCGGGGTTTGCTGGAGCACCTCGGCAAATCCGACGACGGCCAATTCCAAGACCAGCAACGGCACGGGCACCGGATCGTTCGCCAGCGCGCTGACCGGCCTGACCCCCAATGCACTTTACCATTTCCGTGCCTACGCGATCAACTCCGTGGGCACCGTTTACGGTAGCGACCTCACCTTTACCACGGCACCGACAACTGAGATCGCCATTCCAACCGTGATAACCACGGCGGCAAGCGGGATCACGACTACGACAGCGACCGCCGGCGGCAATGTGACGGCGGACGGCGGGGCGACGGTGACGGCGCGCGGGGTTTGCTGGAGCATTTCGGCGAACCCGACGACGGACTGTTACACCACCACGGCTGGCAGCGGTGTCGGCGCTTTCACCAGCGCGCTGACCGGCCTGACGCCCAATATGCTGTACCATATCCGTGCTTACGCCATCAATTCGGCGGGCACCGCCTATGGCAGCGACCTCACCTTCACCACGGCGGCAGCGGCCACCGCTCCAACGGTGTCAACCACGGCGGCAAGCGGGATCACGACTACGACCGCGGCCTCCGGCGGCAATGTGACGGCGGACGGCGGGGCGGCGGTGACGGCGCGCGGGGTTTGCTGGAGCACCTCGGCAAATCCGACGACGGCCAATTCCACGACCAGCAACGGCACGGGCACCGGATCGTTCGCCAGCGCGCTGACCGGTCTGACGTCCAATACACTTTACCATTTCCGTGCCTACGCGATCAACTCCGTGGGCACCGCTTACGGTAGCGATCTCACCTTTACCACGGCGTCAGGGGGCACCGTTTTAAGCACCGCCACTCTTTATTACGAATGCGCGCAGACAGGCGGTGTTACGGTAATCGATTCACGAGGCGGAAACAACGGCCGTTTAGATGATGAAAGCAATGTTTATTTTAGCTATTCCAGCGAGTTGAACCGGTATTGCCTCAAGAAATTGGATGCCAAGCAGGCCGGGATCCAGCCGGCGACGAATCCGGTGAACAATTCCACTTTCACCATTGCGTGCTGGGCAAAGCCGACCACCGCCAATGATTCGGAGGGCGGGCAATTTTTCATAATCGACAGCGATTCAGAGAAAACATACCGGATGTACACTGATCGCATCAATTACCAATATTCCGGCGGGAGTTCGTTCCCACAGCGGAATGGTTCTTTTACCGCGGATGGTGGGTGGCATCATTACGCCTGGGTCAATCAGGACAACGGTGATGGGACTGCCTTACTCCGCATGTATGTGGATGGCGTTAAGCGTTATGACGGTACGTTGTCGGCTTCCGAATGGAACAGTCTGGTTTCCAGTGGGCAAAAATTTTTAGTGCAAGGCATTGCCTACTCAAACTACTTATACCAATTTATCGGGGAGGTTTGCAATATCGCGGTTTTTGACGGGATCGCGCTGGATGATTCGCAAATGGCTCAATTTGTCACGGAAACGGATCCGCGTGTTTCTACGTTAGCCATGTTATTTCCCGGTGCCGGATTCGCCCTGGTCAGTGTGCCGTTCAGCGACACCTCAATTACCGATGCGGAAACGCTGGCCAAGGGAATTCCGAATTGCACCATCGTCTGGTACTGGGATGCGACCGCGCAGAGTTGGTTGGGCCATCCCAAGGGCACGATCATCAGGAACTTTGCCGTTGTGCCGGGGGGCGTGTATTTGGCCAGTGTAAGCGGGGCGGGGACGTTTAGTCAAGAGGGCACT
>Ga0265297_10009276_pt1 | contig 12762 bp, 6 predicted proteins | sample Munlanlwell13791_FD_192502 | JGI IMG/M metagenome (GOLD analysis project Ga0265297, IMG submission 192502) | Leachate microbial communities from a municipal landfill in Southern Ontario, Canada - Leachate well 137-91 | ecosystem: Engineered > Solid waste > Landfill > Unclassified | place...
CGCGTCCGGGAAGTCCGGCATGAGCCGGTTCGCCTCTTCGAACGCAACTGCCGCCTCGGTCAGTTTCTTCTGCCGGAAAAGGGCAATACCCATGTAATAGAACGCTTCGCCGAACTCGGGGACCAGCTGGAGGGCTTTTTCGAATGCGGAAACCGCCTCGCTGTCGTTCCCAAGGCTCATGTTCGACCGGCCCTTGTAGAACCAGGTGTGGGAATTGGTTGCATCGAGTTCGATCGCCTTGTCGTAGGAAAGGATCGCTTCCGGGAACCGTTCCAGGGCAAAGAGGCAGAACCCCCGGATCAGCCAGGCGTTTGCAATCGCCGGGTTGTGCTCGAGCGTTGCGGTAAGGACCTCGATGGCATCGCTGAACCTGCCGAGTTCGGCAAGGGAAAGCCCCTTGTGGTACAGGGCGTCCCGGTTGCCGGGATCGATCTCCAGGGCGGTGGCAAAGGCTGCGACCGCATCTTCGTGCCGCCCGAGCGCTGACAGGGCAAGGCCTTTCTGGTACGGGTACGCGGTCTTCTTCGTATCGATTGCCATCGCAGCATCGAATGCAACGATAGCCTCCTCATGGTTCTCGAGCCGGACCAGGGCAAGCCCTTTCTGGTACAGGACCGCCGGGTCTTCGGGCATGATCTCGAGGGCGATATTGAACGCAAGCACCGCCTCTTCGTGCATGCCGGCTTCCATGAGCGCCATGCCCTTGTTGTAGAACGCCGGCACGTAGTTCGGGATCAGCGCAAGGGTCTGGTCGAAGGATTCGATGGCCTCGAGGTGGCGGCCGAGCCGGGCAAGGGCAAGCCCGCGGTCGAAATACGTACGTGCATGGGCAGGGTCGAGCTCGATGGACCGGTCGTACGCTGCCACGGCATCGGAGAGCCGGTCAAGGGAAGAGAGGGCATTGGCTTTCCGGTGCCAGGCCTCTGCCAGGTTCGGCTGGATCGCTATGGCTGCATCGGCCGCCGCAAGGGCTTCGTCGTACCTCCCGAGCTCGTACAGGGCGGAGGACTTCTGGAGCGCCGCACCCGCGGAACGGGAATCTGTCTCAAGCGCATGGTCGAACGATTCCAGGGACTCCTGGTACCGGCCGAGGGAGTACAGGGCAAGCCCGCGGTTGTAATGGGCCGGGGCATACTTCGGGGCAAGGGAGATGCTCTGGTCCAGGACCCGGATGGCATCGTTCTCCCGTTCCAGCCGGATCAGGGCAAGGCCGTGGTGGTAGAATGCCATTGCACCGGAAGGCGCAAGCGTCTCGGCCCGCTCGAATTCGGGAAGCGAACGGTCGGGCCTGCCGAGTTCGAGAAGCGATACCCCCTTGAAGTAATGGGCATCGGCAGAGTCCGGGTCGAGCCGGATCGCCTGGTCGTACTCCTCGAGGGCTTCCTCGTGCCGCCGGAGGTCGGAGAGGGCACGGGCCTTGAAAAACCGGGCCTGCGAGTTGCCGGCATTTTCCGTTATGGTCCTGTCGAACTCGTGGATGGCATCCGCGTGTTTTTCCATATTGTAGAGGGCGATACCTTTCCTCAGGCGGGCATCGGTGTACCGGGGTTTGAGCTGCAGGGTCTTGTCAAAGGCAAAGACCGCGTCCGGGTACCGGCCAAGGTCGGAATAGGCCTTTCCCTTGTGGTAGAATGCCAGGGCATTCTCGGGATCGTAGATGAGGGCTTTGTCGAACGATTCGAGCGCCTCTTCGTACCGCCGGGTCTTCTCGAGCGCGATCCCCCGGTTGAAATGGCCCGGGGCATTGGACCCGTCCCGCGCAAGGTTGCGGTCGAACGCCTCGAGCGCACCGGAATAATCCCCGGTCTTTAAGAGCGCATAGCCGAGGTAATAGAAGGCTTCGGTATAGGCTGCCTCGATGGCGATGGCCTGCTTCAGGGCAGTGATCGCGTCCGGGTATCTCCCGATCTCGATTAAGGACTTGCCCTTGTTGTACCATGCCGGGGCGGATTCCGGGAGGATCTGGATCGTTTTCTCGAAACTGGTGATGGCGTCGCGGTGGTCGCCGAGGGCCGCAAGCGCAAGGCCCTTGTGGAACTGGGCATCGCCGTTCTTCTGGTCGATCTCGATCAGGATCTCGAAGACGTGGATGGCGCCTTCGTACCGGTTCACTTTTTCGAGGGCAAGGCCCTTGTACCAGAACGCCTCGATGCTCCGCTGGTTTAAGGAGATGGCACTGTCGAACGCGTCGATGGCGTCCTGGTACCGGCCCTGGTCGTAGAGTGCCTTGCCGAGGCGGATCCAGCCGGGCTCGTTGTCCGGGTCGATCTTTAAGGACCGGGTATAGGAGAGGATCGCTTCGTCGGTCTTCCCCACCTGGTACAGGGCATCGCCCTTCTTCATCCAGATGTCGCAGAGCGCCGGGTTGATCTCGAGCGCACGGGTATAGGCACCGATCGCGTCCGGGATCTTCCCGAGTTCGAGGAGCGCGTTCCCTTTCCTGACCCACCCTTCGGTGAAGCCGGGGTTGATCTCGAGGGCCTTGGTATATGCGCTGATGGCTTCGGCTTTCAGCGACTGGTTCGCGAGCGCATCGCCCTTCTGCATCCAGATGTCGAGCAGGGTCGGGTTGAGGGAGAGGATCCGGTCGTCGGTCTCCACGACTTCCGCGTACCGCCCGAGCACCATGAGGGACCGGGACTTCGCGGTCATTGCTTCGACAAGGGAGGGGTTTGCCGCAAGGCTCCGGTCCAGCAGCGGGACAGCCTCGTCGTGCCGCCCGGTTGCCGCAAGCGCAATGCCCTGGTACATGTAACCGTCGGACAGGGCCGGGTCGAGCTCGGTTGCTTTTGCAAACTCTGAAACCGCGTTGTCGTACTGTTTGTCCTGGAGGAAAGCCAGCCCGAGGTAATAGCGGGTCTGGGGATTGTCGGGGTCGCGGTTCAGGGCGCTCTGGAACGCCTTCTCCGCTTCGTCATACCGTTCCCGCTGGACAAGGGCAATCCCCTTGAAATGGAACGCCTGCGGCTGGGAGGGATCGATGGCAAGCGAGCTGTCGAAGGCCCGGATGGCATCGTCGAACCGTTCGCGCCCGGCATAGGCAATGCCGAGATAATAATACCCGGACGCGTTCTCCGGTTCGAGCGCCAGCGCACTCTCGAAGGCCCGGATCGCCTCATCGTACCGTTCCCGCCGGGTGAACGCCACGCCTTTCTGGTACAGGATTTTCGGATCGTCCGGGGAGAGTTCCAGGGCCTGGTCATAGGAGACCACCGCTTCGAGCGGTTTTCCCAGCTGGAGGAGGGCGTTGCCCTTCTCGAAGAATGCCCGCGAGCACCGGCGGTTTATCTCCAGGGTCTTGTCAAACGAGCGCACTGCCTCGTCGTACCGGCCGAGCGCGAGCAGGGAGAGGCCCTTGTAACACCAGGCATAGACATCCCTGGCATTCTCGTCCAGCGCCCGGTTGATGACGGTTACGGACTCCTCGTATTTCCCGAGGGTGTAGAGAACAATGCCTTTCCGGATCAGCGCATCGGCAAGTTTCGGGTTGAGGCCCAGCGCCTTGTCGAACGCAAGGAGCGCGTCCTCGGGCTGGCCGACATGCGCAAGGGCGATCCCCATGTGGAGCCAGCCGTCGATGAGCGCCGGGTTCTGCTCGAGGGCCTCGTCGAATGCCCGGATCGCATCCTGGTAACGGAGGAGGTTGAAGAGGGCGAGCGCCTTCTCGTACAGGGCATTGGTGTTCTGGGGCGAGAGGGTGAGCACGGCATCGAACGCGATCACGGCTTCCGCAAACCGGTTGAGCCGGCCGAGCGTGAGACCGCGGTGGTACAGGGCGAGCGTGTGGGTCGGGTCGATGACCGCAGCCTTCTCGAACGCGGCGATCGCATCCTCGAACCGGCCCAGCTGGACGAGCGTCAAGCCCCGCTGGTAATAGGCGTTGACGTACTTGGGGTTGACGGATATGGCCTGGGCAAACGCGTCGAGGGCAGCCTCAAAATTCCCCAGCTTGACGAGGGCTGCGCCCTTGTCGTACGATGCCTGGGCAAACGAGGGTTTCAGCGCAAGGCTCTCGTCGAACGCCTCGACCGCTTCCTCGTACCGCCCGATCTTTGCCAGCTGCAGGCCTTTCTGGTGGAATGCCTTGGCGTTCTTCGGGTCAAAGGCAACGGTCCGCTCGAACTCCTGCACGGCGTCCTCGGTCCTCCCGAGCTTGGAGAGCGCAAAGCCCTTGTGGTAGATGGCATCGGAGAGCCCGGGGTTGATCCGGAGGGCGCGGTCGTATGCCGCGACCGCTTCGGAGAACCTGCCGAGGTTCGCGTACGAGACGCCCTGCTGGAATGCGGCGGATGCGCAACCCGGGTCCGACCGGAGCGCCTCGTCAAAGGACTCGATGGCTTCCTTGTTCCTGCCGAGACGGTTGAGGGCCATGCCGCGGAAGTACAGCGACCCTGCATGGTCCTGGCCGAGGGCAAGCCGGCGGTTGAAGGACTCGAGCGCTTCCTCGTACCGGCTCAGGTTGATGCACGCGATGCCGCGCCGGTACCATGCCTCGCCATTCCCCGGCTCGGTGCCCAGTGCCTGGTCGAAGTCGGGGACTGCTTCCCCGTATTGTTTCAGCCGGAAGTACGAGAGCCCGCGGTGGAAGAGGGCGTCGGCATTGCCCGGGTGGATCTCTAGGTTGCGGGTGAACGACTCGACTGCGTCCTCGTGCCGGTCGGTGTGGTTCTCCGAAAGCCCGAGGTAATACCATGCATCGGAGAGATCGGGGTTGATGTCGGTTGCCTGGTGGAGGGCATAGACCGCGTCCTCGTACCGGCCGAGCTTGAAGAGGGACATCCCCTTGATCGCCCAGATGTCCGCATGGCCCGGCTCCTGCGCAAGGAACTGTTCTGCGGACCGGACCGCGTCCTCGTTCCTGTCTTCCTTGGAGAGGATGAAACTCCGGTAATACCAGACCCAGACATCGTCGGGGTCGAGCTCGGACGCCTTGTTGAAGGCAGCAAGGGCATCGTCGAACTGCCCGAGCTCGTAGAGCGAGATCCCCTTGTTGTAATAGGCCCGCGAATAGCCCGGGACGATCTCGATGGCCTTGTTGTAGGAGACGATGGCCTCCTGGTGGCGCCCGAGATCGGCAAGGGCGATGCCCTTGTTGTAGTAGACCTTGGCGTGCCGGGGGTCGACCATCAGGGCATGGTCGTAAGCAGAGATGGCGTCCTGGAACCGGCCCAGCTCGTACAGGGCGATCCCTTTTAAGATCCAGGCTTCTGCATTATCGTATTTTATCGAGAGGAGCCGGTCGCAGGCCTCGAGGGCTTCCTCGTTCCTTCCCACCTGCGCAAGCGTTGCGGCCTTGTTGTACCAGGCATTGGGATCGGTGGGTTCGATGGAGACCGCCTGGTCGTACGCTGCAACGGCCTCCTCGAACTTCCCGAGATCGTAGAGCGCGATGCCCTTGAAGTAATGGGCCTTTGCGAGCCGGGGGTAGAGGGCAAGGCCCCGGTCGAACATGACAACGGCTTCCTGGAACCGCCCGAGGTCATAGAGCTCGATGCCCTGCCGCAACAATGCTTCTGCATCATTCTTGTTCATGGGTTATTTGCCTCGATCTGAAATGCCGGGTTCGTATTCTGCTATTGTGTTCCGTGTTCTTCTGCCGCAAATATGGTATAAGGTTTTATAAAGGCCACATATACCCTTTCCGGTACTTAGTGTACTATAGCTTCCGCTCAGTACTCTTTTTACGTGCCATCCGTAATAAAGGGCAGTTGAAAAAAACCGGAACGATCGGAAAAAATGAAAGTGCCGATCAGGAGCGGACCATGCTCCCGATGACCCGGGCCAGCCGTTCCACGCCGGTCCGGATCTTCTCCGGAGTCGAGTTGGAGAAGTTGAGCCGCAGGGTATTCTCCCCGCCGCCATCCGTGTAGAACGGCATGCCGGGCAGGACGGCGACCTGTTCTCTGAGCGCCTGTTCGAAGACGTCCATGGACCGGACGCCGTCCGGCAGGGTGACCCACACGAACATGCCTCCCTTCGGGACCGTGCAGCGGACCGATGCCGGCATCAGTTCCCGGATGAGTCTCTCCATGAGCTCGCCCTGGCTCCGGTACTGGGCCCGGATAACCGCGATCTTCGCGTCGATGTCTTCGTGCGTGAGGTACTGGTACGCGATCCGCTGGGAGAGGTAATTGGAGTGGAGGTCCGAGGCCTGCTTGGCGATGACCAGCTGCTCCATGATGGCCGGCGGCGCAACAACCCATCCCATCCGCATGCCGGGAGCGAGGATCTTGGAGAACGAACCGGTGATGATGGTCTGCTCCGGCAGGAACTGCCGGAACGAGGGCTGGGACTTCCCGTCAAAGTTCAGCTCGCCGTACGCATCGTCTTCGACCAGCAGCGTGTCCTTCCCTTTGAGGAGCTCCGCGATGTCCTTTCTCCGCTGTTCCGAGTACGTGACCCCCGAGGGGTTCTGGGAATTGGGAACGCCGTAGAACAACCGGACCGGGTTTGCCTTCAGCTCGTGGGCGAACTGCGCCAGGTCGAGGCCGTCGTCGTGGAGGACGACCGGGTGGAAGACCGGCTCGTACAGCGAGAAGGCCTGGATTGCGCCAAGGTAGCCGGGCCGCTCGATGGCCACGTGGTCGCCCGGGCTGATGAGCACCTTGCCGGTCAGGTCGAGACACTGCTGCGAGCCGTTCGTGATCAGGATCTCGTCCGGGGAGATGTCGAGGCCGAGCCGCTTTTTGTACCGGTCCGCGATGAACTGCCGGAGGGGCCGGTAGCCTTCGGTGGTGGAGTACTGCAGCGCCACCCGCCCGTCCTCCGCGAGAACGGCAGCCGTTGCCCGGGCTACGCCATCGACATCGATCAGCCCCGGGTTCGGAAGGCCGCCGGCAAACGAGATGATGCGGGGGTCTTCGGTCACCTTGAGGATCTCACGGATGAAGGACTTGGGTGTCTTTGCCATCCGGGTTGCAAACGTGTACTTGCAGCCGGAGGACGCTTCCGTCCCGGCCTTTGACAATGTCTGCTGACTCATGGTCCACCTGATTTGTGTGGGTAAACTTGGCAGGGGAGAAGGATAAAGGGATCAGTCTTTTACCGGACCGGAAACTTGTCCGGACGAAAAATTCCGGGAAAGTGTTTCGATACTTTCGATATTTTTCCGGCTGGAATGCCCGATGAAGATATGAACGACAAAAAAATTTCCGGAAAGCACGGACTGTTGACACTTTCACGCCCCGCCCGGCCCGCGTTCAAATACCCGTCCGCCAACCTCATGCTCATGATGATGGATATGGCAGTACCAAAGACAGCGGCCGCGTACGACTACCGGCACCTTGACCGGATCCGGGAAAAATTCCACGAGATCTTTGGAACGGAGTGCACGCTCCGGGACGATGTGCTGATGAAGCGGTACAAGCTGTCGCCGGACGGCGACCTGATCATGTTCATACGGTAGAGTACCGTCCTGTCACCGGAACCCGATGTATGCATGCCTGTTTCTTCACCGGAATGATTACGGAGGGCAGGGAATGGGGCAGAAACCAAAAATGTCAGAATGTCTCTGTATCATATTTTCCCCAGTCCATCCATATTTCACCAAAGAGCAGCGAGAACAATCCGAGAAAGAACATGACAAGCCCTCCGAACAAAAGAACCGCCAGGGTCTTTGCAAATCCACCGGAAGCATCGGGAAGATTCATCCATGCGGCAAAGGACATCAGGAATCCCCAGAACATTGAGCCAAAACACACGATGATACTCTGCTGATCGATGAGCATCAATGATCCCTGACTGTCTCTGACATGATAAAGCTTGCCGGGGTGACCAGGGGGTGACAGTCTCCGACGGCAGATTGGAAAACGGCCATATCGCGTCCCGGACCGCCCCGGGACCAGGGGATCGGACAAAACCCTTCTGCCCTCCCAAAAGGCCGTCTAAAAGGACCTAAAGAGACATGTATCCGGGCCTGATTTCACCCTTTTTAGCGGTATCAGGGGTTGAAACAGCGATATCCGAAAACAATTGACATGCTTTTTTGCGAATTCGACATGTCAGACCCATGATGGTGAGGAATCCGGAGCTGAAATGCGGCCGGATTTGTTATGCCCTATTTACCCTGTCCGTAGCATATGGCACCGGCAGTGACCGGTATTGAATTACGGAACCATTTGACTATGCGTTCCGGAATGTGTACACCCAGTTAACTTTTACTCAGTCCGATCATGATCGGTTTTAAAATTTTTTAAAACCGATCACAACCGGTCTTGAAAATTTTTCATTTCGATCGCGATCGGTTTTGAAAATGAAAAAATCCGGCAGGAAAATTCTGGGGGATTACGAAGTGAACACGCTCCATCTCACAAGTCTGACCGGTCTTGAAAAAAATTAAAACCGATCGTGATCGGTTTTGAAAATTTTCAAATCCGATCGAAACCGGTTTTACAATTTTTGAAAACCGGTTGTGGTTGTGAGCGATATTGTAAAAAAGTTAAACAAATTTGATGAGCCAGACGCGCAAAAGGTCTGTCGACTCTTCGAAGAATGCTGATGTATTCTTCTCGTGCCTCATCTCTGATGAGATTCGGCATTTCGCTACGCACTTACCTGTACGAGACGATAATGCCGTCCCTTGCCCAGCGAGGACCCGACAGGCGCCCGAGCGACTCCGAACGAAGTGAGGAGGGGGAGGAATCGCAATTTCATTATCGGATTATGAAGAATTCCAGAAATGCAAAACAACTTCAGAATAAGAGCCTGTGGCGAGATTCGAACTCGCGACTTCCTCCTTACCAAGGAGGCACACTACCGGGCTGTGTCACACAGGCATACGAACACCCGACGGGAGTATCCCTCGCGGGTTGCCTAACTACGTTGTGACTAATCCCTATAAAACATTGCGGGAAGATGGTGCGGAAAAGCGGGATTTTCCCCCCGGAACAGGGCCGGTTGCGGGAAATATCGCGTGCGCCGGGATCACAGCGCATTGAGCCGGTCGATGCTCCTCTGCACGTCTTCGAACTTCTCGACTTCGATGATCGGCTCGATCCCGGACTTCTTCACCGCGTTCATCACTGCGGTAAAGTCGATCGTCCCGTCGCCGACCGCCATGTGCGAATCGGCATCGCCCGCATTGTCGTGCAGGTGGTAATGGGCTGCCGGAAATTGAAGGAACCCGTCTAGGCAGTGCATCTGGTGGGCGTGCCCGACGTCGAGCGCGAACCCGGAGTTCCCGATAAGGGGGAGTTCATCCGGAACCTTCAGGAGGAAATATTCCCAGTTCCCCATGTTCTCGATGAAGAACGGGACCGAGAATTCGCTGGAGAGAATATTGAGTTCATCGATCGACCGCTCCAGCTGCCGGCAGGCCTTGTCCCGCTCTTCAACCCAGGCGAAATAACCCGGGTGGATGACAATCCCTGCATCGACCTCTGCCGCGATACGCATGCACTGCCCCATCACCTCCACGCTCGCCCGCCGGATCGGTTCGAGCAGGCTCGCGATGTTCGTGCCCCGGCAGGGCGTGTGAATGGAGAAGTGGTGGTCATAGGAGAGGAGGGGCTCAGCCGAGTGCAGGTAATGGAGCCCCTCGTCCATCACTTCGATCCGGTCGGTCAGGGCGGAGATCCGTTCCAGTGCATCGGGCAGCGGCACCGCGTGCAGGCAGAACGTGGAGACTCCGAACATAATGAGTGATCATGCCTCAACGGTCATAAAACGCACGGAATAACTGTTCGAAGAAACGGTAGGGACAGGGTATCGTCCCCGCGATAAAGAAAAAAAGGTGAACGGGAGTTATTTTTTCATGTGTACGTCCATCTGCGGGAACGGGATCTCGATACCTTCTTCTGCAAAACGTTTTGCAACACGGATATTGATTGCGTCCTTTGCTTCATCGGGCACATTGTATTTCCGCATCCAGACGCGGAGGATGAAGTTCAGGCTCGAGTCCGCGAACTCCGAGAAGAAGACCGTGGGCGCAGGGTCCTCGAGGAAATAGTCGGTGTGCCGGATCGCATCGCGGGCTACTTCGAACAGGATCTTCTTGACCTTCTCCGGGTCGGTCCCGTACGCGGCCGATACCGGGATGGTGATCCGCAGCCTCTCTTCCGGCTCGGAATAGTTGATGATGACATTGGAGGTGATCTTGTTGTTCGGGATGGTGACGATCTGGTAGTCCAGGGTCCGGATCCGGGTGCTCCGGGTCCCTACCGAGACAACGTCGCCATAAAAGTCATCGATCTTCACGCGGTCGCCGACCTTGAAGGGCTTGTCGACCGTGATGATGGCCCCGCCGAAGAAGTTGGAGATGAAGTCCTGGGCAGCGAGCGCAATGGCGATACCTGCGATGCCCGCACCGGCCAGGAACGGGGTGATATCGATATTGAAGACTTTCAGGATCGCCATGATGGCAGCGAACCAGATGACGTACTTGATGACCAGTTCGAGCAGCTCGATGAGCCGGTCGTCCATGTCAGTGTCGGACATACCGGCAAACATCCGGCCATACGTGGAGATGACATCGTGCAGGAACGAGGAGATGATCCACGCGGAGATGATGATATAGAACGCCGTCACGTACGACGGGTCCAGGAGGAACTTAGCGTCATCCGGGAGGATGTCGAACCAGGTGATGGCAAAGTAGACCGACACGACAACGATCGTGACCTGGACGGGGAGACCAAGGGCAGCGATGACGATGTCATCCCACTTGGTATCGGTTTTTTCAGCCTTTGCCTCGAGCCAGCGCACGAAGGTCCGGACAAGGAAGGCAATGACAATGCCAAGCAGGATTGTCAGGGCGGCAAGGACATAATTTGCATTAAAACCGGCAATTTCAAGCGCCATATACGTAATCTTATGTTATAGGGCAGTTAATACTTTTGAGGCTTATGGCGACGGCAAACGAGATTGCGCAGAAGCTGCACGAGGTTGTGGATCGCGAGATGACCTTCATGCACATCTGCGGCACGCATGAAGCGGCGATCGCACGGACCGGGCTCCGCAGCCTGCTTCCGGAGCAGCTGAAGATCGTGATGGGGCCCGGCTGCCCGGTCTGCATCACGCCGCAGGGCGAGATTGATGCAGCCCTCGATCTAGCCGGCAGGGACTGCATCATCGCCACGTACGGCGACCTGCTCCGGGTCCCGGGATCGAAGGGATCCATGGAGTCCTGCGGCGGCGATGTCCGTGTCGTGCAGGGCGTCCACAAGGCTGTCGAGATCGCCAGGAAGACCGACAGGGAAGTTGTCTTCATCTCGGTCGGGTTCGAGACCACCGCCCCGACTGTTGCCGCAACCATCCTCGCAAAACCCCCGGAAAATTTCTCCATCCTCTGCTGCCATCGCGTTGTCCCGCCCGCCATGAAATGGCTCCTCGACCAGGGCGAAGCAAAACTGCACGGGTTCATGCTCCCCGGCCATGTCTGCACGGTCATGGGCTATGACGAGTACGAACAGTTCCCGGTTCCGCAGGTTGTTGCAGGGTTCGAGGCAGAGGACATCCTGCTCGGGCTCCTCATGCTCGCTAAGCAGGTGAGGGAAGGGACGCACCGTGTCGACAACGCCTATCCCCGTGCGGTCAGCCGCGAGGGAAATATCAAGGCAAAGAAGCTGATGTACGAGGTCTTCGAGCCGTCCGATGTGGAGTGGCGGGGCTTCCCGGTCATCCCGGGCTCCGGCCTCCGGCTCAAAAAGGAGTTCGAACAATACGATGCCCAGAAGAAGTTCGGGATCGTCTTCAAGCACGTCAGCAAGCATTCGGCCTGTGTCTGCGACAAAGTTCTTCGCGGGCTTGCCCAGCCGTCCGACTGTAAATTATTCGGGAAGGTCTGCACACCCCGGACCCCGGTCGGCCCCTGCATGGTGAGCCACGAGGGCGCCTGCAAGATCTGGCACCAGTACCACCTCATGAAGAACTGAGGCCTTCAAAAAAATCCCGGTTTACAGGTTCAGTTCCGGCAGGCCCCGGGAACGGAACGCCGAGTTGATCTCTTTTTTCAGCTGTTCGGCCCGCTTCTCGTTCACCTGTGTTGTGACGGATATCTGCTCGATCACTTCCCGGTTCTCCGGGGTCACTTCATCGGCCCAGGCCGGGGTGCCCTCCGGTGCCTGCAGGATCGTGATGATCTTCTTGTTCACGGAGATCCGCCGGGAGAGCCGGGCAAGCTCGCAGAACATCTCGCGGTCAACGCCGGCCTTCTTTGCCAGCTCGAGGTTCAGCTTCAGGCGCTCCCTGCGCTGGAGGATGTTGTCGATTGCAGCAAAGATCTCCTCGTGTTTGAAGGGTTTGGTGATGTAATCGTCGATGCAGATGTTATACTGCTTCGCCTCTTTCGACGTGAGTCTTTTCCCGGTCAGCATCAGGACCGGGATGGGCTTTGTAATGGGATCGTTCTTGATCTGCTCGAGGGTCTCCCAGCCGCTCATCGGCTGCATCAGCACGTCGAGCAGGATGAGGTCGGGGAGTTGTTTCTGTAAGATCGCAAGGCATTCCTTTCCGCCGGACGCCGAAATGGTTGCATACCCTTCATCGGTGAGGAACTGGTTGATGATCTCCACCATGTCGGGGTCGTCGTCAACGATCAGGACCGTCCGCTTCGGTTTCTCTGCAGGTTTTTCCGGCAGCGGCGGGACGCCGGCAGCCACCATGGCGGCTCTCCTTCGGATGGTCATGATGGCAAGGCCTGCAGCCATGAAGACCGATGCGGAGAATACGGTTGCCAGGAGAACGAGGGCAGATGCGTCAGGTGCGGTCTGCTGAACGGGAGCACCGCGGGAGAGGCAGTCCGGGTCGGACGGATAGTCCGTGCAGAAG
>Ga0265297_10009277_pt1 | contig 12761 bp, 8 predicted proteins | sample Munlanlwell13791_FD_192502 | JGI IMG/M metagenome (GOLD analysis project Ga0265297, IMG submission 192502) | Leachate microbial communities from a municipal landfill in Southern Ontario, Canada - Leachate well 137-91 | ecosystem: Engineered > Solid waste > Landfill > Unclassified | place...
ACTGGACAGCGCCTCAGCCAGGCCTGTCCGTCACCTGCGAGGTGGTGCGATTCCAAGACTTCCCGGCTGTCGAATGGACGCTGTTCCTGAAAAACACGGACGCGGCTGACAGTGAGGTGATCGCGGACATCCAGCCGCTGGACCTCCGCCTGGCCAAGACGCAGGACCCTGAGTTTGTGCTCCATTACAACCGGGGCAGCGCCACCGAAAAGGCCGACTTTGCCCCCTTGGAGCAACGATTGGGCCCCTACGCCGAAACGCCGCTCGCCTGTGTTGGCGGCCGCTCGTCGGACGGAACCTTGCCGTTCTTCCGGCTGGACTACGATGGCGCCGGCGTCCTTTTCGGCATCGGCTGGTCAGGCGGCTGGGCGGCCACGTTCACCCGTGACGCGGAAAACGGCCTGCACGTCCGGGCCGGCATGAAACAAACCCGGTTCGTCCTGCATCCCGGCGAGGAGGTGCGAACTCCGCGCATCCTGCTGGTCTTCTCCGGCGAAGCCACGGCGGCCGGCCGGCAAAACCAGTTCCGGAAATTCATCCTGGCCCATCACACGCCCCGGCACAACGGACAGCCGGTGCAACTGCCGTTGGCCGCCAACAGCTGGTTTATCCACAACTGGGGCAACGGGGTGACGGAAGAAAACCAGAAGGCGTTTATCACGCATTTCGTGGAAGCCGGCATTCCCCTGGAATGTTACTGGCTTGATGCCGGTTGGTATGAGGGCGTGGGCACCTGGGCCTTTGACGTCGGCAACTGGTTTCCCAAAAAGACGGCGTTCCCCAATGGGTTGCGCCCGCTCGGCGACGAAGCGAAGCGGCAGGGGATGTGGTGGCAAACCGCGGACACTCCGGACCGGCAGGGGATCACAGAAATCCGCTATGTCACGGGACTTTATGCCTTCTGGGACGCCCTGCTCCAGCGGCATCCGGGGCTGGTCATTGACAACTGCGCCAGCGGCGGCCGCCGGCTGGATTTGGAAACGGTGTCCCGGAGCGTGGCCCTGTGGCGCTCCGATTATGCCTTTGAACCCGATGGCGTGCAAGGCCACACCCTCGGCCTTCTCCCCTGGCTGCCGTGCTGTTCGGCTGCCGGCAACACCACCGATCCGTATACCTTTCGCAGCAGCCTGGCCGCGGGAATGTGCCTCTGCTGGGAGCTGGAAAAACCGGAATTCGACGTTGCCGCGGCCCGGCAGCGAGTCGCTGAATTCCTCCAGCTCCGGCCGCTGTTCTACGGGGATTTTTACCCCTTGACGGAGCCGTCGCCCAACTCCGATGTGTGGTGCGCCTGGCAACTGGACCGGCCGGACCTGAACCGGGGCGCCGTGCTGGCTTTCCGGCGCCCCAACAGCCCCCATGCGACGGGGACCTTCCGCTTGCATGGGCTGAAGCCGGAGGCGCAGTACCACGTGCATGACGTGGATGCCGGCCGCCGGCGGACGCTGACGGGCGCGACCCTGATGGACGCCGGCTTGGACGTCCAGATCGCCGTCAGGCCGGGAAGCGCCCTGTTTCTCTATGAGACCGAACCTCGGTAAATCAGCCCCAACGGAAGCGCCCCCGGCGCCGCTCTTGACAAATGGCAAACCACGGCTAGTTTATCAATAAAACCGGTTTTTGTTTACCGGTTCTATGCAAATAATCCGATAATATGTCAACTTCTAGAATCACCATTCAAGATGTGGCGCGGCGGGCGGGCGTGGCCAAGTCGACGGTCTCCCAAGTGCTCAACGGCCGCCCGCCCACCGTGCCGATCTCGGAGGCCACGCGCCAGCGGGTGCGGCAAGCGGCCACCGACCTGGATTATCGTCCGTCCTTTTCCGCCCGCACTCTGGCCAACGGCCGGACCCATACCATCGGCCTGCAATGCGGCAACATCGGTTCTTCCTACTACGGCGAATTGGCCACATTGGTCATGCGTGAAGCCGAGGCGCACGGTTACCATTTGGCCATCCAGGTGACACCGTGGAAGAACGCCCAAAACGACCTGGACTGCTTGGAGGTCCTGTTGCAACGCGGCGTGGAGGGCGTGCTGTTTTTCGGTTCCGCCCTGCAGCCCGGAGTCCCCATGTACGAACGTCTGGTCAAAAGCCGCTTCCCCATCGTCCTGCTCAACGAACAATCCACGGGATTGCCATGGGTGACTTCCGATTACGCTTCGGGCATGGAGCAGGCGGTGGCCCATCTCCGCCAGGCGGGACTGGATCGCATCGGCTACCTCAAGTCAGCGGGCATGATCGGACATGTTGACGCCAAAGAACTGGCGTTTGCGGCCACCTGCCGACGCCACCGGGTAAAGACGGAAATTATCACCGCCGTCCCCCAGATGGACACCTGCCGACGGGCGGGCCGCGAGTTTGCCGGCCGCGCGGACCGGCCGCGCGCGGTGATCGCCAATTCCGACCAGGCCGCCACCGGCTTCATCCGCGGGTTGCGGGACGGCGGCCTGGACGTGCCGCGCGACTGCCGGGTGGCCGGCATCGACGGCACCCTCGCGGGAGAGTTTCTGTGTCCGCAATTATCCACCATCGCCCACGACCACGATGGCATTGTCAAGCATGCCATGCACGGCCTGATCCAAATGATCGAGGGCAAAAGCCCGCCGCAGAACCGCCTGTTCCCGACCCGTTTTGTCATTCGAGAAAGCGCTTGACCCATCACCAAAGGAGGTGCCATACCCGACCTTGCATCCGTTTCCATCCCACTTGCACACTGCCTGTTTCCCCAACCGTAACCCGTGTATCGCAAAGGACACAGACCATGAATGTGAAGCTCTTCCTGATTCTTGGCATGATGGCCGCCGCTGGCGGCATGCAAGCCGCCCTCATCAACATCGGGACATATTTGACGGACGCGAATTTTGACCAGTTATCCTTGACCAGCAGCAACAGCTACCGCGTGGTCGGCAGCACCGCCGGAACCGCGGTCAACGGCTGGTACGAAAGCAGCACCTCCACCAACGTCAACTCCTGCGCTTATCAATTGGGCGGCGCCACCACCAAGGCCGGCACCACGGCCGGCACCGCCAACAGCGGCCTCAATTACATGCTGATCTATATCGCGTCCAACGGCTCCCAAAACACCTGGATCCGCACGACGGACAGCTTCAACCTCACCCCCGGCGACACGTACTACCTGCAACTCGCGGTCCGCAAAGAGGCAACCATCACTGCCCTTGATTCGTTTGCGGTGGCGCTGACGGCCGTCGGAGACAGCCTGGCGTCCTTCACCAACACCACCTACCTGTTCAGCACCAATTGGCAGACCATCACCTACAGCTACACCTATACCGGAACCAGCACGGTTTCCACCAACCTCCGCATCTATGGGTATCGGCCCGCCAGCAGCGCCGCGCTCGCGTTTGACACCCTGGTTCCCGAGCCGGCCACCTGGGGGCTGATGGCATTGGGCGCCCTGGCCGGCAGCGGTTGGCGCCGGCGGCGCTGAACGACGGGGTGGACCTTGGGGACCCGGTGGACGCTGTGAACACCGGGCACAAGGTCCACCAAGTCCACTGAATTCCCCCACCCTTGCCCAGGATCTTCTCATGAAACGATTCACCCTCATTGAACTGCTGGCATGCCCGGCCGTAGTCCCGAGCCATGGCGAAGGGCGAAGGCAAGTTCGAGCAGCGTTTACGCTGATCGAACTGTTGGTGGTGATCGCCATCATCGCCATTCTGGCCGCCATGCTGCTGCCAGCCCTCGGCAACGCCCGGGAAAAGGCGCGGGCCACCGCCTGCCTCAGCAACCTCAAGCAACTGGCGTTTTGTCAAATTCTCTACACCAACGACAACAACGACTACCTTGCCGCCGTCCAGGAAAGTTCCATGGGGCCCTCTTGGATCTGGTACCTGGGATACCGCAGCAAGCTCATTACCACGCCGGCCCTGGTCGCCTGTCCCTCCGTCTCCAGCGGCGGCCAAAACATGCGGGATACCCAATGGTTCACCGGTACCGTCGGCGATCTGGAGGCGGGCAGGTATATGCGCGGGTACACGGAAAATGCGTCCCTGAGCATCTGCCCGACGGCATGGTCCATGACTTGGAACCGGGCCGGCCAGTTCAAATCCGCCACCAAAACCATTATGAACTTCGACTGCAACCTGGGTGGCGTCGATTACGTCATGGCCATCTGGTGGGCCGGCGAAATGAACCGCAGCTTGGGGTTCTTCCGCCACACCAACCAGTTAAATGCCTCTTTCCTGGACGGACATGTGCAGCGGTACGCCCCGGCCACGGGTTCCGGCAGCCTCCTTTTCTTTAAAGGGGTGAACTGGAACACGACGGATAACAATTAACGCCCCAACTGACACCGACAAACCATGTTATTTGCACGCCATTTAGGTTCGGCATGCCGACTGCTGACGACGGCCCTGCTGACCGCCGCGACCGCCGGAACGGCAGCGGAGGACAAAACCGTCCTCCATCCAGATGCCCAGGGCTATGTGCGGGATTGGATCCTGGGCAACCCCTACCCCGCCTACCTGACCTCGGCCGGAGAGTCAACCGGCTACGATCGCGACGCCCTCGCCCATCTGGGCGGAGAACTGAACTTCGAGCCGTACCCCGGAATGGAAGAGAAGATCCTGTTCAAAATCACCCGGGCCGACAACATTGCCGTTGACGCGCGCAATGAATGGGGGTATACCTCGGATAAGACCTTCACGGCCAAATGGCAGGTAAAGTCCGGCGTGACCTCGCCCGTGATGGCGTTCGAGAACCCCGTCAAGCACCATGTGACCGGCTATGCCGCCTGCTACGTGATATCGGATGCCGAGCGCCCGGTGAAAATGCGGATCGGCTGCGCCGACGATTACAAACTGTTCATCAACCATCGGTTCATTGGCGGGTTCAAGAGCAACCGCAGCTTCCAAACGGACGCTTACCTTCATCCCGTCACGTTGGAAAAAGGCGTCAACCTGGTCATGCTCAAACTGGTGGATCATGGCAACGGGCACAGTTTCTCGCTCTCGGTCCGGTCCGCCGACGAATCCCCCTGCCCCGGACTGGAAATCCGGCTGGAAAATCCCAAGGCAAAACTGCTGGCGGAATACCGTGAATTGACGCGTATTGACGGTTATGCCGGCAATTTTTTCGGCGCCATCGACGTCGCCCCAGACAACCCATTGATGCCGGGCGAGCTGCAAGCAACGTTCCGGCTTGGGGCGGTTGCCCCGGGCACCGCCGCAATCCGCCTGACGGCGACAGCGGCCGATGGCGGCAGGCGGCTCGACGAAAAGCTCGAAGGCACGTTTGAAAACGGCAAGCTCCTGACATTCAACCGGTGCCTCACCTGCAAGACGCCGGGCCCCTTGACGGTGGCAGCGGAAATCACCCGGGACAACGGGCAGACGGCGGTCAGCCGGCGATTTGACCTGCATTCGCCCGAACAGATCACCCGGAATGCCGATGAAACCCGCGTGACCCTGAAGGCGCGGCAACGCGAAGCCGAAGCCCTGGCGGCCGACCTCCAAAAGGAAGACCGCAACTACCAGCAGCTGCGCGCGGAGACGGATCGGCAATACCAAACCATTGAACGGCTGCATGAAGAAAAACACCGGCAGCTGCAAACCCTGTCGGGACCGGCCGGACGTTCCATTGATGAACCATTTTCCCCGCCAGAGGAGGCACCACGGGCTGAAATGCTGCTCAATGGGGACAACTGGGAGTTTGCACCGGGACGGCAGACCGGAACCCGGTATTTCGGCAAAGCCGGCGGTTTCATCATGGATTATGACACCGAACAAATCCCCACCAGCGGTTGGAGCGCCACCCGGGTTCCGCTCCTCTACATCAAGGGCGATTACTGGGGGATGAATTACCATTTCCCGGTTCGCTGCAAAGCGGCGGACGGCCCGCCGGTGACGCAGCAGCCGTACGGCGGCGATTATCAGTACTCGCCCACCCGCCTCAACAACGGCATCTGGCACCGGCTTCACTTTGACCTGCCCGCCGGCTGGGAAAAACAGCATCTCCGGCTTACCCTGCGCAACACCCAAGCCTGGGCCAGGGTCTTTCTCAACGGCGTTTATTGCGGCGAAGAAAGCGGCTTCACCGGCGACTACCTCATTCCCCTGAAAAACGCCCGGCCGGGCCGCAACGAACTGGTGGTTTTCATCGGCTCCGGCAGAACCAAATTCTGCGCGGCCACCCCCTGCGACGACCGCTGGTATCCCTTTTGGGGAATTTGCGGCGATGTGATTCTGGAAACCCTCCCGGCCGTGGCGGCCGACGAGCTCTGGGTGAAAACCAGCGTGCGCGAAGCCACCATCACCGTCCGCCTGTCCCTGGATAATCGTAGCCGGCAGACGCAAACCATCACCGTGGAGAATTATTGCGTGCTGAACGGAAAAATCCGTAAACGGTTGCCGCCGCAAACCCTGAAACTGGCGCCGGGCGCCACCGCCATCGACTTCGAAGTCTCCGCGTCATGGACGGATGCCGAGCTCTGGGGCATCGGCGGGCCCTACGGCAAACCGGTGCTTTACCGGCTGGTGACCGAGCTTCGCGACAACGGCCGGCTGCTGGACCGCACGTATACCCGGTTCGGCTTTCGCGAATTCTGGGTCGAAGGCTGCCATTTTTACCTCAACGGAAAGCGGATTTTTCTCCAGGGCGACATCGGAACACATTCCAGCTCCAACCGCCATATCCTGCTCACCCTGCTGCCCCTGCTCCGGGAATACGGCATCAACGTCATCCGCAACCACGACGATGAACTCAACGCGCCGGAACTGCCGGAAATCTGCGACGAACTGGGGATGCTCGTGATCGCCCAAAATTACCCGTTTGTCGATCCCTGGCCCATGCCGCGCCACAACGGGTATAAGTTCATGCCGTTCGCCAACCTGCCGACCAGCCCCATCCATAAAATTAATCAGGATAACTACACCCGCTGGGTGAAGATGATGCGCAACCACCCGAGCGTGGTGATCTATTCCATCGACAATGAAATGTTTCTGCAGAATTGGGAGAAAAACGCCAAAAAGTTCGATTATGCCATGCGCAACGACCGGGTCGGGGCATTTTATGGTGACTTCGTGAAAAAACTCGACCCGACCCGGGTCATCACGCGCGATGGCGACCAGGGAACCTGGGGACCGCCGCTGGGGTGCTGGAGCCAGGATCCGCCATGTGACACCGCCAATTATCATTACCCGGAAGCCGACATCAACGCCACCATCCGAAACTGGCAGACGATTTACGGCGGCCGCCCCGTGCTCTTCGGTGAAACCCTGTATTGTTCCTACGCGTCACTGAACGACTGGTGCGGCCCTACCCCGGAAGCGGTCAACCAAAAGGCTCAGCTGGTGCGCGATGTCGCCGGCCTGTATCGCGACCACGACATTCCCGGCGCCGTTTTCATGGGGCTTTCCAGCGACGGGTTTGTCGAATCTGGACCGACCGGCAATTATCCATGGAAGAACGCCAAGCCGGAAGACGTCAAACGGCATCCCTACCCGCCAGTTGCCTGGCCCAGCCTTTCCGGGCCCGGCCGCAAGGAGGAGTTTGCGTTCACCGCCGGCTGTTACGGCTATCTTAACATCAACTGGTTTGATCCGGCGTACCCGGCCGCCACCCCCAATGCCGTCAACGCCGCGTATAAGGCCGCGCTGCGGCCGATGCCAGAGCTGAACCGGAACAAACCTCCGGAGCTGCTGGCAATCGTCACCAGAAACGGGAAACCGGTTCCGGCGGTGAACGTGACCGTCAGCCCGGCCGGCAATCAGGCAACTTCTCCCAAACTCATTCTCACCGATGCCCAGGGAACCGCGTGGTTCCGCCTGGACGAATCCGGCCCGTATACGGTCGAATGTGGCGGCGTGACGGCAAGGGTGGAAACCACTCCAACAAACACCTATCCGGTCAAACCCGGCTTTGGCCATCTTCAACACCTGCATCTGGAGCTCCGATGAAAATGCGATCCGTCCTCCAGCCCCTGGTTTTCATCGTGGTCGTTTCCGGCGCAATTTGTTATGCGGAAAGTGACCCCAGCTCGTCCGAACCATGGAAAACCGTGTACGCGGAAACCGAACAGGCCAAGGCTCAAATCAAAGAGTTGGAACTAAAAATCATGTCGATGCGCATCGCCTTGGACGCCCGCATGAGCGACATAAAAAACAGCGAAAAGGTTGCCGCCATTAACCGCAACGTCATCGAAAAATTATCGCAGGAGTTGAAACAACGGGCTCCGTCTCCCGCGAACAAGACACTATCGGGCTCCAGAAAATAACTGGAGTCTCCGTTGAACCGTGGAGAAAAATGTCACATCTCAGCCATCAAAAACTTGAAACCGCCGCCTGGCAGATGACGGCCAGCGGCCGCTATGCCATCACCCTGGGCAGCGTCACCTGGGAAGCGTGCCGGCCGGAACTGCGGATCAACGGCAGGGCCTGCCCGTTCGGACCGTGGCACCAGGTGGAAAGCGCCGGCCCGAACACCGCCTGCTGGCGGGCCGGCAATGAGTTCGGCGACTGGACGCTGACCTTCCAAACCGCGGTCAACCGCCGGGGCCTTGCCGAACTGTCCATCCGGCTGGCCGGCGAACTCATAACGCCCCAGGCGGATCTCAGCCTGACCGTCCTGCGCACCGCCGGGGCGGCCGCGGAGCATGTCCTGACCCAGGGCGCCTCCATGGGCGGCTGCCGCTCGCTGCGGGTGGCCGCCGCCGCGGACGAGGAGGTGACCGGACACCACGTGCTGGTGCTGGCCGCGGCGGACACCGCCCTGCGCCTGGCGTTTCCGCTGCGCCAGGATCATCCCGCCCAGTTCACCGTCCAGCTCCGGCAGGGGCGCCTCCAGGAACTCCGGGCCGGCGGCGAACTCCGCCATTTCAACGGCCGCACCGTCAGCCTGGCGCCGCTGACGCTGTGCGCCGCGCCGGACGGCTGCCAACTGCTCACCGACTACGCAACTACCCAAACCGACGCGCCGCCGACCGTCCCCCTCACCCCGCCGCCGGCCGGCTGGAACAGTTGGGATTACTACCGCTGGACCGTCACCGAGGAGGAGGTGCTGGAAAACGCGGCCTTCATCGCCAACGACCCGGTGCTCTCCAAACATGTCCGGCGCATCATCGTCGACGACGGCTGGCAGTACTGCTACGGCGAATGGGAGCCGAACCATCACTTTCCCGGGGGCATGCAGGCGCTGGCGACACGGCTGGCCGGCATGGGGTTTGAGCCCGGCCTGTGGTTCGCCCCCACCATTGTCGAACCCCACGCCCGCCTCGCGCAGCTCGACCACGGCCTGCTGGCCAGGGGCGAGTCGGGCGAGCCGTGCCTGGCCTTTTCCTGCATGGCCCGGCACGGCTTCGTGCTGGACCCCACCCAGGAACGCGTGCAACAGCTTCTGTACACCCTGTTCGACCGCTATGCCGCCATGGGCTACCGCTATTTCAAGCTCGACTTCATGGCCGCCACCCTCAACGCCCGCCGTTTCGCCGACCCCGCCGTCCCCCGCGGCCACATCCAGGACCTGATCGTGGCGCCCATCCACCGGGCCGTGGCCGGGCGCGCCGCCATCCTCGGCTGCAACTACCTGTTCATGGGCGGCGGCCGGCACGTGCATGAAGTGCGCGTGGGCGGCGACATCCACGCCACCTGGGAGGGCATCCGGCGCAACGCCGTCTCCGTGGCGGCCCGCTTCTGGGCCAACCGGCGCCGGTGGATGAACGACCCCGACTTCGCGCTCTGCCGGGGGCTGGACACCGCCACCGACCCGGATTTGAACCGGCTGCGGCCGCTGCTGGTCTTCATCGACCCGGCCACCGCCGACGCCTCGCCGTGGAACATTCCGCAAGTGGACATCCGGCGCCCCCAGGCGGAAGTGCTGCTGAGCATCGTGCTGGCCGCTGGTGGCGCCGTCAATCTCTCCGACAAGCTGACCCGGCTCAACGCCGACGGCCTCGACCTGGCCCGGCGCACGGTCAGCGCGGAAACCGGCGACACCGCCATCCCCCTGGACCTGTTCGCGACGGAACTCCCCGCCCGCTGGCTGCAACGGACCCGCCGCGGACACCGCATCCTGCTCATCAACTGGCAGGACACGCCGGCCGAGGCCGTGTTTGACCTCGCCGCCCACGGCATCACCGCCGGCCGCCTCCGCAACTTCTGGACGGACGCCGGCGTGCCGCTCCGCCAGGGCCGCATCGAAACCGTCCTGCCCCCGCGCTCCTGCCTGTTCGCCACCACCGGCGAAGCCCGCTGAGCCCGCCATTAAAACCAAGCGGGAGCTCCGCACCCGTTTGGTTTTAAACGGCAACCCTGCGATCCGGTCCATGAGCGCCGACCCTCTCATGTCGGCGGCGGACGGGACAAAAAGTCTCGCAGATGCACATGCCGGATGCCACCGCGGTCTCCGCCAGCCAAGGGATCTAAGGTGACAACGTACTTGGGGTATTGGTCGGGGATTTTGGCCAGGTTGCCAAACTCGCGTGCCACCACCGTTTCATCGGACAGCAGATACGCCACCTGGTAGTATTCAAACTGCCCCTTTTTCTCCGCGACAAAATCGATTTCGCTGCCGTCAAGGGTACCGACAGTTACGGTATACCCATGTGCCCGAAGGTGATGGTACACCACATTTTCCAGCAGTTTATTAATATCATCCGGACGATATCCAACAATGGCATTTCTCAGCCCCAGGTCACCGAAATAGTACTTGTCATTCACTTCAAACCGCCGCTTGCCCTTGATGTCATAGCGCGGGACGCGATCCACGAAGCACGCTTCGGTCAGGTGACTGAGGTACTCCAAAATGACCCGCGGAGAGGTATTCAGTCGTTGCGATTTTAGAAACGCGCTGATGCGATGGGCGGAAACCAGCGACCCGACATTGTCGCCGAGAAAGGTCACCAACCGTTCCAGCAGATCGCAGTTCCGAATCTGATGCCGGCTTACAATGTCCCGGTAGAGAATGGTTTGATAGATATTCCGGAGATAGTCGTAAACCACCTCGTCGCACAGCTCGAAATGCCGCAGGTACGGCAGGCCGCCATACTTGAGATAGAGCCGCATCGAGGCATCCGCGTTGTCGAGATTGTGGAAGGAGAGAAACTCGCCATAGGTAAGAGCAAACACCTGGATTTCAACGCAGCGGCCGGCCAGCAGGGTGGAAAGTTCCCGTGACAGGAGGTTGGCATTGCTTCCGGTGCAATAGAGGTCAAACTTCCCCGTGGCATTGAGGCTGCGCAAGGCCCGCTCAAACTCAACAATTTCCTGCACCTCATCAACGAACAGGGCATTCCGTCCTCTCCCCGCGTGTTTCTCAGCATAATCGATCAGGTCTGCCGCCGTCCTGATCGCATCGAATTCATGGAGTTCCTTATTGACGTTGATGATTGTGACGGCCCGCTTCTGACGGCGCAAGTATTCTTGTACGTGCAGCATCAGACAACTCTTGCCGACACGTCTTTGGCCGACGAAAACCTTGATTAACTCCTTGCCGATGAACGGCCGGATCCGCTCCATGTACAAGGGCCGGGCAATGATCTCGCTCATGGTGAAGTCTCCGAACCGGAAAAAACGTTATAACCTAAAAACATACATAAAACTTCATTATTTTCAATCACTATTGTTACGTATGGGTAAAAAGCGTGATGGCCCGGACATTATCTGCTCCTGGGTCTGCAAACCCTCCGCGTGCTTGGCCGGATACCGTGCCTCACCGCCAGGCCCGGGTCGCCCCGGCCACCCGTGAACGCATCCGCGAAACCGCCCAACGCCTCGGCTGGCGGCGGGGAAAAGACCGGTCGGCGTCTTCGCCGTCAACGACCGCCTGGCCCTGCGCCTGGTCCGCCTGGCCCTGGCCCGCGGCATTGCCGTGGGCACCGACCTGCTGGTGATCGGCTTCGACGACCTGGAACTGGCGGCGGACACCACCCCCGCCCTCACCACCCTGCACCAGCCGTTCCGCGACCTCGGCCGCGCCGCCGTCACCGCCCTGAGGCAATTGCTGGAAGACGGTCCCCCGGCCCCTGTCACCAGCCTCCCCCCCCCCGCCTGATCCGCCGCGAAACGGCGTAACCACCTGCGGGGACGCCGCCCCCACGCCCCTGCCAAAGGGACCTGTCCCTTGAGCGGGGCGTGGGGCAGAGCCCCACATGACGGTTCCGCCGGCGCGCCCGGTCGGCCTTGCAATGGGCTAAAGTGGTTGTATATTGGGCTATGCGTGGTAGGTGAATGGTTTTTGGCGGGCGAGGGTGCGATGCGCAAAACCGGCGGCAAAAAACGGGTGACGATCAAGGCGGAGCAGCCGCTCTACGCCCAGGTCCAGGAAAAGCTCCGCGGCCACATCGCGCGGATGAAGGTGGGCGACCGCCTCTCCTCGGAACGGCAGCTGTCCGAGTATTTCAAGGTGGACCGGATCACCATCCGCCGGGCCATGATGGACCTGGAGAACGAGGGCTATGTCGTCCGCCACCAGGGCCGGGGCACCTTCATCCGCCAGCTGGCGGCCCAGGACCGGCGCCAGGTGACGGGGACGAAGGCGGCCGGCGCCAAGGTGATCGGCCTGATTGTGCCGGACCTGGAACTGCCGATGCAGGCCCATCTGTTGAAGGGGGTCGAGGAGGCGGCGGCCGGCCTGGGGGTGAAGGTCTGGATCCGCAACGCGCTGCTGGATCCCAACCGGGAATATGAGTTGCTGGAAAGCCTGGGCCGGGAATCTCTGGCGGGCATCATCACCGCCCCGCTTTCCGGCAATGTGTTTGCCAAGCCGTACGTGGAACGGATCAACCAGTTGGCCGCGGCCGGCCGG
>Ga0265297_10009278_pt1 | contig 12761 bp, 13 predicted proteins | sample Munlanlwell13791_FD_192502 | JGI IMG/M metagenome (GOLD analysis project Ga0265297, IMG submission 192502) | Leachate microbial communities from a municipal landfill in Southern Ontario, Canada - Leachate well 137-91 | ecosystem: Engineered > Solid waste > Landfill > Unclassified | place...
TGCCGAGGCAATGGAAATAATTTAGTTTAAGGAAACGATTATGGAAAAAGGACATGACCCGGCTGATATTCATGACGCTCATCGGGATTACCTGACGGACGCCAGCAGTCAGTTCGGAAGAAGAGACCAGGAAAAGGACTTTTTGGACAGCATCGGTCAAGGTCCGGCACAGGAAGACATTCAGGTAAATGTGGGCGAACGCGTCAAGGCGGTCAGAGAACAACGCAACCTTAGCCTTCAGGATATCTCTCAGAGGACCGATCTAAGCGTCTCCCTCCTGGAAAAAATCGAAAACGGCACAGTAGCCCCTCCCCTGGGGACCGTTATTAAGCTGGCAAAGGCCCTTGATCTGAAGATGGGTTATTTCATATCCGGTGACGAAGACCGGCCTTATACCATTGTGCGACAGACCGACCGGAAGGTGGTCTCCCGATACGATTCGAAAAAGGGGAAGTACTATGGGTACGGTTACGAATCCCTGGCCCCTCACAAGACCGATCGGCACATGGAGCCGTTCCTCGTGACCCTTGACCCGGCCGAAACCGAGGAAGAACGATCGACCCATGACGGCCAGGAGTTCATCTATGTATTGCAGGGGGTGATGGAGGTCCGCCTGGGGGACGAGATCCATCTCCTTGAACCGGGCGATGCCATCTACTACGACTCGACCGTCCCCCATCTGGTCAAATGCCATGGCCAGGAGAGGACGCGTATTTTAGCGGTTCTGTATTCCGAGCGGTGAGATGCCGCTCCTGGGTGCCCACATGTCCATCAGCGGCGGCCTGGAAAAGGCCCTTTTCAGGGGCAAGACATGTGGTTGCCAGGTTATTCAGTTATTCACCAGGAACCCGAATCAATGGGTCTGCGGGGAATTGTCTTCGAAAGAGATAGACGCCTTTCATACGGCCCGGGTACAGACATCCGTCGTGCCGGTGGCCGCCCACGACAGCTAACTGATCAACCTGGCCTCACCCCGACCGGAAAACCGCAGGAGGTCATTGCAGGCCCTTCAGGATGAACTGGTGCGGACCGATCTGCTCGGTATCCCATATGTGGTAATTCATCCCGGAGCCCACATGGGGTCCGGCGAAAAAATAGGAATTCGGCGCATTGCAGGGTCACTCAATCGCATCTTTGAACGCACCTCGAAGCTTCGAGTTCGAATACTCCTTGAAACCACCGCAGGCCAGGGGACAAGCCTGGGATATCGGTTCGAGCAGTTAGCCGAGATGATCGATCAGACCGAATCTCAGGACCGTCTGGGGGTCTGTCTGGACACCTGCCATCTATTTGCCGCCGGGTATGATTTTGGCGACAGGGAAACCTTCAATACGCTTGTCAGGGACTTCGATGCGAGCATCGGATTGAGTCGACTGAAGGTTATTCACGCAAACGACTCCAAGAAGGAACGGGGATCGAGAATCGACCGACATGAACACATTGGGCAGGGTCTTATCGGGGAACGCGCCTTCTCTTTTTTATTGAAGGCCCCCGCGTTCAAGGACCTCCCCTTTATCCTGGAAACACCCAAAGGGGCGGACGCATTCGGCGAGGATCTTGACACCCTGAACCTTGGCGTCCTGAGACGATTATTGATGGAGGAATGAGCCATAGATGATTGTATTTGATCTGACGTGTCCGCATGGACACATATTTGAAGGCTGGTTTGACAGCAATGAATCTTTTGAAGAACAGAACATGAATGGTCTGGTTCGCTGCCCGGTGTGTGACGATCTAGATATACGAAAGGTCTTGTCGCCAATAACGGTCAGAAAGTCGCAGCCGGTTGCTTCGGCCGGACAGGAAACCATTGACTACCAGCGGCTTGCAAAAGAGGTGGTGGAGTATATCAAGACGAATTCCGAGGACGTCGGGGCACAATTCGCTTCAGAGGCCCTGAAAATTCATTATGGGGTAGCCGAAAAAAGGAGCATTCGCGGATCGGCAACGGCAGATGAGGAGAAGACCCTCAAGGATGAAGGCGTCGAATTTGTCAAGGTCCCTTTTCCCGTGTCAGAGGATGATAGCAAGACAAATTGAGGGAAAGGGGTAAGGTGTGAGGCGTAAGGCGCAAGGCCGAAAGATTGCATCCAGTATCCAGCATCCAGAAAGGAGCCTTTGTAGATGAGTAAAATCAGGAGGGCCATCATCAGCGTTACCGATAAGAGCGGCATTGTGGAATTTGCTGCATCCCTTTCCAGGTTCGGCGTGGACATTCTTTCTACCGGCGGGACGGCAAATGCCCTGAGGAAGGGGGGCATTCAGGTGACAGACATCTCGGAATATACCGGTTTTCCGGAGATGATGGACGGCCGTGTCAAAACCCTGCATCCCAAGGTCCACGGGGGGCTGTTGGGTCTGCGGGACAACCCCGATCATGTCCAAATGATGGAGGCACACGGCATTACGCCCATCGATATGGTCGTTGTAAACCTCTATCAATTCGAAAAGACGGTGGCCAAAGCGGGCGTTACGCTGGAGGAGGCGATCGAGAACATCGATATCGGAGGCCCCTCCATGCTTCGGTCCTCGGCCAAGAACTTCAAATTCGTGACGGTGCTGGTGGAGCCGGCCGATTACGAGACAGTCCTGAAGGAGATGGAGGCCTCCGGCGGCGAGACTACCCTCCAGACCCGGTTCCTGCTGGCCAAAAAGGTCTTTCGCCTGACCCACGAGTATGACGGGGCCATCAGCCGGTATCTCGAAGCAGCGTCCCTATGAAGAGGTTCCCTCTTCTGTGACCGGAGACTGACTTTCCCTTTTCTTTTTTTCAGCGCACGGCATGTTCTTATGAACATGCCGTTCCATTTTGGTGCAGTAAATGGCCTGAAAGGTCCGGCAACTCCCGGACCCGTCCAGCCCCTCATCTTCCGGCCATCTGGCATACTCGCAATTCAGATCGCAAAATTCCATATCTGTTTTGGTGCACTCCAATCCACAAAAAGTCCCTTGTAGGTAAGCAACTCCCAGTCTGTCAAAAGAGTCCCTGTCAATGCGCCCTCTGCAACAGGCAAAAAAACGATGCCAACGCCTCACCTGAGCCCGCCGGGCAATTCATCTGTTTTACCCGTCAGGAATCAGTTGAGTGTAACCTTTCCTCGTTGGATCTGTCTACCACTGCGTCCATACAGCGTGTAATTTATTTGCCAGTTTTCCTCGTTCCCAGAGTCCCGCTTGGGAACCCACTTTTCTGCAATCTCCGGTTTCCCGCGAGCTAATGACGGCAGGCCAATCATTATTGACAACCCTTTATACAAAGAGTTGACCCCACTGGGCGCCTACGCATTCATTTTATTGACAATTTCCTTTAAATAATCCAAAATCAGTATCATGGTCGATCAAGGCAACAGCACCAGCACCTGATTCGCTAAAGGAAATTGAATCCATCCGGCAAACTCCCACCGGTTTTGCCGGTGATTATGTACAACGGCAAACGGCGCTGGGACTCGTCCACTCAAAGGAAGGGAATGCCATTTTTTTATGGGCGGGATGCTGCCCTTTCCGATTTCTGATCTGCGACTTCTGACCTCTGGTTTTTCACGGCTTTCTGCGAGAGGGGTATTCGATGTTGAGCAGTAACCATAAGAACCATATCCGCTTTTGTCTCAGCACCGTGCTGTTACTCCTGTTCTTTGTTTTCACCTCCCCGACGATTTTTCGGGCCGAAGAGAAGACACCTCCCCTTCATTCGGAAGAAAATCGAGAGGGAAGCCAGTCTCCTTCGCAACCGAAGATCGATGTCCCGGTTAAAGAATTCTCTGACCTTTTCCCCCGGTCGAGGAAGGCCAGGTCCGATAAGAAAATCCCTTCCCAGTCCGCAAAAGGAGAACGGAAGGCGAGTAATGCAGCCTCGAAAACGGATGCCAAAACCCCGGCGCTGCCGTCGACCTCCGGCGTTGAAGGAAATTTCCAGACACAGGAGTATGTGGTAAAGGAAGGAGACTGGCTGGCCAAGATCCTTCGAGAAAAAGGCGTGATGAATGAGGCCAATCTCCCTGAACTCCTCTCCCTATTGCGAAAGCTCAATTCCTCCCTTCACGATCTGGATATGATTCAGCCGGGAGAAAAGATCATTATCCTGGTAAAGGTAGTCCCGGGAAGCGAATTGGAGGAGGAGACCCGCCCTAAGCTGAAATATGAGACATACACGGTCCAGCAGGGTGATATCCTGAGCAGGGTAGTCATGAGGCGGTATGGACTTTCGAACGTACAGTTCAACCGTGACTATCTGAGGCTTTTTGCAGAATGCAATCCCTCCATCAAGGACCCCGATACCCTGCTGCCAGGACAGGTCATCAACCTCCCTCACTACCCGCCGGCGGATGTTGAAGCCACGGAGACGTTACCCGTCCTGCGGGACCTGGAAAAGTCTCCTCACAAAGTGGCCCTGAAGGCGCCAACCATGCCCGAACCTTCGCGGGAACTCCCCTCACCTCCACCGCCCAAATGGGAGCAGCCCCATCGGCGCGAGCCGTTTTCCCTTCAGCCTGAGCCGTCTCCCTCTCAGGCCAAGTCGTATCCCCAACCCGACGAGATGTCTCCTCCCGAGCCCGAGATATCTCCTTTTCCAAACAAAAAGCCTGCCCTGGCCGAGCTGGACAAGCCCAGGCCTCAACCGGCGGCGGACGATAGGGCCTCACCCTCGAATGCCGGAATTGCCCCTACAAACGAACCGGCGCCAACATTGGTGCCGGTTCATGGCGATTTTCGAGTGGAGAGCGACAGAGAGACGACTATCATCGTCACGGACGGTCTGGGTACGGTTATTTCGAGCATGGGGGAAGAGTGGGTCCATTCGGGCGAGCATTTTATCCCGATGACTTCGGGCGGACACATTAACCTGGATGCGGAATCCTACCCGATTGTCCGTCTAAGAACAGGGATCACGGTGATTGTGGACGTTCACAACTCGCTTCCTGAAAAAATGGCCCGAATACTCGAATCGAGCTGGGCGAATTATCGCGTGGTGCGTCTCTCGGCCAGTGATGATCTACGTTCCGCCATGGATAAGGTACTGAGTTCCTTCAACTACCCGAAGATCGCGAGCAGGGGTGCTCCCCTGACACTGAGCGGCGACATTCCGCTCAGTGTCACTGGAGATTGGATCCTTACAGCGCCCGAACCCCGTTCAGAGAAGGGTCCGACGTATATCGTTATCAACCTGTTAAACGAAAAAGGCCAGGGCCTCCCCCCGTCCATAAAGAATTACCTGAAACTGATTGGGGTGGAGGTTATTGAATATCCCTCGACCGAGGAAAAACCTTCGAGTGCGGGGGCGGCAGCGTCAACCGCTCAGACGGCAACAGAGCCCGCGGCATTGATAACCGCAGTTCTGAAACTGATGGGGCAGCCGTTCACCGCTCAGGCGAATATTCCGGCCTATTCGAGTCAAAATAAGGGCTTCAAATTTACGGTCCAGGCGGATTTTTACGTGGAGATCGCGGAACGCCGGTACGTTATCGATCTGGAAGGGCTGAATCCTGATGCCGTTTCCCTTTTAAAGGATAGCGATATCTCGGTCCTCTCCCTGACCCAAAACAGCCAACCGGCAGATATGGTTTCCAACGTCCTTGAATTTTTGAATGTTCAATTTCATCGCGGTCCTCATGCGTTTTTGGCCAAAAAAGGCGACGCTTCGAGAAATGTGCAGTTAACCCTGGAAGGAATCAGCTTCTACGACAACAAAGGCAAACCCGTACTCGCCACGTCGGTGAATCTTCCGCCCGAACTTGTCGAATTCCTGTCACAGAGCGGGTACCGTATGCTCCTCCTTACCCCCTTTGCGGGTTCGAATGCCGGACACGCCTGAAAGGAGGGAGGCTGTAAAGCGGATGAAACGGTTTGTTATAGCGGTGATTCTCCTCCTGAGCCTTTTGTCTCTTTTGGCAGAGGACGGATGGTCTAAAAAGGTCTACATCTGGCGAGACACCAACGGCCAGACCCACTTTTCCGACAGCCCGCCTGAGTCCGAGGCGGGCGGCGGCGAGGTTGAGGAAAGAAGATTCAAGGAGGGGCCTCCTCCCCCCCAGGAAGAAACCGCTTCGAAGATCGCAAGGAGTCCGATTGAACACGCTGTCCAATGCACCTTCAGGATCAAGAATAAAAAGGGCGGAGCCTCAGGATTTTTCATCAACTACAAGGGTCTGGCCGTGACAGCCAGACATGTGGTTGAGGGTGCCACCTACAGCATGGAGGCCGAACTTCCCGGCGAGACTCGAAAACACAGGGTACAGGTCCTTAAAAAGAGTCAGCACCATGATCTGGCCCTGCTTCAGGTCGCCATTGACCGGCCGACCCCTTATCTCGATCTCAGGGACCCCCACACCCTGATGCCGGGCGAGGAACTCTGGGCCATCGGGAATCCCTTGCTGGCCTTCAGGGAAACGGTTACCAAGGGGAATTTCAGCCGTATGTTTCCGGAGGCTGACTGGAAAAAGGAGGCCAAGATGAAACTCCCCCCGTTCAAATTCAGAGGGGATCAGGTGCAGTTTTCCACGCCGGTGATTCCGGGAAACAGCGGGGGGCCGGTGGTGGACGGCGACGGCAAAGTCATAGGGGTCGTGAGCTTCGGTTTCCCCAATACGCCCATTAATTTTGCAGCGCCCAGTTCCTACATCCAAAAGGAATTTGCATCCTACCTGAAGTAGCCAGTTGGGCGCCATGCGGCAAAATCACAGAGGTCAGAAGTCGGAGGTCAGAGGTCAGAAAGACCAGAATCCCAGTATGCATTATTCTCACACAAAGCCACCAAGCCACAGAGAGACATTCTTTTGTGGTTATCACGTGCCCATCTATTTTTTCCTTGTGTCTCGGTGTCTCTGTGTGAGTCGTGGTCTTTGTTCTCATTCAAAGATAGAGAAGGGAGGAGTGGCAGGCTTCTATGGCAACTCCATCGCAGACAGGACCTTCTTCAGTTCCGCCATGCTCGAGGCCTTTAACGGCGCCAGCAGGGCTCCGTTTCCATAGGCAATGAATTGGACCCTGGCGGCCTTGGCCGTTTCAAGGTCGATCAGCGAATCGCCGATGTAAACGGCCTGGTCTGGCACCAGGGCAAAATAATCAAGGATTTTATGAATCGATTCGGGGTGGGGCTTGGGGTGCTTCACGTCAAGGGACGATACGACCAAATCAAAAAATCGCCCCAATCCGTTCTGGTCGAGGACATCCCCGATGGTGTTGCTTCGGTTGGTGGCGACGGCCAGTCGTACCCTGGATTTGAGATGGTTGAGGAGTTCCTTCAGGCCGGGTTCCATGACCATATCTTTTATGAAGGGCGCATAATCGACCTGCATTCGGTAGGTCTGTGCCTCCTCAGTGAAGGGGGTCCCCTCAAAGATAAAACGGACGGATTTCTCTGCTGTGTTCATATGGACATAATCCACTTGATGGTCTGTCATCTTTTGGAGTCCGTACCGTTTAAGGAGATGGTTATAAAAATTGATATTGGCCTGGCGGGAGTCAAACATGACCCCGTCACAATCAAAAATGACGGCAGATAGCCTTTTATTATTTTTCATAACGGTTCCCAACGAACCTCATGCCGGTGCCATACACGGCGGAAGGCGCGTTCTCAAGATCGAGGGCGTCACCCCGTACGATTCATAAAGCCGATCAGGGCCAGGATAATGATGAGTAAACCGAACCCGAAATACCCGATGGTGAACGAATCTATCTCAAAGACGTTGGACGCCACGACCTTTTCCCGGCTGAGCCAGTATCCCCAATACAAGACAAAGGTATAATTGATAAGCAATGCGAGTTTGACTTTCCCCACAAAGAGCACCAGGGTGCTACAGACAAGAAGCAAACAGACCTGATAAAGCGGTATCGACAACTCGGTGGCATACAGGGTTTCCATAACCAGATTCCTTTCCTATGCGGTTGGCCTGATGCGTCCTTTTTCTTTGTGGGCTTTGTGGTTTTGTTCACCCCGTAGCCTCGGAAAATGGTACTGGGGTGTGAGGTTGTCTTGGTTGCGGATACACAGCGTCAGTCAAAGAAATAGGTAATCCCCAAAAAGCCGCCCAATGCGTTGATGCTGCGGTTGCGTTTCGACATCCCGGCGTTGGAGATATGGTGTAACATCCCTTCTGCGTCGAGTGACCATTTGTCCGCAATCAGATAATGAAGTCCCAGGCTGACCTGCGGCGTGAATTCAATGGCCTGACCGATGGCCTGCTGGGTTTCATCTTTGTAAGCATCATTGTATACAATCCCTGCACCCCCCTGAACATAGGGGATCACCTTCCAGTCCGGCTGGACGAAATTATATCGGAACAAGACGGTTATCCCACCGATATAGTTGCCAAAACCTTTAAAGATGATGGAATTGGAGACCTCGACCAGTCCCTCCCAGTTCCCCCTGAAAAAGCCATCCTGGGGCGCGGGATCGCTCAGCATCCATCCAAGTCGCAGATTGGTCTGGGCATAATTGAAGACAGGACTGTCTTCGGGGAGGTTTGTGAGGGAAAACAGGGCGCCGGAGACCAGTTGAAGCGAAAGGCGTCCTTTGGCATAAGGACCGACCTCTGACTGAGGCGCTGTCTCGGCGGCCTCTCCAGCCTTTGCGTCAGAAGACCATCCAAAGAATATTGCAAGACAGAAAAAAAGAGAAATGATTCTCAGCCCCGATACAGAGGGGATTGCTGGCTTGTGCAAGGTTCGCCACCCCGTTAGGCTTTTCGAAGATTGAAGAGTGAGACGCGAATAATGGTCAAAATCCGGCCGTGAGTATAAGCGGCTCCTCCTTGTGTGTCAAATACAAAAGGCGCCCGGCAGCAATTCCCATTAGGGGGCAGACCCGGCGTCAACCTTCAGTGGGAGTGGCATCTTGCCATCCCGCCCTAAGATAGGCGGGACTCGGAAGCCGCTCCCACATGGCTATTTTCCCAAAATGAGAATTGCTGTGGCGACTGATTTGTCCTTGAGCGCAACTTGATTTAATGATACTAATTTGTGAGTTCAATGGGTTGCTGTTCAGTCTAAGATTTGACAAGTTGGGTAGAGGAGGCGCTATGGCGTATAGATATAGGGCGGGATTGAGATTCCCGTGGTCGGCGGCAGTCTTGTTCCTTCTGATTTGGGTGTGTCCCATCTCCCTGTGGGCCGCACCAGGCGATAAGAAGTGGGTATTTCCTGCAACAGGGAGCGTCGGGAGCATCACCTCCTCCCCGGCAATAGGGCAGGACGGGACGATTTACGTGGGATCGGACGATGGGAATCTATATGCCGTAAATCCGGACGGAGCCAAAAAGTGGCAATTTGCAACCGGGGGGAAAGTGACCTCGTCCCCGGTGGTGCATTATTACAGCAGCGCCGTCACCATCTATCTGGGGTCAGAGGGCGGCAAGCTCTATGCCATTGATTCGAGCGGGACCAAGGTATGGGAATTTGCCGCAGGAGGGGGTATTTCTTCCTCTCCGGCCCTCAGCGATTCGGGCACGATTTACGTGGGGGCAAAAGACAAAAAGGTCTACGCCGTCAAATCCTCGGACGGGACGTCTGTAGGAGGGGAATGGCCCTTTGTGACCCAGGGCGAGGTGACATCGTCCCCTGCCATCGATATCGACGGGACCATCTATGTGGGATCGGCGGATCAAAAGCTTTACGCCCTAAAATCGACGGGCAAGCAGAAGTGGGTTTTCACCGGCTCAACCGGGGCGATTTCTTCCTCGCCGGCCATTGGATACGATGGCGTCATCTATGTCGGCTCACAGGATGGAAAGGTGTACGCAGTGAATCCGGACGACGGCACAAAGAAGTGGGAATTTAACATCGGAAGCCCGGTCGTTTCGTCTCCTGCCATTGACAGTGCGACCCTCTATGTCGGTGCAAATGACGGCAGTCTTTATGCCGTCAAACTGACAGACGGCACCCAGAACTGGGTATTTTCCGACCCCAATGATCCGGTCCAGTCCTCCCCGGCCCTCGGGTCGGACGGGACCCTGTATGGAGGGTCGGACGATTTCAGCGTGTACGCCATCACATCGTCCAATGGTGCAGTGAAATGGCGGTTTATCACCGATGGCAAGGTCTCCTCATCGCCCACCATCGGTTTTGGCGGGGCTGTTTATGTGGGGTCCCAGGACGGCAGACTTTATGCCGTTGAAAGCAGTTCGAGCTCTCTGGGAAATGTGGCGTGGCCCAAATTTGGCCACGACGTGAGGAATATGGCACGGAATAGCGCTAACGTCTCGCCTGTGGCAGATGCTGGGGCAGATCAGACCGTCAAGTCGAGCGATACGGTCACCTTTGATGCATCTAACTCGTATGATTCCGATTATGGAATTCCCCTCTATTCGTGGAGACAGACAGAAGGTCCCTCTGTCACCCTGTCCGACGCCACGGCTGTCAAACCGGGCTTCGCCGCTCCGGGAGTTGACGAGGAAACGATCTTGACCTTCGAACTGAAGGTCACGGACAACGGCGCAAAGACAGATACGGACAGTGTCTCCGTGAAAGTCCAGAAAAGCGATGACGACAAGGGATGCTTTATCTCGGCAGCCGGTGATTAGGCCATTAGCACCGCCCACCTGACAACAGGTTGTAAGCCAAATTAGGAATACGCCAGTGTTCGGTGTTCATCGTTTGGTATTCAGGTTGAAGCGTGCAACTGATCTGTCCTGCTGGAACTCCAAGCCTGAAACCCGAAACCTGACCAACCGTTGGGTTGCGGGCCTCACCCGCATTGAGTTGTATCTGACCCCTGTTACCCAAAACAGCTTTGAGCTGAAATGGGTAATAGCGATGTTTATTAGGGAATCCAGAACCGCCCTCCCATCAGTGAAATCCCGAAGATAGCCATATTGCCCAGGGAATGGAGGGTGATGGGGACCATCAGATTTTTTTCTACCTCGTAGGCCAGGGCGAAAAGGAGGCCCCCTACGATCTGGGTGACGGGGATGACCGGCAAGTGCAGGTGGACCAGGACAAATGCGAGGGTACTCAGAAGGATTGCCGCCATGCCCCCCAATCGTCTGAAAAAACCGTACAGTACGCCCCTGAAGAGAATTTCCTCGGTTACGGGGCCGATGATCCCTCCCACGATAAAGAAGAGGAGAATATGACCGGGCCTGGCCGGAAGAGGGGTATGTATGAGCGATAGCGGGGCTACCCCTATGACATAGAGGAGGACGCCTCCCAGCAAGACAACCAGCCCGAAACCCGCCGACCAGATGAACCCTTTTCTGAGCCCGGGAACCAGCCCTTTCCAAGACAATCCAACGGATGCCAGACCCTTTTCCCGAATCCAGACAATCATGACAATAAGACCGGCCTGCAGCAGCCGCATCGACCCGAGAACTATCATGGGATGGGAGGTCTTCCCCTGTATCCCGCCCAGTCTCGCGCCGGTTTCCACTGCAATGACCGCCCCAAGACAGAGGGCGAGGGTGCTTATCCGGAACCTGTCTGTTTCCATCCCAATGCCTTCAATGCCCGGTAGGCATACCACTGGGGGTACCAGTGGTCCGAGGTTTCGATTCGTTTCAAAATCTCCGGTACGGCGTGCCGGTCGCCTCTTCGGCCCAATGCCTCAAAGGCCATGCATGCCACCGAAGACGAGGGATCATCGAGGAGACGCAACAGGTCCTCATAGGTTTCGTGGCTTCGGCTGACACTCAGGGCCTTTGCCAGCCAGTAGCGCTCCGGTATGTGAGGGCTTGACAACATGCTCCGATAGGAAGGAACATGCGACACATCCAGCCAATTTTGTCGGACCAATTTCAGCGCGGCGACCCTCTCCTGCCAGCGGTCGGATCTGAGCAACCTATCCACATGATCTTTTTCGATGGTTTGCTCGTGGCCAATCCAGAGGGGTATCAGCAATGACACACCTGCCAGGAAGCAAAAGATGGCAGCCGTCACAGAGGCGGTTTTTGGATCGATGTACCATGCTAATGGGACGAGGAGCATGGTATACAGGAAAAGATAGAGGGTGACTGGGAATCCTGTCAGGAGGCCATAATAGGTGAACTGACGGAAGAGGAAATGCCTGTCTGTTTTTGAGGAAAACTGCTTCAAGATATGGGCGGGCCGTGACAGAAAATCATTGAGAGTGGTCTTGAGGATGACCCGCCCACTGTTTTCGAATTTCAGTTCCCCTCCCGATTCGCCTATTTTCAGATCAACCTCCCCCTTCCCATCTATGGGGAGATAGTCGTAGGCGAGGAGTTTCTCGGTCAGCAACCTTCTCAGCGGCTCCTTTTCTACCTGATCCAGCGAGGCGGTTTTGAGAAGTTTCTGGTCCAGTGATTTGAAGACCTCAGCGGGATAAAGGGTATACCGGTAATAAAAATCGTTTATTGCTGTCCCAAAGGTGTTGGAGAGGAGAAGACTGTCCCTCAGGTTCAGAAAGAGATCGCCCTTTTTCATCTGCGGTGCCCAGAGAGAGGCCAGCAGGGCAATCGTCACGAGATGAATCAAGGCGGAATTCCAGGGAGGAGTTCCTTCTCTCTGTTGAGGCATCCATCTGAGTGTGAGACAGAAGACCAGCGGGGGGATTACAGCCAAGTAGGCGGTAATCATGGGAGAAATTCCATTCCAATTCGCCGCAACAATGAATACGGCCCAAAAGAGGAGGAGTGGAATCAGCAAGGTGTTTCTGCAGGATAAGATCCGGTCCCAGATCCAGGCGGCGGCAAAGGAGAGAACGGAGATGCCGGCCCCCACGCTCAGGGTGAAGAAGAACCCGCCATAGACTGCGGGGGCCAGTTCATTCAGCAGGCCCATGATCTGCTCGTTGGGGACAATGAGATATCTGG
>Ga0265297_10009280_pt1 | contig 12760 bp, 19 predicted proteins | sample Munlanlwell13791_FD_192502 | JGI IMG/M metagenome (GOLD analysis project Ga0265297, IMG submission 192502) | Leachate microbial communities from a municipal landfill in Southern Ontario, Canada - Leachate well 137-91 | ecosystem: Engineered > Solid waste > Landfill > Unclassified | place...
CACATGGATCAAAGGCGGCACCACCGGAACGCCGACAATAACCGTAGCGTTTGCAATGTCGATTGCGTTTATCCCATTGGCCCATCCGGTCGTAGTGACAATGTTTGTGTGCGTTGCCGAAAGCGTCGCTGAGCAGGTATACTTCCATATCTCATCTACATCCAGTTTGGCATCAGTATTGATATCGCCAGAAACCAAAGTTATGGGGCTGCAGCTATTATCAACCATCGTTATATTGGTCACCGGAACCGTTCCGATATTGTAAAGAGTATAGGTGTAGGCCACCGGACCGGAACCGGCCGGGAGAACCAGAGGATTGGGTACTTTTACCACATCAATAAGCGGTGGCACCGGAGGGACATAGCGTGACCTGCCGCCCGACGAAGGCGGGACAACAGGCGCAATATCGTCATTAGTAACGGTACAAATCTTGACATCGCCCAGCGCAAGAGTGATTTTACCGTCTGCGGTGCAATCGCCACCGATAACAGTCGTGTAGCCGGAATCAGCGGTTTCGGAAACCGTGTGTAACCCTACTGTGGTTGCAGTCGCAACCCCCGATGTCACGCCATTGCCGTCAAGAAATAACGAGAAATCAGAAATTATCTTGACGCTGCCGTCGTCATTGATAACGATCTTGTTTACGATGAGCTGAGGAGCTATATCGTTGTTGGTGATGGTGCAGGTTTTGGTTTCGCCAGCTGCAATCGTTCCCGAACAATTACCGGAACCGGATTGCAGATAACCAGACAGACCAGTTTCTGTTATCGAATAAGAACCGGCATCCAGCGTGACATCCACGCCGGTTTCAGAACCGGCAAAAGACGGATTTGAAACATTGGTGCCGGCAACCTCAATAGTGAAATCAGAAGCAACTGCCGTGCCACCATCGTCGTTAATAACCGTTTTAACTACATGGAGGGTAGCAGAAGGAGGAGGAGAAGGAGCTGGAGCTATATCGTTGTTGGTGATGGTGCAGGTTGCGGTATCGCCAGTCTTAAGTGTAATTAGAGAACCAGCAACTGGCGCGCCACCATTTGTCACACAGTTCCAAGATGAAGCAGTATACCCGGCAGGTCCAACTGATTCAGATAATGTATAATCTCCAGCAAGAAAACCTCCGCCACTGACTACATCAGTAGAGCCTACGGCACCTGGACCGGAAATCGTAGTTGGTCCGGTAGCTGTCAAAGTCCAATCTGATTCAACAGCTGTGCCGCCATCATTGTTAACGACAATTTTATCAAGCGTAAGGCTAGTTGGGACAGTAACTTCTGTATTGTTTAATGTAACTGCACCAGTACCATCGTTATTAGCGTCAGCCAGTAATCTCCCTAAAACAGTTGAGCCGCCGCTATCTGTGATTGAAGCCTCAGCCATAATAGTTCCCACAAAGGTAGTACCCTCAAGAGTTGCTGAGGTACCGACAGTCCAAAAAACGTTGCTAGCGTGAGCGCCATTCGTAAGAACAACTGAACTGCCAATCGCTGTAGTGAGGGTCGTGCCTGCTTTTATGATAAAGATTGCATTCGGGTCTCCGCCACCATTAAGCGTCAAAACTCCCGCCCCTGATATCACAAATTCCCCGGAAGCGGAATGATATACTCCGGGCGATAGAATTTGTGAAGCGAGTTCTGAAGATATATCAGCACCAGACTGCGGCTGAGTAGAGGCATCAGCGTAGGCAATGGCTAAATCAATTTTGGCATCAATTACAGCTTGTTCATTCGCTTTGTAATTCGTCCCGGTCACCTCCGCGTCTGTTAAACCATTTGCTACGGTTGGACTTGAACCGGCGTCCCCAATAATAACTTGCGGAGGATTAGTACTAACAATACCCGACCCAGCCAGAACTGCGAAACTACTTGCCGCACCCAATTCCGGATCTGTCGCCGCAAATGTGGTAGTCTGTCCAGCCATACCAAGTATAAGCGCAATACTCAATATAATTGCTGAAACCTTGTTAATTTTTTTCATAGATTTCTTATTTTAATTAATTTTATCGGTTAAGCATGGTCAACATCCATACTTATATATTTGTTTTTAAATAGGTTATTTTTTTTATTCATAATGTTTACTACATCCCACCCTTCCCCGACAGTCTTGCAATATCAACTATCGTTAATCAGCCCGTCAACGCTTACTTTTTCGAGACCTGTTGTAGACACGGTTAGAAATGTACTGACGTCCCCAGTAATCGTGGTTGTATTCACCGCACCAGAGACGGTAATTCCCGAACCAGCTAAAACCGTGAAATCATTTGCTGCGTCAAGGGGTACCGAAGCTACAACCAGAACTTCCGGAACCAAAATAGAACTTAATTTTTTAATATTTTTCAAAAGAGGCGATAAGATTTATATATAAATAATAGCAAATCTATCTTTTTTTGTACATCAAGGTTAAATTTCTGATGTTCCGGACCGTAAGAAAACTTAGAGCCGTCATTAATCTTCCTACCCCTATTTCTCCTCCAGCTCCCTGTCTGATTCTTCTATTTTTTTCTTTTGATTGGAGTCTGCTTGACCTTTCTTTATTACCTTGGGCAACAGAATCAATAAGCTTGCTATTACCCCCATAGCAAATGCCAGCAACAAAACCAAAGCTAACGAACCTTCAAATTTCCAAGCCAAAAAAGCTACCAGTACGATATCAGCATTTTGAAGAGCAAAAACAATAACTAAGATAGCTATGATTAATGCCGCGATAATTGAGAACGAGAGCATAATTTATGTTTTTATTATATCATTATATCAGAAAAACTGCTTCTCCTGCAATCAATGACGGAAATATTCTGTTATAACCCGGCACAATCATTAAAAGCCCAGACCTGATTGTTATATTGGTCTAATAAGATCTTGATCTCTGCAATAAGGTTGTTGTATTGCGAAACCAAGTCGTTATACTGCCGAATTTTTTGATTATAATCCCGCCTGTTTAAGCTCTGGCTTTCAATCTCGGCCCTCAAAGAATCCATGATTGTTTCAAGCTCTTGCGCCTGGCCCTCCCCCAGAGTAATCCGGTCTCTAAGGCTTTGGCTGGGTTGAGGACAGGCAGAAGAAGGAAAACCGAAATGCTGGACAGCAAACCAGGTAGCCTCCCCCTCAAACGTTCCCCTTATTACGCTTACCCCGATATCTTTATACTTTACATTTAATATATTCTCTCTGTGCCCGGGGCTGTCCATCCAGGCCTGAACCAGAGCCTGATCATCTTTAAAGTTTCCTAAGGCTAAATTCTCTCCGATTAAAATAAACTCGTAGCCTGCTCTCTCCGCCAAATCCGCAACCCCGATGCCAGAGGGAGATTCGTGGGCGAAATATTGGCTATCCAACAGGTCTTGAGTTTTCATACTGGAGCTGGCATCCAGTTCCGCGTTCTCTTCTAGCGGCAATAGACCGGCCTTGACCCTTTCAACGTTTGTGAACTTTATGACCCCAAGGCGCGTTAAAAAAGACTGTTCTTCCTGACCGTCAGACCTGAGCGGCGGAGGAGTAAATACCTGCTTTTTGATCTCTTGGACAACCAGATTATTAAACCCTTTTTCAATTTCAGGTAACCTTAACAATAATCTGGAATAAAGATCGGCTATGTCATTTTTAAATAAAAAAGCGCTGCCCGAAACGACAATGAAGAACACGACGAGTAATATAATGAATTTTTTGTTCATGCCTTAAAACGTTGCCTCATTCTACCGGTACCTCCTCCGTTTTTGGACACTCGGCAAATTCGCAATTGGGACCGGTGCGGCTAACAGCAGAACCATCGGGGCAAATCTTAGCCTCTTGAGTACAGGCTTGGGGCAATCCCGTGGACCCGGCAAACACCACCGGAACCTCAAGCGCATCGTCGTACTCGGGAAGGCCAGACGGATTGTCTTTACGAAGTATGAGCGTTCCCTTATTGCTGTACGCATTTTTATCTACCGCAAAAGTGATCATTGCTTCGAATGGAACAAATTCTGAAGTCATCCAGCCGCTCTTGGCGGTGGCAATACCCTGGGCAATTATTTTGCCGTCCCAGTCGGTCAACACAACAGGGAAACTCGCTTCAAAAAACCAATATCCCCTAGCTTCTCCGGTGATAGTGAGCGGGCTCTGTATAACCTGATTTGGACGAGGAGAATCAATGCGGACAATATCAGTCTTTTCCAGCTCGTTGCCTATGTATTCGGTAAATATTTGATTTCCATGCCGGCACTGTCTGGGATAGGATTCCATTACCGGATTGCCAGCTTTAACGCATTCTTCAAAATTAGTAACCGGCATATTCCCCTCTTTGCTGAACTGCCACCAGAACACGAGTCCGGCAACAACGATGATTAAGACAAACAATACTTTTTTCATAAATTTATTTTCATATTTATATCATATTCAGATAAATTAATCAGGACAATATTCCTTCAATTCTTTCCGGATTCGCCTAGCAGACAATTTTGAAAAGTAAATTCTCCCCCCTCTTCTATAAAGGCAGAGTCACCCTTAGTCCAAAAAATAAAAGTCTCATTTTCATTTGCGTAGCGGACTCCTGAAGCGGATATGGTTTGGGACAAATTAAAATTTCGTCCATCGCTTAAAATAATTTTTACGCTTCCCGAAGGAACAGGCCTCTCACCCGGCTCTACCGGATTGGGTTCTCCCTCATAGAAAGCGGCGTCTATTGTTTTATCACCATCGCAGATAAAAACAACTTGAGCTATGAAAGACGGGGGAGGACTTTCCTTCCCTTTATTATTGACATACCATATCCCTGCACCCGCAAGGATAATCACTATTAAAATAATAAATATAAGATTTTTTTTCATATTTTTATTGAATATTGTTTTGAGTTTTACCCACCATTACTCTAACAGAAACCGACTGATCAGTGATTTCTTTGCTTTATTCGTTCAAGTTTCTGGTGCCGGACAAAGCAAAGCCATATATGCCGGAATCCGGAGAAATATTTTCCATTGCGAAGGTTAGATACATCAGGTTTTCCACCTTCTGGAATTTTATCGGGTATTCCACGTAATAAAGGCCTCCTTTACGGATAACCTTGCCCGGCTCGCCAAGGTGAACATACGGACCAAATGCCTCTCTCGTATTTTTTATGGGATTTTTAGCCAGCATACCTTTCAAAACAAGCCCGCAATATTTGCAAAAATTATCATAATCTTCCTCGTTGTAATAACCGAACATTTCTTTCGCTAAGGGGTCAATAAAGGCAACCACTTCTTTTTGCTCCTCGTCCCCGGGTATATAGGTTTTCTCCGCAAACATACTTGCGCTCAGAAGCAATATTCCTACTGACAGAAATATGCCCAAAATTCCCAGAATCTTTTTCTTTTTAACGATTAAGAAAACGCTGAAGGCCAGCAGTATTAATATGTAAACTCGCGTATAAACGAAATTCTGGTGATATTCCGGTGAGCCCGTTCCGAAAGCCGCCAATATAAAAACAAACAGGAAAATGCAGGTCAAAGATATAAACTTTTTAAGCCCCTGTTTTGTTTTAGCCCAGAAAAGAGAATTAACCAGAAGAAAAGATATGATTACCGAAAACGACAGCATAAAAGTTTTCTCATCAGAAACGCTGGAAAAAATCCCATCGGGCTTGCTTCCGGCAATGCCAAGTATGAGCAAGGATACTAAAAACATGGTCAAGAACGACACCGAGCTTAAAATCCTTAAATCTTTGATAATAAGCAGGGTGTAAATCAGCATTGAAACAGAAAAAGAGATAATGGCTGCCAGTGGATTTCTTTCCGAAAAATAATAGATGGAAAAACCGACTGGTATGAACGCTGCCAGGTACAAAAGGACCCAGGATATTTTTTTGCTATTTGTCATTATTTTATTCTACCAGAAAACCGCCTCCTCGGCGATCTGTTCAAGCCTTTCGTTTTTTGAGCCAATTAATAATAAATAAAATTCCTATGATAAGTGCCGGTACGGCGATTACCAAGATCGCAGATACCATTCCCCCTTCAGACGAATCTCTCAACATTTCTCTCAACATCATTACACCATAGAATATTCCGGCTAAAGTAAAAATAATTCCTCCGACGATTTCGTGTTTCCAGGATATTAGCAGAACGATCAATAGAATAAATACCGGAATATTATGCATAAATAATCCCAATATTGTTCCCCAGAAACTCAGCTCCATATCAAAAACATCTAAGGAAAACAAGGATAAAAACATTATGAATATTATTGATAGAATCCTTGGTGTCCAATATATAAATTTATTAATTTTTTTCTCCATATTGTTTTATTCTACCAAAAACCGCCTGCTTGGCAATTCTTTGCTAGCTCGCTTGCCAGGACAGCCTTGGAACGTTTTATTGAACGGAGATGGCTTTTGTTAAAGTTAACATAAAAGAACAAAGGCGCCCTAATAGGCGCTTTTGTTCTTTTACTATATTTATTGCTTTGCACCACTCTTTTCCTTGCCCTTACTCTTGTCAAACCAACCCCAAACTAAACCGATTATGCCCAAGATTACAAAAGCCCACATCAAAAACGTAGAAAAGCTGGACACGAGACCGATCACTCCGAGCACCAGTAAAATGATGCTAACTGTCAAAACCGTACTTTTTTGCATAATTTTTTTGGTTAAATTAATTAATGAAGTCGACGCTTTATAATAATACTACCAAATTATATATATACGTAAACTTTCCCAAGGAACAAAAATACGTTTTATTTGTTCTTATTTCTATTCTGTTTATTAATCTCATCAATATCCCTTCTTATAGTTTCGACAACGTCACTCCCTATTTTGATACTGTTTTTAAGTGTTTTACTGGCAACATTCTTTAATTCTTCTTTATATTTTTCACGCTGAGGTTGTTCTTTTTTCCATTCTTTCTTAAACACTTTCACTGCCTTGCCAGCTTCCCTATTCGCTTTCTTTATAAATGATCCTGCTTTCTTTTTCACGTCCTTAACGACTAATCTTGCCTTCTTGGCTGTTTTATTGGTTGTTTTTTTATTTATTTTTTTGTTTTTCATAATATAGTGATTATACCCTGTTTTTAATTTAAAAGCTATTGATCTATTATTTCATCGATAGGGGTTCCGGTTGCTCTTTGACATATTGACCTCAAGGCGGATTCATTGTCTATTTTTTCGCATAAGGCCGGGGTTTGATTTTTAACGGTAAAACAATAATAACATAAATTCTTGTTTACCGGATTTTCAAATCCCGGGCAATCAGAATCAGGATCACCGCTTAAATCTCCCTTAAGGAAATCGGCGCAGGTTGATTTAAGGCTTTCGATCGTTGATTCTACTAATTCGTCTAAATCGGTCAGCGTCATTTCCTCATTTTCTTGCTGAACAGGTTCGTCTGTTTCTTGTTTTTTAGAATCAGATCTAGAAAAATAAATCGCGATAATAACCGCCGTAATTATCAATATCGCTATTATTCCTATCAATATTTTTTTGTTCATATGTTTTATTATACCACAAACAAAAAACTAAAAAACATATCTCGGGTAAATGGGATCCGTCTACGCGACGATATGTGTATATTACTGGATAACAACGCATCCGTTTCCGTCAAAACATTTGTCCTCGCCGCAATTACAAACTTTCACCTGATGACTGTCAGCTGGAGAGCAACCGCAAGCACCAATAAGACATAGGTTCGGGAAATCGGACACCGAAGTGCAGCACAATGCTGCCTCAATGATTCCTCCCGAAAGCACACAAGCTTGTTCCCTTGTTGCTTCTTCCGGAGTAACATCCTTCAATGTTGTGCCCTCCAACACAAATTGTTTAGTAATTCCAATAGAGGGTCGGGTAACCATTGCTTCATCCGTTCTTCTGTCGGCATAGTTGACAATAATTTTTCCATCTTGTATCTGGGTTGTTTGCGGTGCGATTCTGTCGCCCAACAATATCGCATTTGTTCCCTGATATCCTTTTTCAGTGTTTAGGGCAACCGCAACATAATAAAATGTTCCGCTTCCGCCATTGTCTTTAGTTAATAAAAAAGCAACATCATCTCTGCTATTTCCATTTAAATCACCTATTGAGGCATTGCCGAAATAAAGAACAATGGTTTTTGATGCCGAATCGGGAGTGATTTCTTTTTCTGCCCTGCCGTTTACTAAAGTAAATTCTTCTCCTTCAATTATATAGGTAGCATTTCGCGCATCAGCCGCTAACTCTTGCTCGGGAGGAACAACAGAAGATTTTTCTGTTTCTGACCGATAGGCTAAATAACCCATCCCTCCAAGAATAATTATTGCGATAACAATCAGAATGATTTTTTTAGACATATTATTTATTGTTATGATTATTATTTTACTGTAACCTTTCTCTTTTCATTCTACCAAAAAATCGCCCAAACAAATAGGCGGAAAATTTGGCTATGCTCCCGAGCCCAAAACTCCTCATAATAATTCAAGATTGGAGTTATATAGAAAGCCTAAAACAAAAACTTATCGACATGAAGCAGTCGATTACCAGTAATAGCTAAATAACCCTTAGCTAAAGGATATTAAAAATGCACGGATATAAACCGTGCATTTTTAATTCTAATATTTTTTGTCCTTAGGAGGACAAGAGTCATCGCCATAGGAATCTTTATCTCTTATCCGGTTCTTTGTGTCGTGAATTACTAATTCAACTTTCTCTTTCTTCGCAATTGGTCTTCCAAAGTTGATTGCTTTCTCCTGCGTTGAAAAGATCTCTGAAGCTTTTTCTGCTTTCTCTCTGACTACTGCCCACCCATTGTCATTGCGATGAGTAATGTGGATATTTCTCGGCATTTATTATTTTGACACTATCACAAATATATGGTAGAAATTTTCTACCGTTCGTAGAGAGGCCCTGTGGAAAAGTCGCCCGACCTCTCATTTGGAAGCACTCTCTACGTTTGGTAGAATGAATTTGGAAGTTTACGCTTCCTTGTCAGAAGACTGATTCTCCTCAAGGGGATCAGTTTTCGTTTTGCGTTTGTAGTAAATAGGAAATTTATAGAAACCTGTCGGGTGACATCGCTCTATTCCATTCCTTATTATACATTCCGCATAAACGAAGCCGTTCTTCACAAATACTTTTCCGCTCATTTAATTGTGAATATGCTGATTTTACCCTGCACAGTCGACTAATCTGGCCAGAAGATTTGGGTCTTTTATTTCTCCTGTAGAAAAAATCCTATAGCTCAGCATTACTTTTACAGAAGCCCGATAGACAAAAAACTTGCACCAAACACTGACGTAGGCGAATTTCCCTTTCAGGAATACGCTTTTGGCGTATGGTTTTTTTAGGACCTACGCCAGTGTTCGACACAAGTTTCTGTGTCGGGAAATTCTTTTTAGGGTAACCAGCCCTGTTTGGAAATGTTCTTATTCTTTTGCCAGTTATTTTATATTAGCAGAATAGGAAATACTGTCAAGAAAAGAATAAACTTGAGATTTTCTCCTATATTATAATTAAGACGATGAAATGTCGAAGATATTACAGTCTAGGAATTTTATTTAACCCAAAAACAAACTAGCGCCGCTTCGTCTTAGGCTTAATCCGGTTATGCCTACATTCGTCCATTATCTGTTCCCAGAATAAATTAGCTAGCTGCTCGGCCGCCATATCTACCAACTCTTCCCTCTCCTCTTTACTCATCTTTTCGGAAGGATCATTCGGAGAAAGATTTATATAACCGCCTCCCCTGGCCTGTATCCTTTGGGGTTTAGCAATATCCCTTTTCATGGTGAGTTAACTTTAACTCAGGGAGTAAGAGAGAGAAAGGAGGGAAATATTGCTGGATAAGCTAAAATTCTCTGAATCAATAAAAAACAGGATAGGATCCCGGCGTTGCGTTATAGTAGGAATAGCTTCTGAATGAGCCAAAGACTATGGAGCTCCTTGACTATGTGCTAATTGAGAGGTAAATAAAAATACTGGGGTGAACCTATTATTGTCTTGCTCTTATGGGTACTTTTAAAACTTTGGATTGGAAAAAAGTGTTTAGTTATCCGAAAGGTACGCTAAAACATGTGGAGGAGGAATTATTAACTGATGTTTAATTTTTATTTCCTATAAATCTTTTTCCAAAGCTCCTGAAGCTCTTTGAAATATTTTGTTTTGTCAACAGATTTTTCTAATTCCTTATCTCCAATTTCTTCAAGTTTTATTTTTACTATTTTGGCAATTTTCCTATACGAAGATTCTTGCGGGACAATTTTTAAAAACTCATGAGCAACATTATGTCTCTCTTTTGGAGTAGGCTCATTTAAAATATTCAAAATTTGAGAGAATGCTAAAATACCTGCCGCATAATATTTGTTTCTTTCCGCAGAAATTACCCCTTCTTCAATTGCGCGATGAAGAAGAGGATATGTTTTAAGAATACATAAAAGGCGTTTTGACATGCGGACAAAGACGCAACATTTTTCAGTCCCTATATTAATCCAGTCTTTATTTCTATTAGACTCTACGTGAGCTACACAACGATATGACCCATGACTCATTATTGAAAATCATTATTTTTGACAATCATCAACACTAATATGATATTCCACACTTTCGATGGGTTTTCCGTTATCTATGTCCTTTCTAACTTTAGAAGCTCCGAGCGTTACTAAAAAATCAAATATTTTCTCGTCTTCTAAGTGCTCGTGTTTGGACAGGCAAGTGATAGAAAAAGAACCAAAACCAATCTCTTCATTCTTTTTATTCTTAACGCTGTATTTTACTAACCAATCAGAATGGCTATTTCGGATGTCTTTTTTAAAACTATCCTCATCTATTTCAACCACGTAATCTTTACCGTTCTTATCTTTTATCTTTCTGGTTTTCATAATAAATTTAAAACTTCATTAACTAATTTCCCGACTTTTATTAAAACTATGCCCGATTTAATGTAATATTTTTGTTCGTTTTTTCAACAAAGAAAAACATGACGATAGGCACCAATACAAAAGGAGGTAATGAAACCTTCAATGCATTTTTAATAAGATATGGCCTAAATTCTTTACTACTGAATAATTCTTCTTTATATTTATTTTCTTCTTCTACGGTTATACTCTTGCCAGATGCTTCTATATTTTGATTATTTATTCTTGTTAAATAGTCAATGGTAACTTCATAACCAATCATTCTATACGCAGCTATATACCCTATAATCAATGACAATGTAAGACACAATACCATAATTATATTTTTGCTTATCTTTAACAGTTTTCTAAAGATGAACCACAAAATATAGGCTGAAATAAATTCAAATAAGAATATACTTATATAAGTCCCCATAGTGTTTTCTTAGTTTTTTATTTTATGAGAAGCATCTATCTACCTCTAATCTGACTCTATTTCGGAGTGAAGTCAAGAAAGGGATGATAGGATTCGAACATGGATTTTGCTTTCAATATATTCATCTAGATGGTAGATGGGTAAATTTGCTTCTTTGAATAAGTTTTAAAGAGGCAGAGTGAATTAAAAAACCCCTTAATGGGGTTAATCCTTAGAAGTTATCCACAAAAATGGGGTCAAAATTGCCGTAAAAGGCAATTTTTCACGTCAAAAAAAATGGGCTCCGCGGGTAGGATTCGAACCTACAACCTAGTGCTTACACCATGTCCTAATGTTTCCAAAAGGGGTGGACTATCTCATCATCCACTGAGCTTTCGCTACACGAAAGTGAAGGTCAAGAAGAAATATAATTTCTTCGAGCCTAAAGGGATGCGAGGCGCTATAAGTCTCTGAACCTTCCCTAATTTCTTAGGGCTTGGCTGCGGATTACCATACTGATTAAAGTTTAGGCTTCCCGCAATTCACCTCGTTTTTCAACCTCGGTTACCCGAGGAAGCTGCGACAACTTCACAGGCACCCGCGCTACCATTGCGCCACCGCGGAATAAATTTTAACTTGTTTTTTCAATGAACTTCTCTAAATGCTCCGGCCGGCCGAAAAGTATCAGGATATCGTCCTTCCTGACGGCATATTCGTTCTTGGGAAATATGTTCTCTCTTTCTTCACGCTTTTCTCCGGCATCGTGACTCAACCGCCCTCCTTTTTCCCTTTCAATCATCAAAACGTTAATCCCTTTGGTCAGCTCGCTGCGGATGCTGGCGACCTTCTTGCCTATCAATTTGCTTCCGCCCGAGACCTTAAGCTCAGCCAAATCCCAGGGACCCTTAATATCAACGTATTCCTGGACTCCCGGGAAGTGAATAGCATGCGCCAATCTTACCGCCATATCTTCTTCGGGAAAGACGATCCTGTCTGCCCCAACTTCCCTCAAAATCTTGGCATGGAGAGAGCTTTCAGCCCGGGAAATAATTTCTTTAACTCCGATTTCCTTTAAAAGAGTGGTCACCAGAATATTGGCTTCCATATTTTCTCCTATGGCAACGATAACGCAATCCACGTCTTTCACCCCGCTCTTTTCCAAAGCCTCTTTGCTGACAGCATCCAAAATCAGGCTTTCAGAAGCCATATCGCGCACCTTCTCAACGACGCTGCTATCGCTGTCAATGGCGATAACCTCTCTATGCATCCTGCTCAGTTCCTCGACCAATTTAATTCCAAACCTACCTAAGCCGATTACGGCGAATTTTTTCCTTGTCATATTTTTGCGATTATCCGAGAATAATTTTTTCTTCAGAATAGACAATTCTCGTCTTCGCCATTTCTCTCGAGCCGATAATGGCCAGAGATAAAGGCAGAAGCCTACCGACGAACATTGATATTATGATCAGGACCTTTCCCATGCTTGTCAAATAAGGAGTGACGCCCATGGAAAGACCGACAGTCCCTGTCGCCGAAAA
>Ga0265297_10009281_pt1 | contig 12758 bp, 15 predicted proteins | sample Munlanlwell13791_FD_192502 | JGI IMG/M metagenome (GOLD analysis project Ga0265297, IMG submission 192502) | Leachate microbial communities from a municipal landfill in Southern Ontario, Canada - Leachate well 137-91 | ecosystem: Engineered > Solid waste > Landfill > Unclassified | place...
AGAGGAGATCTTTAAGCCTAAAGGCATTGATATAGATATAGTTGTTTATCTGGATTCGAGCGATAGCGTGATTATTCAAAGATTATCCGGAAGATTAGTCTGTTCTAAATGTTCGGCAAACTACCATGTCACGAATATGCCGCCTTCAAAGCAGGGATTCTGTGATAAATGCGGCGCCGCTCTTTATCAGAGAACCGATGATAAGGTTGAGACGATAAAGAAACGTTTGGATGTTTATAAAAATGAAGTTGCGGATTTAATAAAATATTATTCCGGACAAAATAAATTACATCGTTTGAGCGCGGATGGTCCTGCGCAAGAAGTGCTTAAAGAAATAGTTGCTCTTACTAAATAATAGTATGATTCCTTTAAAATCCGAAGAAGAGCTTAAAAAACTTCAGGCTTCAGGCGAAATTTTAGGCAGGGTAATGAAAGATTTAAAGAAATTTGTTGTTTGCGGAATTTCTACTGCTGAAATTGACCGGATTGCCGAAGATCTTATAATTAAAGCAGGCGCTAAGCCAGCGTTTAAAGGCTACCAGGGTTTTCCGGCGACAGCATGTATCTCTGTAAATGAGGAGATTGTGCATGGCATTCCGGGAGAGAGAGTGCTCTGCGAAGGCGATATTGTAGGAATTGATTTAGGCGTCAAGTATCTTGGTTATTTCTCTGATGCAGCAGTTACCTTGACAATCGGGTTAGTAACTCCTCAAGTTAATAAACTGGTTGAAGTTTCGCGCCAGGCTTTAACTGAAGGCATAGAAGTCGCTGTCGCGGGCAGCAACCTTTCGGATATATCGTATCGGATTCAGAGTTTTGTGGAAAAGAATGGTTTTTCCGTAGTCAGGCAGTTTGTAGGGCATGGTATTGGATTGAGCCTGCACGAAGAACCGGAGATTCCGAATTTCGGGCGCCCGCACCAAGGGCCGGTATTGAAAAGCGGTATGGTTTTAGCCATTGAACCGATGGTAAATATGGGCAGCTGGGAGTCAGAGATACTGCCGAATGGCTGGACCGCAGTAACCAGGGATAGGCTTCCTTCAGCGCATTTCGAACATACAATAGCGATTACTGAAGCAGGGCCGAAGATACTAACTAATTAAGTATGCCTAAAGAAGAACTCATAGAGACAGAAGGAAAGATACTTGAAGCCCTTCCTAATGCTATGTTTAAGGTCGAACTGGAGAACGGGCATGTTGTTTTAGCCCATGTTTCGGGTAAGATGCGCATGAATTTTATCAGGATTCTACCCGGGGATAAGGTAAAACTTGAACTTTCTCCTTATGATTTAACCAGGGGCAGGATAACTTTTAGGGGAAAGTAAGAGTTTAAGCAGTTAAAAGAATATAAGGTCTTAATCATTGAATAAGAAAGCAGGTGCAAGGTGAAGGTAAAAGCATCAGTTAAAAGAATTTGCGATAAATGCAAGATTATCAGAAGAGAAGGGGTAATCAGAGTGATCTGTTCTAACCCTAAACACAAACAGAGGCAGGGGTAATTAAGATAGTATTAATAGTTTAGAGCAAGGGGGGATTTGATGCCAAGAATTTTAGGCGTAGATATACCAAAAGAAAAGAAAATAGAGATTTCTCTTACTTATTTATATGGTATCGGCAGGAAGTCTTCTAATGATCTGCTTAAGGAGATTAATATTGATCCGAACAAGCGTGCTAAAGATCTAAACGAAGAAGAAGTAGCGCGGATAACTAATGCTTTGCAAAAAGGCACGATTAAGATCGAAGGCGATTTACGCCGGGATATCGCGCAAAATATTAAAAGGCTTATGGATATCGGTTCCTGGAGAGGATCCCGGCATAAAAAGGGGCTCCCTGCCAGGGGACAGCGCACGAGGACAAACGCCAGGACCAGAAAAGGGCCTAGCAGAGGTAAAGGCAATGCCTCAGTAGTTAAGAGGGCGGATTCGGGAAAGCCAGCTGCAAAACCAGGCAAATAAAATATTAACTGTTTAAGGAGATCTAATGGCGACAAAAGAAAAAACGAAAAAGAAAAAGATAGCTAAAGGGATAACCTCTGGTATTGCCCATATTCAGGCAAGCTTTAATAATACTATTATCACTATTACTGATAGGCAGGGAGCTGTTCTGGTCTGGTCTGCGCCTGGTATTGTCGGTTACAGCGGTTCTAAGAAATCTACTCCTTTTGCCGCCCAGGTAGCTGCTTCTGATGCTGCCAGAAAAGCGAAAGATATAGGCCTCAAGGAAGTGGAAGTGCGGGTTAAGGGCCCGGGCTTCGGTAGAGAATCCGCTATCAGAGCGCTTCAGGCTGCGGGGCTAATTATAACTTTGATTAAGGATGTGACTCCTATTCCGCATAATGGATGTCGCCCCAAGAAGAAAAGGAGAGTATAATTTATGGCACGTTATATTGATGCAGTCTGCAGGTTGTGCCGGAGGCAGGGAGAAAAGTTGTTTCTTAAAGGCACAAAGTGCAATACAGAAAAATGTCCTGCAAATAAAAGGCCTTATGCTCCGGGCCAGCATGGAGAGGGCAAAGGTAAAAGGCAGAAAGTTTCTAACTACGGTTTACAGTTAAAGGAGAAACAGAAAGTTAAAAGAACTTACGGCGTACTTGAAAGACAGTTCCGTAAATATTTTGAAACTGCTTCCCAGGCTGAAGGCGTTACGGGTAAGGTGCTTTTGCAATTACTGGAGAGAAGGTTAGATAACGTAATCTTCCGTATGGGGTTAGGTATATCGAGGTCCCAGGCTCGCCAGATTGTCAGGCATAATTTTATTTTTGTTAATTCTGTAAGGGTTAATATCCCTTCTTTCTTAGTGGATAAAGACGACTTGATTCAGATTAAAGCTAAAGATAAGGCCCTGAATAAAATCAAGGATAATCTTGAACTTTCCAAAGAGAGGACTGTCCCCAGCTGGCTTGAGTTTAAAGCCGCTGATTTTAGCGCCAAAGTATTAAGGCTTCCGGAAAGAGATGATATCCAGCAGACAATCCAGGAACAGTTGATTGTCGAGTTATATTCAAAGTAAGTTCAAAACGCATTGGAGTTATAAATAACAAGAGCTATAATTTACGTACGTTAAAACGTACACAAATTATCCGCTCATTTAAGGAGGAAATAGATGGGTATAAAATGGAGAGATTTTCAATTACCAAAAAGATTAGAGTGCGAAGAGTCTACCTATACGAATACTTATGGTAAATTCTCTGCCGCGCCTTTTGAGAGAGGATACGGCGTTACTTTAGGGAACTCATTAAGAAGAGTATTGCTTTCTTCGATAGAGGGGAGTGCTGTGACCAGTGTTAAAATCTCCGGGGTTTCGCATGAATTTTCGACTATCCCCGGACTTTTAGAGGATGTTCCGGAATTGCTCTTGAATATCAAGAACATCGTTTTAAACTCTCATTCCAAGATACCCAAGATAATAACGATTAAGGGTAAAGCTAAGGGTGAGATTAAAGCCGGCGATATCGAGACTGATGAGACGATAGAGATTATTAACCCGGATCTCTATATAGCTACGCTTACTAAAGATGTAAAATTAAATATCGAGATGGAAGTTTCACGCGGCCGCGGTTATCTTATCGCTGAGCTGAATAAAAAAGAAGATAAGACTATCGGCGCGATTCCGGTTGACGCGATATTTACTCCTATTAAAAAAGTTAATTTCTTTGTGGAGAACACGCGCGTCGGCCAGAGGACAGATTATGATAAGCTGCTTTTAGAGATCTTTACTAACGGCTCAATCAGTCCGAAGGATGCGCTTTTGTACGCTTCTAATATTTTACAAAGGCATTTGGATATCTTTGTTAATTTTGGCCAGCTTCCCGATGATATAGCTGAGGATGAGCCGGAGATGACCAAAGAAGAAGCGGCGCTTTATGAAAAATTAAGGCTTCCTATTCTGGAGCTTGAACTATCGGTACGCAGCTCGAATTGTTTAAGGGACGCGGGTATAAAGATCATCGCCGATTTAGTCAAGAAGAACGAAGAGGAGATGCTTGGTTTTAAGAATTTCGGCAAGAAATCGCTTACCGAAATTAAAGAACTGCTTATGGGCATGGGTTTAACATTAGGCATGCAGATAGACCCTAAAAAAATAAAGAAGGCTTAAAATATGAGACACGGTAAGAAGAGGCTACAGTTAAATCGTTTTACCAGCTGGCATGACGCTACTTTAAAGAGTCTGGCCAGAAATATGGTTATTCATCAGAGTATTAAAACTACGCTTTCCAGGGCTAAAGCGGTCAGGCCTTTGATCGAGAAGCTTGTTGCTCTGGCCAAAGAAAATACTCTGAGTGCTAAGCGCCAGGCTTTCAAGATTCTGGGAGATCATAAGCTTGTTTCCCGGTTATTTAGCGATATCGGTCCGCTCTCGCTTAAAAGAAACGGAGGATACACCCGTATCCTGAGTTTAGCGAAACGCAGAGGCGATAATGCTCAGGCAGTTATTTTCGAACTTACGGATAAAAAGATCAAAGAGGTTAAGAAGTCGAAGAAAGCTAAAGATGCCCAGCTTAAAACTAAAGGCGAGGATATGCCAGCAGCTGAAGAAACAACGAACGTTGAAAAAAAAGCTAAAGAACAGCCGTCTTTAGCTAAAGATAGGCAGGATGTGGCCCATAAGCCTAATAAAAAGTTTTTAGGCGGGATAAGAAGTATATTTAAGAAACAAAGAGATTCTTTATAGTGATGGAGAAAATCAGGATATTTTATGCGCATAGATACGCGGTTAGCAGAGCGTTTAAAGAAAGTCAAACCATCCTCGACGCTTGTTATCACTTCAAAGGCGAAAAAGTTAAAGTCTGAAGGTTTTGATATTGTAAGCCTGGCGGCAGGTGAGCCGGATTTTGATACTCCTGATTTTGTAAAATCGGCCGCCATAGAAGCGATTAAATCTGGTTTTACCAAGTACACTCCTACCACCGGCATCCCGGAGCTTAAGAAGCTTATTGTTGAAAAATTAAGCAAAGATAATGCTTTGGAATATGCGCCTAACCAAATCGTCGTTTCATGCGGCGCTAAGCACAGCATCTTTAATGCCCTTTTCGTCTTAGTCAATCCGGGTGACGAAGTATTAATACCTGCACCTTATTGGGTGAGTTATCCCGAGATGGTCAACTTATCTTCCGGCATTCCGCGTTTTATTAAAACTTCACGAGAAAATAATTTTAAGATTACCCCCGCTTCGCTCAAGGAACAAATCAGCTCAAAGACTAAAGTACTTATCTTAAATAGCCCTTCAAACCCTACGGGGTGTGTTTACAGAGAAGAGGAGCTGAGAAAGATCGCGGAGATATGCGTTGAGAATAAGATTTTTGTCATCAGCGATGAAATCTATGAGAAATTAATCTATAACGGATTAAAGCATGTTTCTATCGCCGGTTTCGATAAAGAGATTTATGATTTAACCGTAACAATCAATGGGATGTCCAAGAGTTATTCTATGACCGGATGGCGTATAGGCTATCTGGCCGCTCCTCTTGATGTCGTGGAAGCAGTTTCCAGGCTACAAGATCACTCTACATCTAATCCTAATTCGATAGCTCAGAAAGCCGCTTTGGCCGCCTTAAGCCAGGGCGGTGATTTTTTTAGCGGGATAGTCAAAGAGTTTGAAAGAAGAAGAGATTATTGCATGCAAAGGTTAAAGCAGATGCCTAAAGTTTCGCCTATCTTTCCCGAAGGGGCTTTTTATATTTTCTTTGATATAAGTGGGACCGGGTTAAAATCTTCGGATTTTGCCAATCGTTTACTTGATGAAAAATACGTAAGCCTCATCCCGGGTGAAGGTTTCGGCATGGATAATTACGTAAGGATGAGTTTCGCCACAAGTATGGAACAGCTTGAAAAGGGCATGGACAGGTTATCTGATTTCTTGAAAGATTTAGCTAAATAACGGGAATTATATGGGTAAGACAATCGCTGAAAAGATATTGAGTAATCATTCCGGAGTTGATCTTGCCGCCGGAGACTTTGCGGTATGCAAAGTTGATTTTGCTTTCGGCCAGGACGGAACCAGTTCGATTATTATCGACAGGGTTAAGGAGTTAGGCCTCAAGGAGCTTAAGACCAGATTTTGCATGGTTATCGACCATAGCGCCCCGTCTCCTAGTGAAGGTGTATCGCGGGTACATAAAAAAATGCGCACTTTCGCCAAGGAATTTCAAGCTCCTCTTTTTGATATCGGTTGCGGGGTTTGTCATCAGGTTATTCCCGAATCAGGAGAAGTTCTCCCCGGCAGTTTAGTTTTAGGCGCGGATTCGCATACTTGTACTTACGGCGCTTTAGGTGCTTTTTCCACGGGGGTAGGCTCAACGGATTTGGCGATCGCTTTAGCCACCGGTAAAAACTGGTTTAAGGTTCCGCAGACGATAAAGATAGTGGTCAAGGGTAAAATGCCTAAAGGGGTATACGCGAAAGATATCGCTCTCTATATTATAACTAAGATAAAGTCGGATGGAGCGACCTATAAAGCTTTAGAGTTTGCCGGCCCGGTTATAGATAATATGGATATGGATGGCCGTTTTACGATCAGTAATATGGTCGTGGAGATGGGCGCAAAAGCGGGTTTTATGCCTGTAGATAATAAGACATTTAAGTGGTTTGCTGCTCGCGGAGTAAGCCCTTTAAGGATTAAGGCTCTCTCTGCGGATAAGGATGCTAAATACGAAGATACTTTAGAATTTGATATTTCAAATCTTAAGCCGCAAGTTTCATTTCCGCATAGCGTGGATAGCGCTAAGCCTGTTGGAGAGATCGGTAAAATAACGATAAATGAAGCATTTCTCGGCACCTGTACAAATGGAAGATTGCAAGATTTGAAAATTGCTGCTAAAATATTAAAAAACAGGAAAGTTGCGCCGGGTGTCAGGTTGATTATAGCCCCCAGCTCCAGGCCCGTATTTTTAGAAGCCTTAAAATCAGGCTTAGTGAATATCTTCATTCAGGCCGGTGCGGTTATTGTCGCTCCGGGGTGCGGTCCGTGCGTTGGTACGCATAATGGCATACCCGCAGACGGAGAAGTGGTTGTATCCAGCGCTAATAGAAATTTTAAAGGTAGAATGGGCAACCCCAATGCTTTTATTTATTTAGCTTCACCTGCAACCGTAGCCGCTTCGGCGATTAAGGGTTATATTGCTGATCCGAGGGAGTTATTATAATTAATATGGAGGATAATAATATGGAAATCCGTGAGTTGCTTGTTGAGTGTATTGAAAAAGGAGCATCAGACCTGCATTTTACAGAGAATGAGCCTCCGATTCTGCGCATCGATGGCAAGCTCCACAGGACAGCATACCCGGCGATAAATAAACAAGACCTCAAGAAGATGATATACGCCGTCCTTACCAGCCAGCAGAAGGTGATGTTTGAAAGGGATTTGGAATTGGATTTCTCTTTTGCTCTCCCCGGATTAGACAGATTCCGCGTGAACATACATTTGCAGAAAGGCTCGGTAGAAGCGGCTTTCAGACGCGTTCCTTTAGAGATACCTACAATCGAGGGATTAGGCCTTCCTCCGATTATATCCGAACTTGCGCGCAGGCCGAACGGGTTAGTCTTAGTAACCGGCCCTACCGGCATGGGCAAGACTACTACTTTAGCGACAATGGTCAATCAGATTAATAATGAAAGAGAATGTTTGATCCTTTCCGTAGAAGACCCGATCGAGTTTATCTATACAAATAAGAAGAGCATTATCAAACAAAGAGAAGTCTATTCGGATACGCATTCTTTTGCCGATTCTTTAAGGCATGCTTTAAGGCAGGATCCTAACGTTATTGTGGTCGGAGAGATGCGCGATTTAGAGACTATCTCTACCGCTTTGACTGCCGCTGAAACCGGGCATTTAGTTTTAGCGACTTTGCATACTCCGGATGCGCCGCAGACTATTGAAAGGATTATTGACGTATTCCCGCCTTTCCAGCAGCAACAGGTAAAGTTACAGTTAGCGAACTGCCTTCAGGGCGTTGTTTCCCAGCTCTTGCTTTCTCACGCTTCCGGCACGGGCAGGGTTCTTGCTACCGAAGTAATGATCGCTACTTCAGGGATAAGAAACTTAATACGCGAACAGGAGATCGAGCAGATACCGACGCTTATGCAGACTGGTTCGCAATATGGCATGCATACAATGGATAAATCTCTTAAGGAGCTGACGCAGAATGGTTCAATCAGTATTGATGTCGCTCTATCTAAGGTCAAGAATGTAGAGGAATTTAAACAACTATGACCCCGTTGCAAGCTATTGTGTAACGGGTAAGGAAAAGTGAGGTTTGCAACGGGGTGAACTCCGTTGCAAATTATCGGGTAACGGGGCAAGATAAGTGAGGTTTAGAACGGTTTGAAGTTAGAAGGCAAGGCAATTAAATTAGGGGATAATATCAATACGGATTTTATTATTTCCGGAAGATATAAGTTCGCCATTACCGATATGAAAGAATTGGCCAAGCATATTATGGAGGATATAGACCCTAAATTCCCGGAGAAGATAAATCCCGGCAAATCCATAATTGTCGCTGGCAGGAATTTCGGTATGGGTTCTTCGCGCGAGCAGGCGCCTCTGGTAATCAAAGAAGCGGGGATCGTGGCTGTTTTAGCTAAAAGTTTCGCGCGTATATTTTATCGCAACGCTTTTAATATAGGATTATGTTTGATCGAAACGGATACGGATAAGATCGCTGAAAACGATATCCTGGATATAGACCTGGATAAAGGAACAGTTAAAAATATTACTAAAAATACCGATCTTGAGATTAAACCTTTTCTTAAGTTTATGCAGGAGCTGTTAAAAGAAGGCGGCATAGTTAATTATTTTAATAAATACGGAGAGCTTAAAGTATAAATGGCGCACAGAGTAACTTTAATTCCTGGAGACGGTATAGGGCCGGAGATAATTTCTGCGGCCAGAAGGTGTGTTGAGGCTACCGGGGTTAAGATAGAATGGGAAGAAGTTATTGCCGGATCCGACGCATTAGCCGCAACCGGAGAGCTGCTTCCTAAAGCCGCACTCGATTCTGTTAGAAAGAATAAGGTAGCTTTAAAGGGGCCGATCATAACTCCTATCGGCGAAGGCTTCAGGTCGGTAAATGTCGCTATAAGGCAAGCGCTTGATCTTTATGCTTGTGTGCGGCCGGCTAAATCTTATCCTGGCGTAAAGAGTAATTACCAAGATATTGATTTAGTGATTGTCCGCGAGAATAGCGAGGATCTTTACGCGGGTATAGAATTCGAAGAAGGGCTTAAGCAGACTAAAACCCTGATTGAGGAGATTAAGAACCTGAGCAAGAAGAACATAAGGGAAGATTCAGGTATCTCTATTAAACCGATATCTAAATTTGCTTCTAAGAGGATAGTAAAATTCGCTTTTGAGTATGCTTTAAAGCATAACCGTAAAAAAGTCACCATAGTCCACAAAGCCAATATTATGAAATTTACTGACGGATTATTTTTAAGAGCAGGGAGGGAAGTGGCTCAGGAATATGCCGGGAAGATAAATTTTGATGAAGCGATAGTCGATAATATGTGTATGCAGCTGGTGCAGAAGCCGCATAATTATGATGTTTTAGTCCTGCCGAATCTTTACGGAGATATACTTTCCGATCTATGCGCGGGGTTAATCGGCGGGCTGGGTATAGCTCCGGGCGCCAACATCGGGGATAACCTGGCAGTTTTTGAAGCGGTGCATGGTTCAGCCCCTAAATATAAAGGTAAAAACAAGGTTAATCCTACGGCGATGATATTATCGGCCGTGCTGATGCTGGATTATTTAAATGAAAAGAAAGCCGCGGCGGATTTAGAAGAAGCTGTCAAGGCGGTTATAGCAGAAGGAATCAATGTAACCTACGATCTTAAGCCCAGCCCTAACGATCCTTTAGCTGTCGGCACCAAGGAGATGGCCGACGCTATTATTAATAAATTAAAGAAACTTTAAAAATGAGCCCCGCTGCAAACTATAAGATATCTATTCTTGGCGCAGGTAATGTTGGAAGCTTGACTGCGATGCGCCTGGCGCAATCTGACCTTGGTGACATTGTACTCATTGATATTGCCAAGGGGTTAGCGCTTGGGAAGTCTCTTGACCTGCAAGACGCCCGTTCGATTTTAAATTCGCACTATAATATTGAAGGCAGTGATGATATCAATAGAATTAATGGCTCGGATATCATAGTAATCACAGCCGGGCTGGCGCGTAAACCCGGTATGACCCGCGAAGAGCTTCTCTTTAAGAATTCCCAAATATTAAAAGATCTATCATTAAACATTAAGGCTTTAGCGCCTGAAGCGATAGTTATTGTCGTGACCAATCCGTTAGATCTTATGACCTATTTTGTCCTTAAGACAACAGGTTTTGCGAGAAATAAAGTCTTTGGTATGGGCATAAGTTTGGATGCGGCAAGGTTCGCTAATATTATAGCCGGTGAGCTTAAAGTTTCGGTCAGCGATATCGAGGCAATGGTCATCGGTGCGCACGGAGAGGCAATGCTTCCTTTGCCGAGCCATACTAAAGTAAACGGCGTAAGCTTGGATAAGATCTTAAGCCAAGAGAGAATAGATTTGTTAATTAATAAAACTATAGGCCGAGGCGCGGAAATAGTGGCTGCGTTAGGAACCGGCAGTGCTTTTTTTGCTCCTTCAGCGGCAATAGCAGAGATAATAAACGTAATCGTTAAAGACCAAAAGAAAGTTATCGGGGCGTGCGCGTATCTTAACGGAGAGTATGGCATAAAAGATACCTGTATCGGAGTACCTTGTTATCTTGGCAAAGATGGTATTAAAGATATAGTTGAGTTGGATTTAAATAAAGAAGAGGGAGACAAGTTTAAAGATTCAGCTAATTCAATAAGCCAGCTACTTAAGGGGCTTCCTTTAGGCTAATCTTATTCTTCTTTGCTCAGAGCGGAGAGCCTTTATGTACGATTTAGCAATAATCGGAGCAGGTTGGGCAGGTTATAATGCCGCCTTAAGGGCTAAAGAGTCAAATTTAAAAGTCGCTCTTATCGAAAAGGCTTTTATCGGTGGAGTTTGTTTAAATTCAGGGTGTATACCAGCCAAGTCGTTAATCCAGTCTGCCAGAGTATTAAACCTCGTTAAAAAATCATCCGATTTCGGGATCGAAAGTTTAGAACCGCATTTAAATTTTTTAAAAGTCCAGCAAAGAAAGAATAAAATTGTAGAAGGACTGCGCTCCGGAATGCAGTTCATGCTTAGAGGCGTTGATTTCTTTAATGCCGAAGCTAAGATAATCTCTTCTCAAGAGATCGATCTTAATGGAAAGATAATTAAAACTAAGTTTATCCTTTTAGCTACCGGTTCGGCCCCCCAGGAGCTTGAGCAGCTTAAATTCGACGGCAAAAAGATCATTTCCAGCAGTGATATTCTCTCTTCAGACGAAATACCGTCTTCGCTTTTAATTATCGGCGGCGGCGCGATCGGTTGTGAGTTTGCCGGTTTATTCGCCAGCCTGGGAACGAAAGTTGTGATATTAGAGAAAAGATCCAGCCTTCTCCCCGGGGTAGATAGCGAGATAGCCAGAAAAATCGAGAATATCTTGAGAAGAAAAGGTATTGGCATTAGTACGAATGCTGATCTTTTAAGCGTTAATCTTAAAGATTTTAGCCGGGTTTTAGTTTGCGTCGGCAGATCGGTCAAGATCAGTATCCCGGGATTAGAAAAGATAAAGGTAGAGGTTGATAACGGAAGAGTTATAGTCGATGAATATTTAAAAACAAGTTTAGATAATGTCTATGCTGCCGGGGATTGTACAGCTCAGGTTATGTTGGCTCATTTTGCCGCTTACCAGGGGCGTCTTGCGGTGGATAATATGTTTAACAAAGATGGCCCTAAAAGTTCAGATTCTTTGAATGTTCCCAGCTGTATCTACACCGATCCTGAAGTTGCTTTTGTAGGTTTAAGTGAAGAAGCCGCACTTGAGAAAAACATAGATATAAATATCAATAAATTTGATTTCCTGGGATTGGGCATGGCGCGGGTAATCGGCGAAACGCAGGGATTATTAAAGATAATCTCTGATAAAAATACCGGGTCTATCTTAGGCGCCTCGATCATGGGCCCGAAGGCTACGGAGATTATCGGTATCTTGACTTTAGCGCTCTCTTCTAAGCTTAACCTCAAACAGCTGCGTTCCGCAATATTTGCTCATCCTACCTTAAGTGAATCGATCAGCGAAGCTCTGCGATAAGATAAAATATAGCCTCCGGCTTATCCGGCAGGCGGGGAGGGTGGAAAATGACTGAAATTATTTTACCTGAATTAGGTGAAGGTATTAAAAAAGCCACAGTATCCTACTGGTTTTTTAAGCCAGGCGAGAGAGTGGGGGAGAAAGATGATTTAGTCGAGCTTACTACCGATAAAGCGACGTTTAACCTCCCCAGCCCGGCTGCCGGTATAATATCCGAAATCATTGTGCCCGAGGGAGAAACAGTTGATGTCGGCACAGTCTTAGGGATTATAGGCTAAAGCTAAAGCCTTGACATTATATCTGGTTTTGTTAGTATATGTAGAAGAAAGGAAAAATGGCTATAGATTTTAAGAAGGAATTAGAGAGCGCTGCAAGAAGCATGATCCTTGTGCATGACCCCGACCTCTTGATTAAGACTATTGTCCGGGTGATTGTTGAAAAGTCAGGGATTGACCATGCCAGTGTGCTGCTTTATAAACCGGAGCGCCAGGCGTATGTTTTAAGTATCTCAGGCGGTTCTTTGGGTAAAAAGATGCCCATAGGTTTTGCTTCTTTCGATAAGGATGATTCGCTGATACGTTT
>Ga0265297_10009282_pt1 | contig 12757 bp, 13 predicted proteins | sample Munlanlwell13791_FD_192502 | JGI IMG/M metagenome (GOLD analysis project Ga0265297, IMG submission 192502) | Leachate microbial communities from a municipal landfill in Southern Ontario, Canada - Leachate well 137-91 | ecosystem: Engineered > Solid waste > Landfill > Unclassified | place...
GCTGTAATACGGAAGTAATTCAAAAAAATAATTTCCTTCGTTAAAGAATTCTGCCAGAGTCTTTGTCCGAATCATTTCTTATTTCCTTCCTTATAGGGAGTTATTAACGGAATTTTAGCATTATCTTTTGCCTGGCTGTCAATAAACCAAGTTGACGGTTTTACCATGATGTATACCCAATGACCGCTTACCAGCGCGCTTGAGTTTTCTTTTGATTTATGTGTTGGTATCCAGACGAGTCTCACGTCAGCCGGACTGACTATTGGCGCATATGGCTTAACATAACCAAAAGCCCGGTTTATTTTCAGGTTATCTTTTATATAATTAGCGGAGTCAGCCCTTGCGGCGCTTACCGCGTCTAAATACGCATCCATTACCTTGCTTGATCCAGTTTTGACAGCTGCTTTATGCGCCACACAGCCGGAGCTAATCAATAAAATCAAAAGTATCGTCTGTAATTTCAAGACCTTCAATTTGTACTCCTTTTTGGACGACAAAAACTGCCTTTTTACCCGCCTCAATCTTTATTGCCGGGATCATCGCGTCTAGTTGTTTCTGGTAATAATTCGACATTCCTTGAGCGCTGTTAGCTAAACCTGAAAACATAGTGTAACGGCCGGTATCACCGGTGACGTTCTTTGAGGTTTGGCCGTAAGCTCCGACTACAGTGGAAGTTTCCGACTGGGAAAGCGCTTCCGAGCTTCCCGCCAAGAAACCGGACAAGAAATTTAAGCTTAGCTGTCTTCCGGTGTTATAAATAAGTTCTCCCGGTATGCCTAAATGCCCGTCGTTATCGGCCAAATACCCTAAATTCGCTTCGTGTTCAAAAACCCGGCCGTTTGGCAGGACCATCGAGAAACTCACAATTTGGATAATCGCTCGCTTCGAAACCACGTCGCCGACAGCCTTGCCGATAATAAAAGCTTCCTTTAAAGGAATCCTTGTATTGTTGGGGCCGTAAAATGCTTCATCCACACTGATTAGAACCGGGAGCGGATTGTTTTCGTTCGCAGGGGCATAGAGGCCGGTAAGAAGAGTGCATTTGACAAAGCTTCCCAAAGGAAGATACACAGATTTTTCTTTGGGCTTTTCCTCTTTTCTGATTTCGCCAAGCTTAGCCATCTCTAAGTTGTTAAGTGGTTGCTTAGCTGCTTGCGCCATAGAAAGAGGTTTACCAAATATCTCTTCGGAAATACCAGCCACTTGCCCCTGCCCGAAAGTATTTTTTATTGAATCACTGCCTTCAAGCTTTCCGATTACCCTTTTATCGAACTCCATGATTATTTTGCTTATGTCCGCCTGATTCTTATTGACCGCTGAAGCGTTTTTCTCGAGTATCGCGATACGGTCAGTCATTGAATCAAACTTTGAGCAGATATCGTTGTACTGTTTTTCAATCCGCGAAACATACGACTTTGTGTCGACCTGACCTATCAACACGCCCACATCTTTATCGCTAACGGCTTTGGTATCCTTTTTGCTTTCAACATTCTCCAGGCTTTTTCTTATTTTTAGGGCTTCCTTGCTTCCGGTAAAAAACAAAAATGCCAGAATAGCCGCGAGTGACACAATGACTGCGAAAGCTAATTTCGGATTACTGCGCAGAAAAGGCGCGAGCTTTCTTAAGCCTGGAATTTTATCAAACGGTATCTTCATTGATTTAACTCCTCGACAATCATGTAGGCCCTGGCAATATAGTAAGAATTCTTTTTATTGGCATCATAAGGCCTTGCTTCTAATGTCTGGCTGTCAATGCTTATTGCAAGTAAGCCGGGAAGTTCAATATGCTCAATAGGCACTAGAATCGGTTTATAGGTTAGGTTTTCAAACGTTAGGATGAAGGCTTTTGTGCCGTTACCGAGCTCATAGACTTCGTCCGCGGTGATACGCAAATCGCGGTTATTAAGAATCTCACGGCTATTAAGCTTTAAGCTTGCCACGTTTTGGAAAGATCCGCCGTTTATGAGCGTTTTCATTAATTCAACGGTGTTTATTGTTCCCTTGTCCTCTGTTTCCTTTTTTGTTTCTTTGGGTTTTGCGATTTTTACTCGGGTGGGCGCCTGCGTTCCATCCATGATTAAATGCAGGCAGTAAGAAATATTATCCTCTGTGATAACATAAATTTGGGAATCAAAGGTTTTTCTTGCCAACAAAAACATCCTGTTTCCTAAAGTTTCAACCTGCAGTAATTCGCTGGAAACGTTTTTCGTAACGTTGGCAATGTTAGCCGGAAATTCTGCTTCGGTGATCTTACCTTCATTTAATACCAAAGGATGAATGTCGTTATCATAATCTGTCGTATTCCGGGGGCAGGCTTCTCTTATAGAAAAAATTACCGCAATCATTAAAATAAAAATTATTTTAGTAATTTTCATCGTGCTTCTGCTTCCTCTTGCTTTACTCCGGCAATAGCCAAGCCGTAAGGATTAATTTCTACCGCTGGAACTTTTTTTAGCGTAATAGTGTATTGAAGCGTTCTGGCATCCACTTTTTCTTTTCCCATATAAAGTACTTTTTCTCCAATGAGCATTACCTTGTAATCAGCATTTGACTCTGTGAGTTCCGGTTCTTTTTTTAAGGAAAATAAGGAAGAGATATTGTCTCTTTCGACACGCACTATTTCCTCTTCAAGACCGGACTTGGTCATCGAGAGAAGCTCCGGCGACATATAACGCATTATGCGGCCGTAAGTATCCTTAACTGTGGAAGGGGTGAAATTATTGCGGTTAATGAGCCAGTTTGAAGCAAAACCGCAAATCGCGGTTTTATCTATCCGGTTGGGATAGGCTATACCTGCTTCCTGGGCGCTTGGGATATAATAAATCGGCTGAGGTTTAAGGGAAACTTTAGCTAACGCAGCCACTAATGCAATACAAAACAGGATAACCGCATAAAGCGTAATCCTTAAAGAAGCGGAAGTTTCTTCTGCGCTGCCCCATCTTTCTACAAAACTTAAACGCTTTGTTTTTTCGATTCTTGAATTTTCCATAGAAAATAAAAAGGGGGCTGGCGATTCTGAAATTTTCAGAACTGCCAGCCCCCTGGTTTTTCCAATAGGACTGTTTAAATTAAACTACCAAATTGTAACTTACATCTCACATAATACAGAGTGATCAAAACTTGTCAAGTATTTTTTATAAAATTTTCTTGCAAAGCTTTTTAAAATATTCTTTTTCATTTCTGAGATAATTCGGCAAGAATTTGGGATGGCGATACGAAGAAGGCTACATTCTAAGACTTACCAAAGCATCAATCTGCTCTTGCTTAAACATTTATTAGTTCTTCTCGTTACTTTTGTTTACTTTATGGTTTCTAATCTTCCAACTTCTCAAGCAAATTTTCTATCTCTGATCGAAACTGACCTTTGATTAATCTGTCGTCCTTAAGGTATTCAAAAAATTCAGCATAACTTGATGGACTTACAAAATGAAAAATATACTTTTGCTTAATCTTTGATTCCCCTAGCTTCTTATTTAATCTATTAAAATGCTCATTAGCATAATAATATTTAGCTTTGTTTTCATCTGAATCATCAACATCAGCTTTTGTTTCTACAACTACAATATAAATAGCGCTCTTTTTCTTTATTTTTATAAAAAAATCTGGGTTGAACTTATTCTGGATTTGATGCCCTCCTTTTGTCCATGTGTAATCAATACCATAAAACCCTAAATCCCTTGATTTAATCCATGTATCATATAATTTAATATTTTCTGTTTTAATAAGCTCCTTCAGAAATTTGAATTCTGGCGTAGCTGTAACAAAAACTAAACTTAATGGAGTTTTAAATGTAAAGGCATTAATCTCAAAAATATTATATTCATTTTTTACTGAATTTTCATTATCCTCAATCATTTTTTTAAGAACAAAAGTATTTTTTTCATATAGTTCGTTTTTATAATTATTTGTGTAAAAAAGCGCTGAAAATTTACCTCGAAAATTACCAACTGACAAAGAATGCTTAGCGATATCCAGGGTAGAAATTTTGAACGGCTTATTGAATTTTAGTTTAGGGATGACTGTCTTTTCTTTTTTCCTTAATAACGTCCCGAACGATTGTAGTATCTTATTCCTGTTTTTTTCAACGAGTATATTCCCTCTAATACCAACCTTGCCCATGGATTTTACGATTATTTCTTTAATTATTTTTCTTGGCGGTAAGTTATTTTGTGTATATTCTTTTTCGCCTAGTTTAAGTATCTTACCTTCCCAATCCCGTATTTCGAATTCATCATAAATTTTATCTAGAACATCTTCTATAGAATATGTTTCGTATTCAATTAAATAGCTTTTTTCTCTAATATCACCATCAACCGTTTCATAAATCGTACCTTTTTCAGCCTTTTGAATTTGAGATTCAAGTTTAATACCGTTTTTAAGAATATTGGAATAATTATAAACCTGTCTATTTCTTTGATATGTTATTTCAATTTCTTCTTTTTCATAATCAAGGTTATAAATTTCAAAATTGTATTTTTTCCTATCCCCCGATGTAATAACGACGCTTTCAACTTTCGTTTCAATTTCAAGAATTTCGTTAACTAGCCCTTTAATATTTTTACTCCAGGAATCATGGTTAAAAACTATTACTCTCGGCTGAGGAGAGAAGTATTCATCAGGAACTCTTAATCCTCTTCCTAAAACTTGAGAAATCAGCAACTTTGAATTAAAAGCTCTATCCTCCCAAGGAACGATTTGAAACACATTTTTAACATCCCACCCTTCTGTAAGCATCGAAACTGAAACAATCCATTCAGTAGGATCATCTTTATCGTCTACAGTCTTAAGCTTAGGAATATTAGCTCTGTGTTCATTGGAGGAAGTTACGATTAAAGTTTTTTCTTCTGCCTTCTGTTTATTTAGTCTTTCTTTAACTCTAAGGAAATCAATTAAATCTTCTCTAAGATTATTTGCGGCCTGGATGTCTTTCGTTACTAGAATTGTTAATGGCTTTATCTTAGGTAATTTATCTGCATTGTCTTTATGGTTAATATATATCTTTTGGAATTTCTCATTTCTATTCAGGCTATCGTCTTTTTGAACATATTCAATATTTTTTACTATTTTATCTTCTATAGCTTGCCTTAAAGAATACCTGCATAAAACATCATTAAAATACTCACTCTCAATGTAAGCAGTTCCAGTAAAACCGAGAATATATTTAAAACCGTATTCATCGTCAAGTAAAAATTCCTTCCATCTCTTAAAATCTTGTCCTCCTACCCCCTTGCCAACAACCTTATTAAAAACATGGTGAGATTCATCATTTAAAATAAGGACCCTGGAACCATTGCCTCTTAGACTAGACTGGATTGATGAACCAGTTCTTTCATAAACCGCATGAATATTTTCTATGCAAATATCCCCATCTTTAATAGTGGAATTAGCGTCAATTATGCGTGGATTCCTAAACTTAGTTTTTTGCGGAATCGCTGATCGTAAACGAAAATCGCCACTCAGTCGAAGAAATTTTTCCTTTAGTCCAGATTCTATGGTAAGAGAAGGGCAAAGCACTAATACCTTATCGACAAGTCCGATCCCTAACATAATCTGAGCAATTCCATATATAACATAAGATTTTCCTGTTCCAGTTGCCAAATCTATATTAGCGGCAAGTTTATTTTTTATTTGCAAATCTTTTTCATATTCATCTAGAGAAGCATATTTAGCTTGTAATTCGGAATTATCCTTATAATTTTCCTGAATTAAATCTTCTATCGTTTTATATCTTCCCGAAGCCAAAAATATAACAGAATTTCTAATAGCTTCTTTTTGGAATTCTCTATCTCCACATAATTTATCAAGAAAACTCTCCCATGAATCTAAGGACAGCCTTGAAGGATCATAATTAACATTAACCCTTAGAACCAAATCCTTAGTATTGTAAATCTTAATATCTTCCACTTTTTATCCTTTTATCGTTAATATTTCTTTGAATTCATTGCCATATATATCTACATAAACAATGAGCATCTTTTTATCAATTTCTTTTTTATCCAAGACTATAGAAATAGACTTTTGTCTTTTCAGCACTTTTCTGATCTGGTCTTCATTCTCTTCGTCTTTTGGTTTTTTAGCAAGTAATTCATCCGCAAAATAAACTTTTTCCATAATAAACTCTTTGTTATCGTAACTTGTATCTATGAGAACCATTGCTATTGTTTCAAAATTACCCAACACTTCTCCTTCTTCGCCTTTATAATAATGACTCTTGAATTCATCTATTCTTATTTCAATCTTGCTACCCTTATTTATTAATTTGCTCTTTACTTCTGGCTGTCTAATAAAATGAAACCCTATAGTTTCCTCAAGATCGTTTACCTTCTTCTTACTCTGTGGTTGTTTTAATTTCTGGAATGGTGTTTTATGCAACTCTCTTATTACTTGATAAGGTATTTTTAAAAAATAATATCTAATTCCATATATCTCATGATAATCCGTTAGAAAATCTACATAATTAGCAGGGGCAATTATATAAAACCTACCTGAAATCTTTCTGCCTATTACAGAATGAATATTTTTAAGATATGCTTCATCAACTGATGAACCTTTAAATTTCCAATGTTGAAATATTTTTACAAAATATTCACCTTTTTTGCCATCGACGGCAAAACCTCCGATTTTTTGATTCTTCAAAGCTTCCACTTCGAATAGCCCCATGACAAATTCTTTATATTTAGCTTCTTGCAAATCAAACACCTTCCCTAAATCATATAAACCTAATTGTGCAGTTATAAAGCTTCTTGATTTTTTTCCATATTTCTTTTTTGTATCACCCAATCTTTTACTGTCTTGAATAGTTAAAATTCTTTTTTGCATAGTATAGCATGAAAGCTTCCCTATATCACAAGTTACCCATCTTCTTTCCAATTTCTCTGCTACCGATGCAGTCGTTCCAGAACCAGCAAAAAAATCCATAACTAAATCACCCTTATTTGTACAAGTAAGAAGTATTCTTTCTAATAATTTTTCTGGTTTTTGAGTAGGATAATCAATAATCTCTGTATTGGCACCCTGTAAATTTGGAATATCATTCCATAAATTGTTTGCAATTTTCCCTTCATTATCACGTTCATTCCAATATGCTTTCTCCTGTAAACTATCACCATCAAGACAAAGTCTATTATCATTTTCTAATGCTTTCAGCTTCTCATATTTCATTCGCCAACCTTTAGACGGACACTTCCAGACTTTTTTATTGTTGTCAATGTAATCATAGGTTGTTTCGGGACCAGGGTTTCCCGTTTTTTGCAGTGGGAAAAGACGATACTTGCCTCTACCATCATCATCATCTTTCTTGTACATATCTATTGTCTTAGCAGATAAAGGTTGGAAGGTCGGGCTAAAAAAATAATTCTCTGTTTTTGAATACCACAAAAGATAATCCGTATCTTTTGAAAAATTTTTGGAGACAGTTTTACCACTAGAACTTCTTAACCATGTTATCTGATTCAAAAAATTATGCTCACCGAATATTTCATCTAATAAAATCTTAATATAATGATTTTGACGATTATCAAGATGGACAAAAATGCTACCATTGTCAGAAAGTAATTCTCTAGCTAATATTAATCTTCTTCTAAGAAATTCAACAAATTCCGACCCCTTAGTCTTATCAGAATAGGCTCTTGCCCCTTTCTTACCTTTTAAATCACCTTCTGTTGCAAAAGGGGGATCTATGTATATAAGCTTTATTTTTCCTTTAATTTTATCTTTTATAAGAGGGTCTTTATTTTCATAAATTGTTTTTAGAAACTGGAGATTATCACCAAAAATTATCATGTTACGCCAACTATTATCAGATAATTTATGTTCTTCTCCATTAAAAATCTTATCTACTTGAAGAGGAACAGGGAAAACTCCATCCTCATTAGCTATCAAATCTTCTTTTCTAATTTTCCATGCATATACTAACTCGTATTCATTCTGTCTACAAGGAAACAACAAATATTTAAACTCGTCGGGTAAACTTTTGTCATCCTGAATAAGTCTAATAATGTAGTCTTTCTGTGCTTTTGTAAGTTTTTTTTCCATATTTATCTTCAGTCCTTAGTAGTAAAAAAGAATTGCCCTCAGAACTATGTACGATTTAATTCACTGATAGTTTCTATATTAATCTTCCGAATATATGCAATACAATTCAAAAAATACCAGAGAAAATTATAAAATTCGCTCATGATTAATGAAGCTATTGGCTTGTCCTTCATCCAATTGTCATACTCTTGCTTTTTTGCCTTATTTGCATGCGCAAGCCCTCCATAAATGAAAATATCAAAAACCTTTTCATATGTAATATCTTTCCCATTTAGATTTAAGAATGTTTTCTTTTTAAATTCGTCATTTAGCTTATCTCTGACCTTCGCAAAATCTTTCTTGAGATTATCTGAAACTGGCATCTGCTGATATATAGTAGCCAAATTTCTTATGCTTGAACACTCATTATCTTGTATAAAAAACCGAATAGTCAACACAAATGCCTTTATTACTTCCCGATCAGGCAAGGTATGAGTAACTTCTACTTGTTTATCGGTTGCCATCTTCAGGCTTACCTTTAACCCGACCTCTTGCATATGTTTAACAAAACCAGAGTTAATAAGCTCTTCTGTTTTTTCGTTAAATAAATTCAGTGCTTCAATCGCTTTATTTTTGTCCATATCTATCATTAAGAAAATCTTATATTTTCACTTACGTTCGGTTCTATATCAAAATATTTCTTAACTCATTATAGCACAATTAATTAATCTTTATTATATCAATCCCTCAACGAGTGTAACAATTTGTACATCTGGGGTAATCATACGAATCCAAAAGCTGATTAACCTTTTCCTGAAATAGCGAGTCCTGCGTTCTTTGCGGCCCTAACAACAAAATCACTAATCCAGCGCTTGCGCCGGTGGCGGGATTTATTCCTTGGGCAATTTCCCTGTGCAATCAAAAGAGGTGCGGCCGCTTTTGCGTCTTCCACAGCCGTCTCAGCGGTATTGATGTGCCGCCGATGCCACAGGCAGTAACTTGAGCGGGATAGATATTAAACGGAATATCCTGCGCCTGTGACCAGAGAGAAGGATCAGTCTCAACTGGCGTTATACCTTTTATCAAAGTTTGTTTATTACTGGTAAGTTGCAGGTAAAAGTTCGCATAATCGTCACCGTGCACGGCATAACTTGTTGTACAGCATGTAGACAAAGATAATAATAAAATTATTCTTATTAGTGTCAGAAAAAATTTTACATTTCATTACAACTCCGTTTTTATGATTTTATTTTATATTTATTTTGAATTTCAAGCTTAATTTTTTCTGCATCATAAATTTTTTTCTCGGAAGTTTCTGGCTCCTCTTCAAAACATTGTATAAGCATAGTTTCAACTGGTTTAGTATTAAAGAATTGCTTTTGGGATAATCTATCCAAAACTGCAAAATATTTGCATCTATGCTCTAAGGTAAGCGATGCGCACCTTAATAACGCAAAATCTTCGGCTCTTTTCGGATCTACAAAACCGTTTCCCGCAAAAGACACCTCAAATACGTCTTCCTCTACCATTCTGTCTTTATAACCACCCAAAAAACCGTGCTCATTATAACCAGTAGCGCATCCACCAAGTAACATCGCAATAATCAGCCAGATTAGTTTTTCAATACTTGATTTTGCTATTCTTGTAATCATAAATATTTTTATTATATTTTGGACGGGTAGCCCAAATAACAAAATGCTCTAAAGCTTCAGCTCTTAACATATCTTTGCATATTTTTATTTTACATTTGCACTTATTCTTAAAAAAATCTTTAATTTTTTGAGTAGGCATTCCTTCATTTAATAATTTACTATGCAAAGTATGGGTTGTTTTATGCAACATATCAGTTCCAAACCGCACATTAAAATTGTTCGTAGATCCAGCATAGATAATTTTTCCAGAAAAATAAATAAGATAAACTCCTTTAATTTTCTTTAATTTCTTAACCTCATCAAATGTTACAAAAGGAGAGCTTAACAAATCTTTAAAATCTCTTCCAAGTTTTTTTGAATATTCTATATAATGATATGCGTCTATCGCTCTAACCACGTTTTATCCTGTTTTAGCCATGGGTGAGTAATTTTTACCCAAGGTTCTTTTTCGTTATTTTGAGTCGCATTACGATAGAATTCCCCTTTTTCAATCTGGTAAGAAAGAATTTCATATTGTTCATTAGGAATTTTGTCTTTATGTATCTTCAGCAAATTCGGTAAATATTCTCTCTGGCATTTAGCAGCAAAACATATTTGACCATTTTTGATCGAAACATTAACAATTTTGTTTACTTGGGCTTGATTTAATCTTTCAAAATGGGCAACAAAAAAGCCAAAAACCTCTTCAGCCTCTCTAAAGCTACTTATTTTCTCTAATCTATTAATTGTTTTGTCAATAATAAAATTGGGGAATTTATTAACAATAGGTTTTATTATGTATTCTGCTGGTATTAAATTGTCTTTGATTCTCTTTCCTTGAGCATCACCCAAAAAACCAAAAGGCGCATTATCATCTAATAGTAAAGATATAATCAATATATTCTTGAAATATGCCATTCCAGACTCTTGAGGAGACCAATCAGAATCCTTAAAATCTTTGCTCAATATAGCGACAAAAACATCTGCCTCATGAAGTTCTAACATTATTCTTTTTTTCCATTCTTCTGTAATATTGATATCTTCATGTGCCAAGAAGCTTTCAATATCATAGCAATCAAGAATAGCTTTCACCTTACCTGCAACAGCTTTATTCTTTGTTGAATAGCTAATAAAAACTTTAAGAGTTTTATTACCATAGGAAATGTTTTCTCTCGTTGCTTGTTTTTTTGGCATAATTGCCGATCTATATTCAGCTATACATATGGGTGGCTTAATATTAAGAAAAACTGGCTTTCTTGATGCCTCAACAAGGGCATATATATCCTGCGCTATTTTATCAAGCATTCTTTGAGGAATATTTGCTTCTTGCTTTTGCTTAATCTTGTATATAATTTCAGAAATAATAGCGGCTTTAAGAAGACTTAAATTCCTAATGCTCACACCACTACAAGCAAAAGATTTTTTCCCATTATAACAGTTTAAAATATTATCGATATCTTCTTTATCTTTTTTGATCTCTTCGTTACCGTCACTAAATTTATTTATTACGCTCTCCAAATATTCCTTCAACCTTGTGAGTCCATCAAAAATTGCCTTGCTAAACTGAGCGTTAAAAGTATCTTCTGTTATATCGCTAATTTTTGCCTCAATCCAATCTCTACGTTCTTCTATCAATTCCGACACAATATCAAAATCATTGATCATGCCTGTTTTCCCTAAAGGAATGTATATTTTAAAGTTGATATCTGACTGGAGACCATAGAAATAATCTGTTCCTTTATATTTCTGGATAGCTTCATCAAAATCATTTATTCTATCTCGATCAAAATCAATAACTGTCTCCCTGGTATCACTTTTCAGAAAAAATCTCCAATGAAAATTATCAATCTGTTTAAATTCTGTCTCAGCGGAAGGCAGAAGTTCGTGAAGAAAATTTTCAATATAAGCTATTGCCTTAAGTGTATTTCCCATTTTTATGCTTTTTGTACTTACAGAAATATATTTAACTATATTAATTACAAAAGAAGGTAAATTTGCATATAAACGCAAAAACGTTGGTTATCCCAACGCCTTGATGCTAAATTTAACTTGTTATGTATTTTCCCTAGCGTCTTCGAAACTGGGGATATTTTACTGCGGGAAAAAAATGAGGTCAAGGTGATTTTCTGTAAGTAAGAAGAGTCGCGAACGCAAAAAAATATCCCCAGTAGATATTTTGCCGGGGATATTTTTTTATTTTAATATTCACTCGGCAGAATCAAAACCCCGTCTATCAACCACAGCTTAATTTCGTCTAACGGAAAAGTGGTTTGCTTGATAGCCTGTCTTACCAGAATCGGCTCATTAGCATCTGCGTGCATAACAATCTCTGCGTTTTTATCTGCATTGACTTTTAAAACCCATATTTGAAACGGCACATTTTTTATTGTCGGCTGATAGCTTGCGATTAAATCAATCAGCCAATACGCTTCTGCTTTATCGACAAGATATTTTACGCCATCGGTATAGACTATTTGTCCCAGCCAGTGTTTGTGATAATTTTCTGTCCCCGTAAATTGATTTAATTCTTCTTTTAGCATTTTGTTCTCCTTTTTAAAAAAAGAACAGGGGGATTTCTCCCCCTGCTTTTGTTATTCTTCGCTACCAGACGCAGCTTCGGAAAATTCCCGGCTGTCTCTGCGGCTCAAAAGAAACTCTACCTTACGCACGTCAATGGCAAGATAAATCACGTCTTTGTTTTCTTCCTTAGTCCCTTTGAAACCCACGACAGGCAGTTTCCCGATATAACCTTTGAAAATCAGTTTTCCGCTTCTTGTTTTCGTGCCTTCAATCTTTCCTATTCCGTATAAACCTTTGTTTTCCATTTTAATTTCTCCTTTTACTTTTATTTCCTATATAACTTTTAAAACCTTTTAACTGTTTAGCGCTTCTAACAAGTAGCCACCTCCTTTTAAAAATGAATTTATTAGTGCTTCATACCAAACAAACATCGTTTTCATCATCTGAAGTTCCACCCTCTCTGTCCTCCGTATAACCGCAATCATCACAAAAAGCGCCCTGACCTGGGAAAACGTGGTAATTCTGGCTATCACAGTTTGGACAACGGAACATTTGAACCACCTCCTTTGGTTAATTGATTCATCCATTAAACA
>Ga0265297_10009283_pt1 | contig 12757 bp, 3 predicted proteins | sample Munlanlwell13791_FD_192502 | JGI IMG/M metagenome (GOLD analysis project Ga0265297, IMG submission 192502) | Leachate microbial communities from a municipal landfill in Southern Ontario, Canada - Leachate well 137-91 | ecosystem: Engineered > Solid waste > Landfill > Unclassified | place...
TGTCATGCAGCCGATTAGCATCGAGAACACGGTGGTCAGAACAGATCTCCTTCCCCTGCTCCTTGAATTTTTAACCCTGAACCGGCACCGCGAGCTGCCCCAGCGCCTCTTCACCGTCGGTGATGTAGTGGACTCCTGCCTTACGTACCAGCAGGCAGCGGGAGTCAGCATGCACCCGGAGGCGGACTTCTCAGAAGCATACGCGTCCAGCGACGCGGTGCTCCACGAGTTATCCATCGATTATACCGTAAAGGAATCAGCCGACCCGGCGTTCATTGAGGGGCGTCGTGGCGATATCATCGTTGCCGGAAAAACGGTCGGGGTCTTTGGCGAGATCCATCCCGCAGTGCTGAACGCCTTTGAGCTCGAACACCCCGTGGCGGCGTTCGAGTTCGATCTCAGAGCCGTACCGGGATACCCCTCTCCCTGAGATATTCTTTTACGTCCCGGACCGTGTATTCGCCGTAGTGGAAGACACTCGCGGCGAGGCACGCGTCGGCTTTTCCTTTCACGAATCCGTCATAGAAATGGGCGAGCGTTCCGACACCCCCGCTCGCGATGACCGGGATGTTCGCCGCTTCCGAGATGGCGGCGGTGATCGCAAGGTCAAACCCGTTCTTCGTCCCGTCGGTTTCCATGCTGGTGAGGAGGATCTCTCCGGCGCCGCGTTCTTCGGCTTCCTTTGCCCAGCGGATGGCGTCGATACCGGTGGGTTTGCTGCCGCCGTAGATGACAATCTCGTACCAGCAGGTCTCGCCGGTATCGAGTGTGACCGGAATGGCGTCGGGGTTCTTTGTATAGTTTCTCCTGACATCCATGGCGACGACGATGCATTGCGTCCCGAAGGATAGCGCGCCCTGTGTGATGAGCGTTGGGTCGTGGACGGCGCTCGTGTTGATGCTCACCTTATCGGCACCGGCACGCAGGATCTGCTGGATGTCGTCGAGCGAGCGTATGCCTCCGCCAACCGTGAGGGGTAGGAAGAGCTGGTCGGCGGCTCGCTGGATGAGTTCGATGATCGTCCCGCGTTTCTCCTTGGAGGCGGTGATGTCTAAAAACACGACCTCATCCGCGCCCTGCTCGTTGTAGCGCTGGGCGAGTTCCACGGGATCCCCGGCGTCCCGTAACGAGAGGAAATGGGTGCCTTTGACTACGCGCCCGTCTTTTAAGTCAAGACAGGGTATGATCCGCCGTGTGAGTACCATGGGGGATCACTTCGGGCTTTTCTCGTCGCTCGCGGGTTTGCCTTTTTTTGTGCCGGTTTTTCTGGCAGGTGCTGCCTTTTTTGATGAGGCGGGTTTTTTCGTTGAACCGTTTTTTTCCGGAGCGGCAGGAGACTCTTTCATCTTATTGATGGTATTTTGCCGACCTCCGAGGATAACCTCGTTCTCCGGTTCCTGTTTGAGGGCTTTGTCATATGCGCGGAGTGCCTCGTCATACCGGTTGACTTCGGAGAGTGCGTTGCCATAGTTGTTCAACGCATGGATGTCATTCGGGTCGACAGCAAGTGCCCGTTCGAATGATACGAGGGCATTGTCCCATTGTTCGAGTTCGCACAGGACGTTTCCCCGGTTGTTCCAGATCGCACCGTCCTCCGGGTCGGTTTTGAGCCAGGCGTCATAGGCGGCAAGGGCTTCCTTGTATTGGTCCACTTCGATGAGCGCATCTCCCAGCCGGTTCCAGTCCTGGAAGTTGGGTTTGTCGATGGATATGGCTTTATTGTACGAAGCGATCGCGTCGGCAAACCGTTCCCGGTGCTGGAGGATGTGTGCCCGGTAACTCCAGGCTTCCGCGCAGTTCTTGTCGAGCCTGATTGCCATATCATAGGAGGCGAGCGCTTCTTCGAAAAATCCGTGTTCTTCGTGCGAGACGCCGCGGCAGAGCCACAGGTTGGCGTTCTCTGGTTCGTATTCGATTGCGCTATTGAAGGCTTCCTGGGCTTGTTCGTGCTTGTCGAGATCATCCCGCACGAACCCGAGGTTGATCAACGTCTGGGTGTTCTTCGGGTCGATTGAGCTCGCGATCTCCAATGCTTTTTCGGCTTCTTCCAGTCGGTTGAGGTTGATCATTGCAACCCCTATGTTGTGCCAGCCATAATGGGAGTGTGGATCGATCGAGACCATCCAGTGAAATTCGTTCAGGGCGTCTTCATGCTGCCCCTCACGGGCGTAATAGAGCCCGTTCTGGAGATGTTCTTCCAACGTCTCTTCGGTCTCTTCCGTCTCTTCCGTCTCTTCCTTCGGATCTTCCATAACTAATGATTTGTCCTTGGGTAATTTATTGTTGTGATCTGGTTTTTTTGGGGGGTGGTGTCTCTTTGTCCAGCAGGCAGGGTGTGAATCACGAAAATGAGAACCGGTGAAACCGGTGGAACCTGTAGTTGGGATGAAGGTGGCGTAAAAAAGGGTGTGTGTGGGACTTAGAGTTCTGCAATCTTTCCCACGACGAAATACGCGATCTTTGCTGCGTCCCCGATATCGACAACACCGTTATCGTTGAAATCCGCATCCGGGATCTGTTCGGGTTCTTTTCCGATCACCATGTATGCCACACGGGTGGCGTCCCCGACATCCACCTGCCATTGGTGATTGAAATCGCCCTTCGGGTAGATGATGATGAATTTCTCCCGGACTGTCATGTTGGAACCGCCGGCGTTGGTTGCGGTCAGGGAAATCGTGTGGTTGCCGGCGAGCCTGTACGTGTGCACGGGATTTTGTACTGTTGTGTTCGTCCCGTCACCAAACGACCAGTTCCAGGACGTCGGTGTGCCTGTGGATGTATCGGTGAACCGGATTGTCCGTGGGAGGAGCCCGGTGGTGACATTCACCGAGAAGTTCGCCACCGGAGCCGGGACAGAGACGGTGATATAGTTCGCCTTGGTTGATGTGTTGGAACCGCCGGCGTTGGTTGCGTTCAGCGAGACGGTAAACATTCCAGCATTCACGTATGTGTGAATTGGGTTCTGCATGGAAGCATTAACCAGTGAACCGTCGCCGAAGTTCCAGTTCCAGGCAGTCGGGTTGTTAATCGACGCGTCAGAGAACCTGACAGTCAGCGGTGATGTGCCGGAAGTCGGTGTCGCACTGAAGTTCGCCACCGGAGCCGGAACTATCACGGTGATGTAATTGGTCTTGGTCGATGTGTTGGAACCACCGGTGTTGGTTGCATTCAGCGTGACGGTGAACGTTCCCGCATTTGCGTATGTGTGAATTGGGTTCTGTACGGTTGCATTGACGGTAGATCCGTCGCCGAAGTTCCAGTTCCAGGCAGTCGGGTTGTTAGTCGACGCGTCAGAGAACCTGACAGTTAGCGGTGATGTACCGGAAGTTGGTGTCGCACTGAAGTTCGCTACCGGAGCCGGAACTATCACGGTGATGTAATTCGTCCTGGTCGATGTGTTGGAACCGCCGGCATTGGTTGCATTCAGCGAGACGGTGAAAGTACCAGCATTAGCGTACGTGTGAACTGGGTTCTGGACGGTGGCGTTGACCGTGGATCCGTCACCGAAGTTCCAGTTCCAGGCAATTGGTGTGTTCATTGAAGTATCAGAGAACCGGATGGTCAACGGCATCGTGCCGGAGGTTGGCGCAGCGGTGAAGTTCGCCACCGGGGGCAACGTACCGGTCACGTTCGTCAGCGGTAACCAGTCTCCCCCAAAGATGATCCCGCCCGCATTCGTGTAGGGCAGAAGTGTCGTCCCGATGCCATCCCCGTTAGTGTCCACACCCGCATAGTTGCTCCAGTAGTTCCCTCCGCGTGCCGGCTTTCCAATGATACTTGTGGCTGCCTGTTTTGTCGTGTTCCAGATATTGTTCCCGTTGTCCTGCACGTTGAAGGAATTGTTGAACAGGTTATTTGTGATCAGGTTTCCGGTCGAGGCATTCAACGAGATGCCTGCAGTTGAACTACCAGAGATCCGGGAGTCTTGTACCGTGTTGTTCCGGGCAAATTCCGTAAAGATACCGTAATCTCTGGCAACTGATGTCAGGTTTGTGATCGTATTGCCATACGACCAGATGAGGTAAATGCCAAACTGCCCGGTACCGTCAACAGAGGTATCGGTGATCGTATTTGAGGTGCTGTTATCTGCGATCCCGACACCCGCCTGGGTGACGTTGTGCACGACGCTTGATAGTACGGTGTTGTTATGAGATGAGGAGAGATGGACACCACGCCCGCTTCTTGTGAACTCGTTATCCATGAGCGTGTTGTTGCTGCTCTTTTCAAGCGCAATGCCGTTGTAGGTGTTGTTTATGAACTGGTTGGAGGAGAGTGTATTGTTGTTGCTCGATTCCGTGAGCATGATCCCCACGGCATTCGTCTCAATAATTGATGAGGAGATTGTGTTATTCCCGGACGTTTCGAGGACGATGCCTCCCGCCCCGCCCGCATTCCAGCTCACATTATTGTTCACAAGCACATTCCATGAGCTCTTCTCAGTTAGCATAATGCCCTCAACGCCATTGTGATTGACACGGTTGTCGATGATCCTGTTCCGGGAACTGTTCACGAAGACGATCCCGGTACCCCGGTTGTCATGGGCATCGTTCTTTTCGAGATGGTTACTCACCGCTGATTCAAGGTAGATACCATTCTCCGTGCTGTTACTCGCATTGTTCCTGACAACACGGTTGTTCTGCGAGCGGACGAGGGTGATCGCATAGTAATTCGAGCCCAGGTCGTTATCCCATACCTCGCTCCCTACTGAATCAACCGCCCGGATGCCATAATCCGCATTCAACCGGACGATGGAACCGGTCACTATCGTGTTCGCTGATCCGCTCTCGATAGAGATGCCGATGCCGGTGTTGTTCTGCACAAGACTGTTTCTTATCGTGGTGTTCCGTGATGACGATACCATGATCCCGGCATACGTGTTGTTGAATGCGGCAATGCCTGCAAGAGTGTTTCCCGATGATGAGTCAAGCGAGATCCCGAAGTGATTCTGCGTCACGGTCACGTTTCGCGCTGTTGCATTCGAGCCAGTAATATGCACGCCGTCCCGCGAGTTTACCGCGACAAAACCATCCAGTGTGCAGTTGTCGGCAGAAACGAGAATCGCTGTGTTCACTCCTGTTGATCCGAGATCAATGACCGGGAACCCTGACCCGGTATTGTTGCCACGGAGGGAGAGACGTTTGTTTACGTTCACCTGTTCATGATATGTCCCGCTGTCTACGAGGAGCGTGTCCCCACCGGTTGCGTTGTTAATCCCATCCGTGATCGTCTGGTACGAGCAGGTAGTGTTCAGGTTATGAACGGGACCTTCGGTCACGGTCGTGGTGACCTGGATGTAATCCATCTTTTGCGTGCGGTTGTACCCCCCTAAGTTGTATGCCTGAAGGGTGACGGTGAAGTTCCCGTTTGAGATATAGGTGTGCGCCGGGTGCTGGAGTGACGATCCGACGGGCTCAAAGTGCCAGACGTCATTTGTCAGCCCGCCATCATAACCGGCAATAAGAACGATACTGCCGTCCGGCAGAGTGACACACTTCTGTCCTTGTCGTGCCGACCACCCGGCGCTCGTAGTCACCTGCGTCCATGTGGTGCCTGTATCAGCCGACTGCCAAACGTCATTCATATGGTTGTTGCTGTCCTCCCCGCCCAAGAGGACGATAGTGCCATCCGGCATTACCACGCTCACAAACCGTCCTCTCGCAGCCCACCCGGCGTTCGCGCTCACCTGCGTCCATGTAGCGCCCTTATCAGCCGACCGCCAGGTATCATTCGTATAGCCATTGTTACCTTCGCCACCTGAGAGCACAATGCTGCCATCCGGCATTGCGACGCCGGTATGAGCTTGTCGTGCGGTCCACCCGGAGCTTGCGTTCACGAGGGTCCAAGTGGCGCCCTTATCAGCCGACCGCCAGGTATCATTCCTGAAGCTGCCGTCCCAGCCGCCTGAAAGGACGATGCTGCCATCCGGCAGTACCACGGTGCTGTGGAATTCTCTTGGCGACCACCCGGCACTTGCGTTTGTGAGCGTCCAGGTAATACCCTTATCAGCCGACTGCCACACGTCATTTTTCCTGCCGTCAGTTGCCTCGCCACCTGTCAGGACAATGGTGCCATCGGGCATGACAACACTGCTGTGCCACTGCCGTGCACTCCACCCGGCACTCGCGCTCTCCTCTGTCCATGTGACACCCTTATCGGTCGATCGCCACGTGTCATTCGTGAATCCGCCACCAGCCTGTCCCCCCATTAGAACAATGCTTCCATCCGGCATCGCTACTCCGGTATGACCTTCTCTTTGTGACCATTCGGCACTTGCAGTTTGTTGTGTCCATGGCTGTGTGTAATTCTCATCGCCAAAGAACCAAGCCCAACCGGAAGGCACACCTGTTGATGTGTCATTGAACTGCACCGCGAGCGGCTTTGTGCCCGTTGTGGGTGAGGCAACAAAGTTGGCGATGGGCGAAGACGGACTGGACGCGACTGTGATGTAGCCTGTCTTCCGCGAGTTGTTGAACCCGGCGTTGTTGTATGCCTGCAATGCGACCGCATATGTCCCAGACGCGTTATAGGTGTGCGACGGGTGCTGGAGGGATGACCCGGTGGGCACAAAGCGCCAGACGTCCCGATAATTACTGGTACTTTCAAACACACCACTCCATCCAGCCAGGATAACAACGGTTCCGTCCTGCAGCATTACGCTGTTATGATATGCACGAGCCGCCCAACCGGCGCTTGCGTTCACCTGCACCCAGGTTGCACCGCCATCCATTGAACGCCAGACATCGTTATAGACGGTGATGGCATGAATCCCCGAATTCCCTCCCATGAGGAGGATACAGCCGTCCGGCATGACGATGCTTGTCTGCCCACTGCGTGCTGCCCAACCGGCGCTTGCATTCACCAGTGCCCACGTTGCCCCGTTGTCTTTCGATCGCCAGACATCATTATACGTGACACCATTCGTTGAACCACCAGTCAGCACAATACTGCCATCCGGCAAGGCGACACTTGTGTGAGCGCCTCTCGGTGACCAGCCTGAACTTGCATTCATCAGTATCCAGGTTTCACCCTTGTCTGTTGAACGCCAGGTATCGTTCTTCCAGCTGCTGCTGGAACCATCCATCACACCACCGGTCAGCACAATACTGCCATCCGGCGTGACGACACTGCTGTGATAGTATCGTGCCATCCATCCGGAACTTGCATTCACCCGCGTCCAGGTGACGCCACCATCGGTTGAGCGCCACGTATCATTCAGGGAAACGTAATTTCTCTCCCCACCCATCAATACGATACTGCCGTCCTGCAACACAACACTGCTATGTACAGCTCTTTTTGACCACCCTGAACTTGTGCTGAGTAACGTCCATGTCACACCACGATCGGTTGAGCGCCACGTATCGTTCAACCACGTGTCACCTCCACTATAATCGAAACCTCCGGTCAGGATGATGCTGCCATCCGGTACCACAACGGTGCCCGCGTGCCTCCGGGCTGACCACCCGGCGCTCGCGTTCACCCGCGTCCATGGCTGGGTGTACGTTTCATCGCCGAAGAACCATGCCCAGCCGGAGGGGGTGTTGGTCGATGTATCCGTGAACCGGATGGGCAAAGGAGTAATGCCTGATGTCACGTTGGCGGTGAAGTTGGCAACCGGCGCGGATAGTTCCGTTACGTTAATAAACCCTTTCTTCTGTGTGCTGTTGAGTCCCCCGGTATTGTATGCCTGCAGTGCTACCGGATAGATCCCCGGCGCGGTGTAGGTATGTGAGGGGTTCTGCTCCGATGATCCAGTGGGAACCAGGCGCCACACGTCATTGTTATAGTTCACGCCTTCATAACCCCCACCCATGAGTACAATACTGCCATCGGGCAGTGCCACGGTTGTTTGCCACCCCCGTGCTTTCCATGCGGCACTTTCGTCCACCCGTGACCATGTCCTGCCACAATCCTTTGACCGCCACATGTCATTTTTGAGACCATCTGTGGCAGACCCGCCCATAAGGAGAATACTGCCGTCTGGCATTGCGATACTTGTATGTTCATAACGAGCGGTCCATCCGGAACTGGCGTTCATGAGCGTCCAGGTTGCACCGCCGTTTACCGATCGCCAGGTATCATTCCGGCGACCGATGATAGAATCGTACCCCCCCATAAGGACGATACTCTCGTCCGGCAGTACGACACTCGAATGGTGGTATCGTCGGGTCCACCCGGAACTGGCGTTCACCGACGTCCATGACGAACCATTGTTCACCGATCTCCAGGTGTCGTTCTTGTAGTAGCCACTGGAGATATACCCCCCCGTGAGGATGATGCTGCCATCCGGCATCGCGACACTGCTGTGATCGGTTCTCTTACCCCACTCGGCACTTGTGGTCATTTGGGTCCAGCTTGCGCCCTTGTTTGTAGACCGCCACACGTCCTGTTTGATACCATCTGTGGCAGACCCGCCCGAGAGCACGATGCTGCCATCCGGCATCGCGACGGTGCTGTGCTCGAATCTCGGCGTCCATTCAGCATGGGAGGTCATACGGGTCCAGGTGGCACCGTTATCTGTTGACCGCCAGACATCGTTCATGAGTCCGGTGGGACTGCTGTTCCCCCCGGAAAGTACGATGCTGCCATCCGGCAGTGTCACGCTGCTGTGATCAAACCGGACCAGCCACCCGGCACTCGCGTTCATCAGCGTCCATGGCTGAGTGTACTTTTCATTGCCGAAGAACCATGCCCAGCCGCCAGGCTCACCTGTTGTGGTATCGGTGAACTCTACGGAGAGAGGGGCGGCACCGGAGGTCACGTTGGAGGTGAAATTGGCTGACATAATCGATGCGTCGGTGACAAACACCATCCTGGATACATTGTTATTCCCTTCGTCCGCCTCATCGATCTCATTATCGATGTCAATATCCTCCCCGATAAAGTTCTGCCCGACCGGGATGGAACCGTCAGTGATTATGGTATTATACTCGATGTCGCCCACGCGGGATACACTCACCTGTGTCTCCCCGTATCCTGGTATTACCCACAGGTTCACACAGATGATCTTACTCCTGCCTACCGGAATCGGGTCTGAAATTCTCTTATCCGAGATTTTACCCAGGAGATTTGATTTTATCGTAAATGGCTGGTTTACGTCCCCGGTGCCCTCGTTCTCAATGCGCAGGGTTGCATTCAGAAATACCGTGCCATTCTGGAATTTTGTCGGCGCCCGGTCAGCCTCGATCTCTCCGACCAGATCGGGTTCTTGCACATCTTTCGTGAACGCCTTGATGCAGAGTGTGGCATTCTTCTGATCTGCCGGTATGGTCACATCCGTCCACGTGCTCCCGTCCTCACTGGTATAGCCCCGACCGGGAAATGCCCGTGCCTTGGACGTCTCAACGGACGTGTCCTGGATCGCGATACTCCAGTTGTAGGTGGGATTGGTCAGGTTGACCGCGACCGCAAACCGGTCGTTGGCATCAAGGGGGACCGCATTCGGGATCTCGATGGTATGGTAACCGGCATTGGCGAACGTGCCGCTCTGCGTAAAGGCTGCACCGGAACTGTTCAGGACCGGTCCATTATCCGGGTTCACATACACCCACACCTGGTAGTTGGCGTTCGTATCTGTGGTGTAGAAACTGACTGCGGAAAGGTTCTGTTTACAGGTGCTGTTGAAGACATTTGCCGCAAAGCCGGCTTTCTCGCCCGCGGTATAGATCGAAGAGACCCACCCAAGGGGATCGTACTGGGAGATATGGTCATAGTTCTTCGGCGGGGATGACAGGAAGAGTGAACTCTCGTTGCCGATCAGCCTGTCATAGTATGAGCAATAGAAAAATCCGCTGTCGCCCCAGGTCGCTCCCCAGCTGTTCTTGATGATGAACGCACCATCGCCCGGTGGGACGGTGGAGAAGTTGGTCCTGCTCCACGTGTCATCCCACCCGACGATTGCCACCGCATGGTTTGCCGAATCCGGTCCGAAATAATAGTACGAGTTTGTATCTGCATTCCAGTAAGCCGGGATCTCATCGGACACATTGTATGAGGTAAAGACTGCGCCATACGCCTTAACTGCGGTCTTGATATTGGCGTTGTCGGTTGAACTTTTCCGGTCCGGAATGAAGTCAACTCTCTGGACGTGTTTTTGCACGGTCAGGTTTGCCGGGGAGTACGCGGAGGTGATGTTGTAGGGGTCATCCGACTGGTTGACGGGACCACTCCAGCGGACGAGATAGGCAGTGGACATCTTATGCGTGCCGCCTTTGGAGTAGTTCCGGTCAAACCCGTCCGGGTATTGATCCGAGAGGAGGTTCTTCATATGATTCTCAGAAAAATCCCAGGACTCGTTCGGGAGCAGGGTGGATTCAAGGGAGGCAAGCGTCGCAAATGCCCAGCAGGCACCGTGATTGCCCTGGTCTTTTACCGGGGGGACACGCCCTAATTCCCTGAGATCATACTTCGCAGGCAGTGCTTCCTTGAGTATTGTCTTTTCTGGCGACGATATGCCGTCGTCATCGACGACGTATGTGCCTTTCAGGTGCGAGAGGTCTTCATAGGTGGGGATAAGCCCGGTCGGATGTGACGATACGGGTGTCCCGGATGTACTCATGAGGGAGTTAAAAGAGTCCTGTTCCCCGGAAGCCTGCTGTTGTTGCTGCTCTTGAAGGTACCGCAGATATGCCGGGTTCACCGGCGCCATATTGGAGGGTCTCGCAATGACGGGGAGATCCTGTACAATGGGCGTTATTGTTGTCGCAACATGTTCCTGTACAACGGGCACTTGTGTGGTATTATCCGCAAAATCCTGGCTCTCCCCAGCAGTTACCGCTGAGACAAAGACACATAAAATGACACAGGTGACCAGAAGTAACCGTTGAATATTCCCTGACCGGCTCATACAGGACTATCTCTTTTGAAGGATAAATGTGTTTTTAAATGAACTCATGATGAAGGACTCATGAAGGGATATCCCGTCATTTTTCGTGCTGCATGGGTTGGACATGCAGCGTTGGGTAAAAAAAGTGGGAGTGATCCGGTCACAGGGCGGGAATTCTTCCGACAAGGTAGCAGGCGATCTTTGTTGCATCCCCGGTATCGATCACGCCATTATTGTTGAAGTCTGCATCCGGGAGGAGATCCGGGGTCAGCTTGACGACCATGTAGGCAGTCTTTGCCGTGTCCCCGATATCCACCCAACTGTTCCCGTTGAGATCGCCCCGGATCCGGTAGATGAGGATGGACCCGTTGACCGTATCCATCGGTTGGCTATCGAACGCCGGGGTGCTCCACGTCGCGTGACTGAAGTTGAGTGGGGTTGAGGCACCCACCGGTCCGGTGCCGGTCGTGTTCAGGAAGAAGAGCGGTACCGGTGAACCGATGGTGATCGGTTCAGTACGGGTAAGTGCAAGCCGGATCAAACCCGGGGTTGCGTTCACTTCGAGACTGCTACCGGATACATAGGACTCGTTCAACGTGATCTCGTTGACCTGGATGACCGAGGGATCATAGGTCAGGTTGAACGAGATGCCGGTCCCGCTCGTCAGGTTCATCACCCGAATTGGGGTACTGGTGACAGTGTTCTGGTAGTGTAATACATCTGAAAGGATCAGCCGGGCACGGTTCGATGGACTCTCGCTGACGGTGATATACCCGGTCTTTGTCAGGCTGTTGCTGCCACCGGCATTGGTTGCGGTCAGGGTGACCGGGTAGGTGCCTGCTTCAGTGTAGGTGTGGGTGGGATTTTGCACCGATGAGCCGGTGGGCACAAAGCGCCAGGTGTCATTTCTGAAAGTGTCATCAAACCAGCCGCCGGATAGGACAATGCTGCCATCCGGCATTGCCACACTGGTATGGCAATCCCTTGCCGTTGCTCCACCACTTGCGTTTATCCGTACCCATGTCATGCCGGTATCAGTTGACCGCCAGACATCGCCCATATCCGTGATGCCGTCCCACCCCCCGATAAGGACGATACTGCCATCCTGCATAGCGACACTGCTGTGACTATCTCTTACCAACCACCCGGGGCTTACGTTTGCCTGGATCCAGGTTACCCCTTTATCAGTTGACCGCCAGGTGTCATTTTTACGGGATCCATCCCATCCACCTGTCAGGACGATACTGCCATCCGATATTGCAGCACTGCTGTGACTGTCTCGTGCCGACCATCCGGAACTTGCGTTGACCTGTGTCCACGTAACTCCGTTATCCGTTGATTGCCAGGTATCATTCATATCTCTGTCAACAGCATCACCACCGGTAAGGACAATAGTGCCGTCCGGCATCACGACGCTGCTGTGACTGTCCCGTGCTGACCATCCGGAACTTGCGTTGAGCTGTGTCCACATAGCTCCGTAATCCGTCGACCGCCAGGTGTCATTTTTACTGGATCCGTCCCATCCGCCCGTCAGGACGATGCTGTCGTCCGGCATCGCGACGCTGCTATGATAACATCGTGCCGACCATCCGGAACTTGCGTTAACCCGTGTCCACGTAGCTCCGTAATCAGTCGACCGCCATGTATCGTTCCTGAAGCTTGTGTTATACGAACAACCTCCGGTGAGAATGATACTGCCATCCTGCATCACCACACTGCTGTGATACCCTCGTGCCGACCATCCGGCAGCGGGGTTCACGAGCGTCCATGGCTCTGTGTATGTTTCATCGCCGAAGAACCATGCCCAGCTGGTCGGGACGTTCGTGGATGCATCCATGAACCGGACTGGTAATGGTGCGGTGCCGGTTGTCACATTCGCCGCAAAGTCCGCGACCGGCGCCGGGGGCGAACCTCCGAGTGCATAGATATTGTGGT
>Ga0265297_10009284_pt1 | contig 12757 bp, 11 predicted proteins | sample Munlanlwell13791_FD_192502 | JGI IMG/M metagenome (GOLD analysis project Ga0265297, IMG submission 192502) | Leachate microbial communities from a municipal landfill in Southern Ontario, Canada - Leachate well 137-91 | ecosystem: Engineered > Solid waste > Landfill > Unclassified | place...
GCGCCGCTAAAGGGTGAGATCAGCTCTACCCTGTCCCCTAATTTAATTTTATAATCTTTGACGTCCAAGCAAACCAAGTTCATGGAAACCGCCCCAGCAATTTTAGCCAGGAAATCAATCTCGCCGTGCACTAGAAATTGAGCTTGGTTAGACAGACGACGATCCAGACCTTCATAATAGCCAAACGGCACTAGGGCAATTTGAGTATCGCTTTCGGCCTCATATCTTCCATTATACGACACTTTATCCCCTTTCTTCAAGCTCTGGCAGGCTACAATGGTAGAGACGGCCCTGAGGGCCGGTTTAAGACGATTTTCAGCCTCACTCCGACCGACTAAGGGAGAATAACCATATAAAGCCAGGCCAGCTCTAAAGGCCGTCAGCCTTTTATTATGCAAGACAAAAATTCCGGCCGAATTACCCAAATGAACCCAGGTCGGAAAAATCTTATTCTGATGTAAAATATCCAGAGCGGTCATAAAATTAGATTCTTGCTTCTTGGTCATTTCCGGATCATTATCAGAAGCCATCAAGTGCGAACAGAAACCGACCACCCGAACCTGAGATAAATATTTTTTATTTTCCGTTAAAAATAATCTAATATCCGAAATGCCCTCCCGATTCATACCGCTATTATAGAACAGATGAATCCGGGCTCCGGCATGATGCGTGGCCAGATATTTTAGCGTGGCGGAATTATAAACGCAAAACTCGCTGCGCTTAAATCGGCAATAATCATAAGCCCTGAGCGGCATCTCATTTAAAAATAGGACCTGACCCTTAAAATTCCTATAAACAATCTGCGCCTCGGGAAAAGAATCAATCGCCACCATTTTAGCCGGCGAGTCATTTAATAACTTAGCCATTTCCTTCAGGCCATGACCGTAAGCATTGGATTTTAAAACCGGAAAAATTTCCGCCTCGCTTTGCAAGGATGACAGATACGCAAAATTATCAAGCAGGTTTTGCTTGATAATTTCAATTTTATTTAAAGGCTCATACTTCGGCCTTAATATCTGGCGGAAAAAATTAAGCATAAATTAATCGGCGGCGATTACCTGCCCTTTACCGCTACTTAAAATATCAGCCTCCAGCGCCGTGGTCAGGTTTTTGAGAGAACCGGAAATTTCTTGCCCGGTAAATTTGTCAAAGGCGGTATATTTAATATTTTGCAGTAACAATAAAGTTTGGCCTAGGTCTTTGGCTTCCGGGATTACCCCCAAAGAAAAACCGGCTTTATACTGGCCTTGGCCGGCCTGAGCGATAATTTCCGGTACTTCCCACACCACCCGGCCGCCAACCTCGGCATGGCGCAGAGTTCCGGCGAGCAAGCTTTTATTGTCTGTCCAAATGGCACCCTCTGACACATCGGCCGAAACAGCTAAGTTCTCCAGGTCATTCCCGCCATTAACCACTTCCCAAAAGATCCAATAATTAGTGGCCATGCCCACTTGGGGCGGAATCGGGCCCACGCCCAGCTGGTCGCCTTGAGAACTGTAATAATAAGCGCCGGACTTTAATTTGAATTGAGAAATCACCTTAGCTTTGGGCGAGGTCAAACTATAACGCAAAGACTGACCGTTTAAACTATAATTACTGTTTAAATTAAAATAGACTTCTTGATTAGTGGCCGCCTTAACCGCCGCATATTTAACCTTAACGCTGAATTTACCGCTTTGATCCGGATTAAGAACTCCGCTCAATACCAAAGAACCGTTTTGATCTTCAATTTTAGGCTCGGAGCTGATCAAGGACCAATCACCAATCTTAAAGTTGGAGTTGCCGGAAATTAAATTAAACTTGATGTCCGACAAAGCCACATCGGCTTGATTCTGATAGCTGACGGCATAAACCACATCTTCGTTGACGTTGGTCACGGTTTTATCGGCGTCAATAAAAACTTTAAAGCTTGGATTTTTTATATTCAAATCCTGGCCGAAAGTTCCTTGACGTAAAAATTGATTATTAACATTTAAATAATAATCCAAACTAAAAGGTTCGCTATTTTTGTCACTCTTGGTGGAGGCTAAAAAGTTAATGACCTGCTCTTCCCCGCTGCCAATTTTATCCAAACTGAGTTCATTGCCGTCTCTAATTTGCCAGGAATCATTAATTTTAATTTTAATATTGGCCAGTTCCCGCGGACCGTTATTTTTAACCTTAATCATGCCGCCAAACTCCACGCCCCGATAAACATTTTCCGGTAAAGCTGCGCTGACCGCTAAAACGGAACTTTTGATTTCATAAGGCAAGTACTGTAACACCCCGCCAAAACATTCGGCGCAATTAAAGGTAAAAGCAAAATCGGATTTAGCTCCCAGCTCGCCCAAAACCAAACCGGTAATCTTCACTTTACCGTTGGAACCCTTTTCCAAATCATTTAAGTAGAAGGTATTGGCGCTCCCGTCAAAGCTCTCGGACGGCTCCACGCTGTCTAAAATAAAATTAGCCGGCAGCTTCACCGCCAAAGAATTATTGGTGGTCGCCTTCCCGGCATGATAACTCAATTCAAAAGACTCCAGATTACCGCTCTTAACCTGTTCGCTTAAGGCTTTAGCCTCCAAGCTGATATTGGCGCTTGGCTTCCAACCGCTGATTAAAATAAAGGCGACCGATAAAAAAATAATAATCGAGACGAGGACAATATCAGCCACCAGATGGAACTTGCTGTTCTTATAATATTTTTCATGGCGCGCTTTCAGATATTTACGCATATGGTTAGGGGGTTATAAATTAAATTATTATATAAATTTTTAATGCTTATCTTCAGCCACTCTGATATGGCTCAACGGTATATCTTCAGGAATCAGAACTTCCGGTTCGCCAAATTTTGGCGGTAGATGATTCGGCGCAGCGGCATATTTCTCAAAACCAAAACCGGATTTCTTATAATATTTATTGAAGTCGGTCAAAGTGACGGCGGAATCCCAATAACCGTTATCAATACAAGCCTGTTTAAATATCTCGGTTTGATTAACCGCGGCTTTCGCCTCGGCAATTTTTCTTTTAAATTCTGCCTGATTCTTGGCTATTAAATCAGGATCATTATTATATTCGGCAATAACTTGATTGTTTATTTTAAAAAGCTCCCGGTTTAAATCGTCCCAAGCTCGACCATATTTATCCATCTCCAAAACATAACATTTTGTGGGGTCCACCAAAACTTCTAAAGTACTACCATGACTGAAATAGCTGCCATCGGCAGTCTTTGGATTGGTCGGATAAGCAAAAATATTGAAGCGACTGATTCCCGCTTGTTTTAGATTTTCCGGTCGGACTTCATCGGCGCTTTTAGCCAGCCAAGCTTTTTTTTCTTTATCCTGCAGATCATCATGTATTTTACCAATGGTCTGATCCAATGTTTTTAAGCCTTCTTTACCAATGTTTTCCAAATCATTGGTCTCATGAAAAACCGAAACATAGCCTTCGGGAATTTCGGAAAATTCCTTTTTATATAAATCATTTTTTTGACTCTTATCCGATTGAGCTAAAATTTCCTTCATCATATCAATTAAAAATTAGCACTACTGGCCAGAATTTCATCAATCCCGTCATTATTAATATCTTCCGCGATTACCTTGACTCCGGTCTTGACGGTTTTGTCGTAAGCCATAAATTTTTTGAGTAGCTTGCCATAAATATCAAAGACTCTGACTTCCGGACCGCCGCCGGCTCCGGCGCCGGTAATAATTTCATTTTGGCCGTCACCGTTCACATCGCCCACGGCCACATTCACTCCGCCGCGGAATTTTTTGTCATAGGCCAAAAATTTAAAATACAATTTGCCGTCCGAACCGTAGACTCTCACTTCCGGATCCATTCCGGCTCCCGGGCCGGTAACTATCTCTTTTCTGGCATTGCCGCCGATATTGCCGCCGGTGACGTTAACTCCGCCGCGGAAAGTCTTGGCATAAGCGAAGAAGGTGCCGACTAAAGTACCGGCATCGGACATAATCTGAATCTGAGGACCGCCGCCCTTGCCGGCCCCTGTAATTATCTCATATTTGCCGTTATTATCCAAATCAACTAAGGCGGTGGAAATCTCACCCTTAAACTTACTTTTATAAGGATTGATGGTCTTAATTTTTTTACCATTTTTATATAGAGATAAAATGCCATTGCCGTTGGCCAAATATTCTTTAGTTTGGTCATTATCCAAATCCATGACGATCACCTGCTCATTGCCGGGAAAATTATCCAAATAGGAGAAAAAACCGTTTCGGACTTGAACGCCTTGATCATTATAGACGCGGACAAAATTACCGTTATAGAAGCTATTGTTAATAATCTCGGTATTGCGCTTCAACAGAATGACGCCGTCATTCGGGTTAATCTCCACCCAATTAATAATCGCCCCGTTATTAACACTCCGGTCCTGTTGACCGTTGATCTTTTCAAATTCTTCCCGCGAGAAGATATATTTTTGTTTTTTGCCGGTGGAGTTCAACATCACAATGCCATTTGCAAAATCACGGCGCCATAAACCGGGCTTGAAGGTAGTGTCGGTCTTGCTTAAAACATTATAAGCCGGAAAAAGCGGTTGGCCTAAATTAACATCATATTCATCATACCACCAGACTTGACCGTGATTAGTATTGTCATAGTCATAACTGAAGTAACCGGAATCTTGCATTAAGGTGCTGGCCAAACCAAAACGAACTTTGATAAAATTATTTCGATCTTTGTTATAAGTATTCAAAACTGTGGTATTCGGTTGCTTGTTGACGGAGGCAATCTTGGCATAAGTATTCATGGATCCCGACCAAGTCCCGCCATTTTCCCAAGGGCTGGGAAAACTTTCAAACATCATGCCGTTTAGATACGATTGATAGCCGTCATAGACCATCCCGTTGCCCATAATAATAAAATTATTGCCCATGAGTTCCCGGCTGCGGGCGAGCATCACTTTGTTGCCACTGGCCCACTGACGATTGATCTCCGCAATCGGTTTAATCTGCCCGTCCCGATTAATATCCATGTCGCCGTTTCTGACCCAAGTGACATCGCCCCAGAGATTATCATAAAAAACTCCATCCCACAGGCCGGAGTCATAAATTTCAGTCTTCACAAAAGTCGGCAAATACTCATTCCACTTATCACCTCCGGAAGAAACGCCGCAGCCGCTGGTGATGTTCAACATATAAGTGCCGGGCCAAAAAGAGATCTTGTTCCCCGCTTTGTCCTTTAGCCACCAAGAGTCGGGAATATTATCCACCAAGCGTTTCCGCAGAGGAGCATAAAGACTATATTGATTTTGATAAATATCACCGATGACTTCTTGCGAAGTGATGTAGGCTAAAATCTTGATATCCGGGTTGAGCTGTCTGATCTTGGCCAAGTTAGCTTGACTATTTTGCGAGACTTCCATATCTAAAATCAACAAATCCCATTTAGCCAGTTCCGACACTTCTGAATCGTCAATTGTCCATTTTAGGAAATAATTGGCCAAATGCGGATAGGCTCTGGTGGCAGTGTCTTGAGCAAAACCAGAACCGGGCCAAAAAATAGCCAAAATTACCAAGATATTAATGATTATTCCGAGTTTCTTCATATTACCCCAATATTACCACAAATAAATGATTTTGTCAAAACTAATTTAGCTCCAGAATATTAATCTCCGGCGGACAAAAAAACCTGAGCGGCAACAAAACCGTACCCAAACCGGAGGAAATAAAGACCGAGTAATTGCCGACATGATACAAGCCAGCGACAAAACCATAGTCGCTGGGAATAAATGATTTATAAATCCACGGAACTCTAACTTGGCCGCCATGAGTATGGCCGGCAATGGTCATATCAGCTTCCGCCCCGGCGGGATATTGATAAACGATATCGGGGTTGTGAGTTAATGCTATGAGCAATTGATCGGCCGAATCTTTTTGCAACAATCTGAAGTCGGCGTTGTTGTTATAATAGTCACTCAAACCAACCACTTTTATTTTCTTTCCTTTAACTTCCAGATCCCAAGTCTGACTATCCATAACTCTCAGGCCGTCATTTGTTAAAGCTGATTTTAATTCTTCCGAGACATCCGTCCCGCGCGGCCGGCCATAATCATGATTGCCTAAAATCACCGCTAAGGGTAACTTTATTTTGGTCAATTCGGTAAACTCGAAAAACTTGGCAATTGGCAGCTTAAAAACAAAATCGCCCGGGACTAATACTAAATCAGCATCTAAAGTATTTATTTTTCTGACGATTCTTTTCAGTTTATTTTGTGAAGAAAATACTCCCAAATGAAAATCGGAAGCTACAATTATTTTCAAGCCATTCCCCTGCCCGCCCAAATCAATTTTGGCTTGATCAATCCTGATTAAATTGGTTTCAATGAAGCGCGAATAGATAAAAAGCAAAACAAAAAACGCCCAAACCCAATAAATGAGACGGCGTTTTTTTAAGGCGAAATAAATTAATCCGGCTAGAATCGGAAAAGCCAAATAACTGAGATAAAATATTAACCATAGGATAAAATCGGGCATAGAGACTATTTTACAGGAATAACCGCCAAATTATCGGGCAGGAACCGCCGCAAAACTTCCGGAATGACGACGGAGCCGTCGGCCTGTTGAAATTGCTCTAAAATAGCCGGCAAGAGACGACTGGTAGCCAGTCCCGAAGCGTTTAAAGTATGCATAAACTCTGTCTGGCCGGTCGCTTTGTTTCTAAAGCGCATCGCGCCCCGCCGGCATTGATAGTCAAGCGCATTGGAGACCGAACTGACTTCTTTGTAAACCCCCATACTGGGAATCCAGACCTCCAAATCAATCGTCTTGGCCATGGCCGCGGAACAATCTCCGGCCGCCAGCTGGCTGGTTTGAAAATGAAGTCCTAGACCGGCCAATAATTTTTCCGTTTGGGAGCGCATCTCGGAGAAAGCCGACCAAGATTCTTCCGGTTTGGTATATTGAAACATCTCCACCTTATTAAATTGATGGCCCCGGATCATCCCCCGCTCTTCTTTCCGATAACTACCGGCTTCCCGCCGGAAGCAAGGCGAATAGGCGAAATATTTATGCGGCAGTTCATCTTCTGTCAAAATTTCATCGCGGTGATAATTGCCCAGCATCATCTCCGAGGTGGCATTCAAACATAATTTATCTTCTGTCCAAAATAAATCGTCGCGGAATTTCGGCAAATGGCCCGAAGCGGTGGCCGAAGCTTCATTCAACAAGAAAGGCGGGATGATAAAAGTATAACCGTTCTGGGTATGGAAATCGATAAAATAATTTAAGAGCGCCCATTCCAGCAACGCCCCGGCCCCCTTATAAATCCAAAAGCCGGATCCGGACATCTTGGCGGCTCGCTCATAATCAATAATATCTAGAGTTGTAGCCAGTTCCATATGGTCTTTGGGCGTAAAGGTAAATTTCGGCAGCTTGCCAAAAGTGGAAATCACCTGATTATTTTCCTTCCCGCCGGCCACCACATCATCGGCTGGAATATTGGGCAAGGCCAGCATTTTAGCGGAAAATTCCAATTCAATTTTAGCCAAAGACCGATCTAAAGCAGCAATCTCCTCCCCCAAAGATTTCATCCGAGCAATGGTCGCGGCGTCCGGTTTGGTTTTAGAAAACTTATTCCGTTCCGATTTTAACTCCTCCACTTTTTTAATTACTTCTTTCCGCTGATCATCCAACGCCAAAATAGCAGTTAGATCCAACTCCGCCGGAGCCAGACGTTTAAGCAACGCCTTTTTGACCTTAGCTTCATTCTCTCTGATATATTTTATATCCAACATATAATGATAAATTAATTAATTATTTCACCCCCGAAAGTTTTTAAAATATTATCAATCGGCGTCTCTTTAGCCGGGTCTCCGGTTTCGGCCGGAGCGGCGATTACCATATTTTCATCCAATAACGATTCCACGCTGAGAGGCACGCCATAAATTTCTAAGAGCAGTTTTTCGAGCACCGGCCTAATCTGAATTGAATTGACCCGATCCTTGTGAAACCGGTATTTGAAGGTCAGATATAATTGCGCGCCTTTCAAATCGGTAATCTCACAAGCCTGCAACACAAAAGACAAGGAATGATTCAGCGGCTTGATCTTGGAAATGACCTCCGACCACTTTTCTATAATCTGCTCCCGACTTAAATTCAGATCGGAACTGGCGGAGATAACAGCGGCGGTTTTGGTTTCTTTGATCTCCACTATCTTTTCTCTAACCGGAGGATTATCTTTAGGAACAACCGGATTAGGCATAAAGTTTTTGATCTTAGACTCGCCCGCTAAACTAAATTCAATAATGGCCAGCTCCAGCGGCAATTGAGCGATGAAACTGCTCTTGACCTCTTGAATGATGGAATTGAATTTTTCAATAAAACGAACCATTTGCTCCAGACTCAATTCCGCCGCCACCTGGCTCAACTTCATTTCCAGCGCCTCGCCGAAATCCAAACCCAAACTGGAGGTGAGCGCCGGATTAATCTTGCCTAGCATTATCTTCCGCAATAGCTCCACCATGTCCACCACGAAATTTTTTAAGTTAATCCCGTTATCCGCCAAACTATTAACCAGCTGAATGGCTCGAATCACATCTTTCTTGCTTAAATATTCCAACAAGGTGATAATCTCATTTAGATCATTCTTGGGAATAACCAAATCGGCTTCGGCTTGGGTAATTTCATCGCCGCCGATGGAGATAATCTGTCCCAATAAACTTTCCGCATCGCGCAAATAGCCGTCGGAATGCCGGGCAATGGATTCCAAAATACTTTTATCAATTTTGATCTTTTCCTGATGGACGATATAATCCAATTTCTTGACCATATCCACCACGCTGATCCGTTTGAAATCAAAACGCTGACAGCGAGAAATAATCGTATTCGGCACTTTGTGAATCTCGGTGGTACAGAGGATAAAAATAACATGGGCCGGCGGTTCCTCCAAAACTTTGAGTAACGCATTAAAAGCGGAAATGGATAACATATGAACTTCGTCAATGATAAACACCTTGTAGCGGCTGGTATTGCTTCCGACCCGGCTGGAAGAAATAATATTTTCCCGCACATTATCCACGCCGGTATTGGAGGCGGCATCAATTTCAATAATATCCAAATTTCGACCGGTATTGATATTGATGCAATTGGAACATTCATTGCACGGCTCATATTCCCCGTTTCTCAGGTTGGAACAATTGACGGCCTTGGCGAAAACCCGCGCCATGGTAGTTTTTCCCACCGCTCGCGGACCGCAAAATAAATAAGCCTGAGCGATTTTTTGGCTCAAAATCTCATTTTGCAGAATGGTTTTAATATAATTCTGCCCTAGAATTTCAACAAAATTCTGGGGCCGATATTGTCGATATAATGTCGCCATATTAGGATATTATAACCTAGATTTATTAATAATAAAAGGGTATACTATACGTGTTGGAACAGGGCTATAATAACACTATATTATTAACTAACCCCTTGTTCTATGATCGCCCTATTAAATCAAATACCTTCTGAAGCCAGAATTAGGAAGGAATTGCGCCGGATTATTTTCGGCAAGAATATGTTTTGCCCCTGGTGCCATTCCCGACAAGTATATTGTTCCGAGAATCGATATCGCTGCCGGCATTGCCGCAAACCATTCTCGCTATTGTCCGGCACCTGGCTCAACGACATAAAACTATCGCTCCGAACATTCTGGTCGCTACTATGGTGTTGGACGCAGAAAATCCCAGTTCTGCAAACCATCAAACTCTGCCATTTGAGCGAAAAAACGGTCCGCTTCTGGTTCCGTGAATTTCGCCTCCATTTGCCCGATTTAGAGCCGATTTTGAGTGGTCAGGTGCAAATGGATGAGGCCTATTTCAAAAACTTGTCTCTCCTTATGGCCAAACAGATCGGATCCAAGAAAATAGCTCGTCAGGTTATATTCAAAAATTCCGTAAACAAGAGCGAGGCTGCCAATTTTCTTTTTCAATATATCCAGCCCAAATCAATTCTGCAAACAGACGGCGGAGGTATATACCGTGGTATCAACAACTGGTGGCCGGTCACTCACAAAAAAGATATTCACAGAAAATTTGAATTCGGGCTGACCTCGGAAATTGAGGGAATGTTCGGAAACCTACGGACTTTTATCAGACGAATGTATCATCATGCTACGCCGGAATACCTGCCCGAATATGTGAGTGAATTTTGCCTCAGATTTTCCTCACCTGAAATGTTCAGTTCGCCCAGCAATTACTTGGCCAAAACCAACCTTGCCTGTTCCAACTTGTATTGATTGCCCCAAGGATTTTCCTTGACAACATCTGAATTTTTGGATTGTAAATATAGATTATAAAGAGAATCGACCAAGCCAACATATTCCAGTGATGGATAACTGCATTCTCTCTTCATATCTTCGGCAAATTTTTCAACCTTGCTTCTAATATCAGTCTCTAAATTCGGGGCGTCACAGCCTTCTTTTCGAGCTATCTCATCAAAGGTTAGAGGTTGTTTCTCATTGATCTTTGGCGGCACAACTTTCCAGCGCTCATATTCCTCTAGGATAGTCGGCGCTTTTTCAGGCTCGGCGATAATCTGTTCTTTATCTTTTTGAATTATTTCATTCATATTGTTTTATTTATTGTTTATACCTCCCTAATATATCACCAAATCATTCAAAAATCAAGCCGAAAGGTTGGTTCGGACCGACAAAAAAGGCCACAAATAAAGGGCAAAATTAATGGAGTTGATTATTCTTTTTTATGCCCTAAGTGTTTCCAAGCTATTGAACCATTGCGAAAATATTGACAAAGATATAAATATATTGTAATATAAAGAATCAGATATTCATCGATTTTTAACACCATACGCCATGAAAGTACTAATTACCGGAATCGGAATTGTCGGTAAGAGTACTCTTCGCCGGCAATTATTGCAAAAAATGCGAGCAGCGGGCGCCAAAGTGGAACACTTTGATGCTGATTGCTTTGACATCACGCGTCATCCGTTAGATGTTGACTGTCTAAAGGAAATCCCAAAGGAATTTTCTGCTGACACAATTTATCTGATTGAAGACGTCCACGCCACCATGTCTCAGGCGATTATGCCTCTGCCAGAATATAATTTGATTGTATATCTCAAAGTTGGAGCTATTACTCAAATCCTGTTCTGGTTGTCGCGAATCACCCATTGGCTTGCTGTCGGACAATATTCTTGGGAAGCCAAAACTGGCTGGCAAGGTAATAACAAGCCGTACAGTTTGCCTAATCTACTTGGGATATTAAAAAATCTTTTCCGGAACATCAGTCATCGGAAAAGATGGATTGAGGAAGATTGGCAAAAGATTGGCCAGCACCCGAACATCCAAATTGTTCAAGTGAGGTGGTCAAGGCGAGGGCCAAAATACACATTTTAAAAGTCGTTTTATCATAAAACGACTTTTTTATTTTCCTAAAACACCCTCAATCGCACCTCTTTCTTTATCTACTATGTTTATGATCTTCTGCAAAGAAAACCAAGCATAATCTAAGTCCGCTTTATCTTTGGTCACATAAATATATCTGGAATAGAAAGACAAAGATCTCTCTAAAACTGCAAATTTTATACTATCAACCAGGCCTTTCTTTTCGGCCTGGCTTAAACGCCGTTTCGTCTGGTAGCCGGAAATTAAAGCTTTAAAGTTATTCTGGCTCCATTTCCGCCAATCATTTGTAAAACACCAGCCTCTGATAGCTTGCCCTAAATCAAAAATCAAAGGGGCAAAATAGAAACGATCAAAATCTAAAACATTAACAATTTTATTATTCCGCCACAAAACATGACGCCGGCCCAAGTCCTCATGGATAGAACCGGACGGCAACTTTTTTGAAAATTGCAAAGCCGACAATCCTTCTAAAAATAGAGCGATAAATTCTTTATCTAAACTTTTCTTAATGGAAAAAAAATATTTTTTTGTGGCCGCCGGATCCCAAATATGCCGACGTTTATTTTTGGTCTTGTAATTTTCAACTAAACTATGAAACTTCCCCAATAACACACCGAATTCTTTTATCTCTTTAACTGTCGGCCTAATTTTTTCTTTTCCGGCGGCATACCCTCGCAAATACCCATGATGCTTTTGCCAAGAAATAATTTTATTTCCTTTTATGCCGGCTATAGGGCTTGATACCGGAAAATCATTAGTAGCTAAATAGTCTAAAAGCTCTATCTCGGCGGCAATTTCCTCTTTAGACCGCCAACGCGGACCCAAAGGAGAAAGACGCAAGAAATATTTATTGCTTTTAGTCCGGATAATATAAGCGATATTACCGCTGGTTGGCACGGGCTCTGCCATCTTAATTCTTCCCAAATTAAAGCCTGATAATATTTTAGTTAACACAGAAATTGAGAGTTTTTGTTTAGTAAGCATAGATTAAACTATTTTAAGCTAACCTTTTTTTGTTTTTATATTAATAAATATTAGCATGGCTGGTCTCGAACTTCAATCGCCATAACAAAATAGCCCCTGTTTCGGGGCTATTTTAAATCTGCGGAAAGAGTGAGATGTAGCTGGAACGGTAATGGGCAAAAATACTAATAAACTTTTATCTTAATCCGGCCCCGCCCGATTTTTTTAGTCTTTTCAGGAAAATATTTAGGGTCAAGTTCAACCGCTGTTACCGAATCAATTCCAAGCCCATATTTTGCGCCCGTCTGTTCCATGTCTTTAATAACCTACCGAGACCTTACGGACTCGGTATTTCTTTATAACTCAAGCTTCGCTTGTCCGCTGTCCTCTTGTCCCTGGAGCTGTATGTATTTCCTAATCTGCTCTTCGTTTACTCCGGAAGTTG
>Ga0265297_10009286_pt1 | contig 12752 bp, 13 predicted proteins | sample Munlanlwell13791_FD_192502 | JGI IMG/M metagenome (GOLD analysis project Ga0265297, IMG submission 192502) | Leachate microbial communities from a municipal landfill in Southern Ontario, Canada - Leachate well 137-91 | ecosystem: Engineered > Solid waste > Landfill > Unclassified | place...
ATTCCTCAGCGTGCCCAAACGTCCCCGAGGCCACGGTAACGGGATTCTTGAGCCGCATATTTCCTATCTGGACCGAAAGATTCATCTGGCCGCGCCTGCCTTTTTATAAAAACATCCTTATTCCGATAATCACCAGAAACACGCCGAAAAATTTCCTCAGGTTCTCATCCGGGACAGTCTGGGCGAAATTGGCCCCGAAATACGTTCCGACGACGAAACCGACAGCGATAATCAGCGCCATCTTGACGTGGACATTGCCGGCGGAATAATATTTCCACACGGCCAGCAAAAATACCGGCGGCAGCAAAACCGCCAAGGTCGTTCCCTGGGCCTGATGTTGGGTGAGCCCAAAGAGGAAGACCAGCGCCGGGATCATAATGGCCCCTCCGCCGATGCCCAGAAATCCGCTGGCCATGCCGCTCACCAGGCCGACCAACAGATAGGATAAAATGACCACGCCCTTCTCCTTTTTAAAATATCACTTCGTTCAACTTAAAGACCGGACCGTCATGACAGACGGTCTTATATCCGGAAACAGTCTTAATCGAGCAGCCCAAGCAGGCGCCTAACCCGCACGCCATAACTTCCTCGCCGGCCATCTCCCCGGACAGCTGCTGGCGCCTAGCGAATTCTTGAACCGCGGCCATCATCGGTTTGGGCCCGCAAGTGTAGACCATCGTCGTTCGCGGGTCCTTTGAAATCCGGCCAAACAGCTTAGAGACCCGCCCTTTCACGCCGGCGCTCCCGTCCTCCGTCGTGATATAAACCTCACATCCGTTCTTCTTGAATTCCTTCATGTCGAAAACATGCTCTTTCGTCCTGCCTCCGTAGAGAAGAACGAGTTGCAACCCCCGGCCTTTTAAAAAATCGGATAAGATCTGAAAAGGGGCGACCCCGATGCCTCCGGCGATCATCACCACTTGCCTTGTCCCCCGGGGCGGCAAACTAAACGGGTGTCCCAAAGGCCCGAGGATATCCAGGTAGCTGCCTTTTTTTCGCTGAGCCAGAATTTCCGTCCCCTGGCCCACGGCCTCGTATAGAATTTCCACATCCTTAAGCGCGCGATAAACACTAAAAGGCCGCCGGAAGAAAGGTTCTAACCCAGCGTCAACTTTCACGTGGATGAATTGCCCCGGCCGGATTTTCCGGGCGAGGGCGGGGGCCGCAAAACGCAACCGGTAAAACCGCGGGCAAACTTTTTCGTTCGAGACGATTTGATATTTATTCTGAACTTTTCCCATGTCCCCTGCTCATCTCCTGATATTTTATAAGAAAGACGGCGGAAAAGATAACGACGGCCAGGATAAAAACATTGGCTATCCGCGGCCAATCGCTCACGCCAAAAACGCTCTTTTCTTGAATCCATTCTAAAAGAATAGCCAAGGCCGGCCAGCTGAGCAACCCGCGTTTTTCTTTTGTGTCCCAGGCCTCGCGCAGATTGACCACCCCTGCCCCGGCCCCTTTTAGAATTTTAAGTGAGGGGAAAAGCCGCGGGACCCTCTGGCAATAAGAGAGATATTCCTGCCCAAAAATTTCCTGGAGATATTCCTCTTCGATCCGAATTTGCCGACGGAACCGAAGATAGAATAAGCCGGCGAAGGCTGGCACAGCCCACCACGGCCATACGATGCACACAAATCCCATCCCGATAAAGAAACTCCCCAGATACATGGGATTGCGGGTAAGAGAATAAATCCCCGTGGAAACCAAAGCCCGGCTTTTTTGTGAATGGGCCTTTTTGTGCCCGCGGGCGATCATCCGCAAAGACGTTCCCTGCAAGATAAAAATGAACCCGAAGAGATCCAGGACGTCGTCGAAGAACAGGTTGGCCAAATAAAGCCGTGGGAACTGGCACAAAAATCCGGTAAGGATAATGATAAAAGCCAAGATCGTGGTATCGATTTTAATTCGCGGTTTCATGTTTTATTACCTCTGGCATGTTGGACAATAAAAGGTGCTCCTGCCCGATTGAACCACCCGCCGAATCTTCGCGTCACAGCGTGAGCAGCGTTGTTTTTCTCTTCCATAAACTTTCAGGTGGCCGATGAATTCCCCTCTCTGCCCGGAACCGTCGCGATAATCCCGGATAGATGTCCCGCGGAAACGAATAGCTTTTCTTAAAATTTGAACTGTGGCCTTGTGTAAGACCGCGATTTCCTTTTGGCGCAAGGTGTCCGCCCGGCGCTGAGGATGGATCCCGGAGCAAAAAAGAATTTCCGACGCGTAGATATTCCCGATGCCGGCAATAAAGCGCTGATCCATCAAGGCGGGCTTGATCTTCCCTTTTCTCGTCGAGAGCCCTTGCCTGAGCCACCGGCAGTTAAATTTTTCGCTTAGAGGTTCGGCGCCCAGCGCCGTTAAAAACTTGCTTTCTCGCAGTGACCCAACGTACTGGACCCGCCCGAATAATCTTTGATCATTATAAATTAAACACCGGCCGTTGGAAAGCTTGAATATTATTTTCGTTTCTTTTCTGGGTGGTTTGGCGGCAGGCTCATTAAGGAGAACCAATTGCCCGGTCATCATCGGTTGGATCACTAAATGCCCCTGTTGGGAAAAGGAGACAATGAGCGCCTTTCCTCTGCGGCTAACCCGCGCGATGGTCCGGCCGGAACATTGATCTATAAGAATTTTCGGGGAATGATTGCGGATAACCCTGGGATCGATAACCGATACTTTTTCAATACTGGCCCCGGAAATATGTTTCGCCAAATCCCTTTTTATTGTTTCAACTTCCGGTAATTCTGGCATATCTTCTCAAATCTCTGGGAGCCTTTATGCTCGCCCCAAATCAGCCCCGGCCCAATTTCTTCACGAGCGCCTTAATCTTTTTTTCCGCCTCGGCAAGGCCTTTCACTTTGATCATCCCCGCGATGCCCCAATCTCCCAAATCGATAATCGGCCGTCCGTAAACAATACCATAAGAAATTTCCGACCTGGTGCCATGACTTCCGGGCAAGGCGACAATGATATCGGCTGAACAAGCGACAATCACATTGCGGGAATAACCTATTGACGTAGGCAAGGCGATATCAATAAAAGGATTCGCGTCTTTTTTGTCTTTTCCCGGGAGTATCCCGATTGTTATCCCTCCGGCCTCTTTCGCGCCGCGGGAAGCTGCCTGCATGACCCCCAATAAACCGCCGCAGACAAGGACCGCTCCCGACTTGGCGATTATCTTTCCAACTTTATGGGCCAAATTCTCAACTGACTCACTGCAGGCGTGTCCTCCAATTACTGAAATTGTTATCATTTTGCTCATTTTTCCAAATTTTAGCTATATATTGACTTCGCCTGTGCTCCCTATGATGCTACTTCTGCGCATTTTCACCCATAAACCACTCTACTATGTGAATTTCTCAATCTTAGCTACTGGGCTAGCTACTCCACAATGCACAAAACTACAAAATATAGTTAAAAAGGGCCCAACGGGAGTTGAACCCGTACCACAGGAACCGGAATCCTGTACTCTGTCCATTGAGCTATGGGCCCAGAATCAGCATGAAGATCCGAGCAAATGTTTCTGCCCTGAATCAATCGGAAAAAACTGGCGATAGAAAGAACTTTAATATAGTTTTGAGGAATTCTGAAGAAAAAATTCTGAATTTTCTCGCCACGATAAATCTCGCTAATCCTTTTCATAAGCTATTTTACCGTTACAAATGGTCATCTCCACCTCTCCGGCAAGCTTTCTTCCGACAAAAGGTGAATTCTTCGATTTGGAAACGAAATCTTCCTTCCGGACTACCCATTCTTTATCTGGATCAATGATCGTGATATCCGCATCCCGCCCTTCCCTTATCTCTCCCTTGTTCTCTAAGCCAACTATTTGGGCCGGGGCTGTCGACATTTTCTGAACTAATTGCGGCCAGGTCAATATTTTAGGCCGGACCAATTCAGTAACCGCTAGCCCAAGGGCCGTTTCCAAACCAATAATGCCAAAAGGAGCCTGATCAAACCCCGCCTCTTTGTCTTCTGGGGTATGCGGCGCGTGATCACTGGCGATACAATCTATTGTCCCGTCTTTTATTGCTTCTTTAATCGCCTCAATATCTTCTTTGCTTCTAAGCGGCGGATTAACTTTAAAATTCGGATCATAGGATTTCACCTTCTCATCTGTGAGCGAAAAATGATGCGGGGTGGCTTCCGCCGTAACCTTCAACCCTTGATGCTTGGCTTGCCGGATCAATTCCACGGATCTTTTTAAGCTGATATGCGCGAAATGAATCTTGGCTTTTAGATAATTGGCCAACTCAATATCTCTTGCTAAAATAGCGGTTTCGGACACTCCCGGATCGCCTTTGAGCCCCAGCAAGGTGGAATAATATCCTTCATTCATAACCCCTCCGCCGGACAAACAAGGATCCTGGCAATGCTCAATGAGCAGGATCCCGACCATCTTGGCGTATTCCATGGCCAAACGCATCAACTGCGCGTTAAGGACCGCTTTCCCGTCGTCAGATAGGGCCAGGCACCCTGATTCCTTAAGCTCAAACATATCCGTCAACTCCTGATCCTTCTGCCCTCTGGTGATCGAACCGATAGGAATAACATTGATCAATCCCACCCTTTTCGCCTCTTTGACGATCGCTTCAACAACCATGGCGTTATCAATGACCGGATCGGTGTTAGGCATACACATAATGGTCGTGAATCCGCCCTTGGCCGCCGCTCGCGCTCCGGTCTCGATGGTTTCTTTATCTTCCCGTCCCGGTTCGCGCAAATGAACATGGATATCAATGAGCCCTGGCAGGACCAGCTTTCCTTTAGCGTCAATTGTCTTCGCGGCCTTTTCGGAAATGGACGGCGCGACTTTGGCGATCAACCCTTTTTCGATGAGAATATCCTGTTCGCGGCTGAAGACCTGATCCGCATTAACGATAATAGCATTTTTAATCAGAACTTGCATAAATTACTCTTCTCCTTTAGCCCCCAGCAATAAATACAAAACAGCCATCCGCACGGCAACACCGTTAGTCACCTGGTCCAGAATGACCGAATACTCACTATCCGCGACGTCCCCGGACAACTCCACCCCCCGGTTGGTCGGGCCGGGATGCATGATCAAGACATTCTTTTTAGCCAGCTTCAGCCGGTCCCGCGTGATGCCAAAAACATTCGCGTATTCCCTTATCGACGGCAAAAATTTTTCCTGCTGCCTTTCCTTTTGTATCCTTAGCAGCATGAGAACATCGCTTTCCTTTAGAACCTTATCTAAGCTATAACCGACTTCCACTCCCATCTTCCCGATATCCGCCGGCATCAAGGTGGACGGGCCGCAAACCGTTACCTCAGCGCCCAATTTGGTCAGGCCCCAAATATTCGACCTGGCCACCCGAGAGTGCAAAATATCACCGACGATCCCCACCTTAAGCCCCTCAATTCTTCCCAACTTTTCTCGCATGGTCAACATATCCAGTAGCGCCTGAGTGGGATGGGCATGGCAACCGTCCCCGGCGTTCACCACCGCGGCCTTTGTCCCTTCGGTCAGAATCCGGGGAACGCCGGAAGATTGATGGCGCACCACCACCAGATCCACGTTCATCGCTTCAATATTCTTTACCGTATCCAAAACGGATTCTCCCTTGGAGAGCGAACTGCCGCTCGAACTGATATTGAGGGTATCCGCCGACAAGCGTTTGGCCGCCAGCTCAAAAGAGATCCTGGTCCGCGTCGACGGCTCAAAGAACAAAAGCACGATCGTCTTTCCCCGGAGGGCCGGGACCTTCTTGACCTCGCGCGCGGAAACTTCCTTAAAAGACCTGGCGGTGTCCAAGATCAGCTCAATTTCTTCTTTGTCCAAACCTTCCAAGTCAATAAGATTATGTTTGGTCCATCCACTCATTATTCTTTCCTGTCTTCAACGATGACTTCATCCGTCCGCTTATCGCTTTCATCCAGAACAACCTGAATGTCCTGGCTCAATGACGTCGGCATATTTTTCCCGACAAAATCCGCCCGTATGGGAAGTTCGCGGTGCCCGCGGTCAATCAACACGGCCAATTGAATACTGGCCGGCCGGCCAAAATCGATAAGCGCGTCCAGCGCCGCGCGTATTGTCCGTCCGGTAAAAAGGACATCATCGACCAAGATGATCTTCTTTCCGGTAATATCAAAATTGATCTGGGTTTCCCGAACGACCGGCTGATTGGCCACCAAGGTCAAGTCGTCCCGGTAGAGGGTAATATCCAAAATCCCGAGAGGGAGGGCTGTTCCTTCGATTTGTTCGATACATCCTCTCAGCCGCTCAGCCAAGATAGCCCCGCGAGTGCGGATCCCCACCAGGCAAAGGTCCTTGATCCCTTTATTCTTCTCGACAATCTCGTGAGCGATGCGCACCAACGCCCTGCGGACCGCTTCTTTATCCATTATTTTAGAAACAGAAGTCATTCGGGATCCTTTCGGGGTAAAAAAAAACCCGCCCTTTTTCCAGGCGAGTTATTTTCTTTTTACTTTTGTCCACACCATTCGCTTTCATGCGTGTCCTTATCGATCTCTCCGGACCGAGTTAAAGGTTTCTATTTGCACCAAATATAGCATCCTGGTTATTCTTTGTCAAGAATGATTATTCCCGAAGGGTGGGCCGATCATCCTCTAAAATCCCGTCAAACATCTTTACATTGCTGTTTCCCGAAATAAAATATATACTATAAGTAATCTGTAAAATCAAAAAAATCCCGGGGTGAGAATAAAACGGAGGCCGCACAATGAAAAAGCTGATTTTAACTATTCTGTTCTTATCAATATTTGTCACCTTTTGCTCCGCTCAAACCCAAAAACAAATTTCTCTTTCCACCAGCATCCCCTCACCCATCGGCATATATGATCTACTGCGGATAGTTCCCCGGGCTGTCGGGCTGCCCGCCACCCCCTGCGATGTCGGCACATTCTGCGTAGTCACCGCCAGCCCCAATGTCATCCGCTACTGCAAGAATGACCGGACCTGGGGATATCTGGGGGTCTGGGGACAAGAAGGCAACAATGTTTTTTTATCAGATTTCGCTAATCCCAACATAAAAGTCATTATCGGCGGACAAACACCGGAATTAAAACTCACTCTCGAGACCGATGGAGGAATAATAGCCAAGGGAGCCTTGGGCAGCGGACAGCGATTATTAAGCACCGGGGCAGACACAAAATTTATCTGGTATCCCCGGAAGGCGGCCATCCGTGCCGGCCAAATTGAAAATGTGACAGACCCCAACGGAGACATTGCTACCGGTGCCCATTGGAACGATGACAACATCGGCCTCTATTCTGTCGCCTTTGGGTCAAACACGGCGGCTCTCGACACCGCCGGAGTCGTTTCGGGAGGAAGAAATAATTACGCGTTCGGAAATTTCTCGGTTATTTCCGGCGGAGGAGACAATCTGGCCGGGTTCAATCTTTTGCTCGGAGGCGGTTCCGCTCGATACATCTATAGCACCGTTGCCGGCGGAAAAACGAATTGGGCCGGAGCAGACTATTCCACAATTAGCGGGGGACGCCAAAACCAGGTAGATGCCTCCTATGGCGTTATCGGCGGAGGAGACACCAACCGGGTCCACCTTCTGGGCAGTTATTCTACTATCGGGGGAGGAAAGGAGAATTGGGCCGGAGGAAATTCTTTCGTAAGTTTAATCACCGGCGCCTACTGCACGGTCGGCGGGGGATGGGGAAACCTCGCCCTGGGAGACTACTCAACTGTCGGAGGAGGAACAAATAATAAGGCGGAAGGACAATGGTCCACGATAGCCGGCGGCGGCGCTTCCAATAGTGCATCCGGCCGGGCCAGCACAATAACCGGCGGCGCGGCAAACGTCGCGGCGGGAGAATTTTCTTCCATAAACGGCGGCAACAAAAACACAGCCAACGGTCAATACGCCTTTATTTCCGGCGGTGGATTTAACCAGGCTGACGGCGAGCATTCGTGGGTAGGCGGATACAACATGGCCTCAATCGGAAACCGAAGTTTTGTGTGGGGATACTCGCCTAATCAAATAACCGTTGACCAGCCAGACGTTTTTATCATTGACCCGAATAATCAGGGGACAAAAGTCGGTATCGGCATGACGACTCCCGACGCAAGGCTTCATATTGCCGGAAATATTAAAGCGCAATTACGCGCCCTGGCGCCCATGGGAGACCCCTTTGTCCCGGCCAACTATTCTGCTCCCAGCCTCGGAGGAACGGAGGAAATCGGCTATGACATCGCCGAACTTTTTAACTCAAGCGAAGAAGTGGAAACCGCGGATGTTGTTATTATAGATGAAACCAGCGCAATACAATTAGCCAAGAGCAAAGAGCCTTATTCCAAGAAGGTCATCGGCGTTGTCTCAGAAGCTCCGGCCATTCTCTTCGAAGGAAACCAGCTTCAAATCGCCCCAGCGCCCGGAGGATTTACGCAGGGGACCAAACCGCCCGTTGCCTTAGCCGGCCGCGTCTTGTGCAAAGTCACCAACGAAAACGGCCCCATTGAGCGGGGAGACCTTTTAACATCCTCTTCCACTCCCGGGCACGCAATGAAGGCCACAGATAAAGACAAAGCTTTCGGGGCGGTTATCGGCAAAGCCCTGGAACCGTTTGCCGGCCAGCCGGAAAGAGAAACCACCGGGAAAATCACAATTATGGTCACTTTGCAGTAAGGCATCTTCGTATCCTTATTGAGGATTTTTTTCATTCATTTTTTCCCGCAAGAAACCGTTTTCGCCGAAACAGGCCGCTTGCTTGACGCTATACTATAAATAGTCTATACTTTCATTGGTTGAACATAATGGGCTATCGGACAAAAAATTGTTCTTTTTATATTAGGCGAATGTCATTGAAAAAGGTAAACTACTCGTAAGGGTAGGGCACAAAACTATAGGGCCTTAAAGAATTTTTTAAGGTAGCCAGTTACCAATGAGCAAACCAGTTTTGTGAACCTATTCTTTCAAAGTTAGAGAATAGGTTTTTTTATTGTCATCCGTTTTCACAAAAAGAGGTGTGAAATGAAAAAATTATGTTTTATTTTCCTTTGCTTGGCTTTTCTGACGATCACCGCGCAGGCGAGAGAGATAACCTTAACCACGGTTGTCCCCGCTCCAGGCGGTAATTTTTCCTATTCCCGGTACGTGCCAACGGCAACAACCCCTTCCTGTCCGGGGGACGGGACAGCCAACGGAACGCTTTATTACAGCTCGACAAACAGTTGCCTTGAAATATGCGTTAATGGAACCTATTTCCCGGTTAATATTATGTGGAAAAAGACAGCCAATAATGTTTATTTAAACGACATTAATGACCTGGTTGGCATCGGAACCCTGTCTCCTTCTTTCCGTCTTACCATCGATAACGACGGGGGCATTCTGGCTAAAGGGACCTATGGAAGCGGAGTGACCGCTCCTGCGGGGGCCGGGACGCGTTTTATGTGGTATCCCAGAAAGGCTGCTTTGCGCGCGGGGAATGTGGCCGGGGCTCAATGGGACAACGCGAATATAGGTGAGTATACCGTGGCCTTTGGCCAGAATAATACCGCCAGCGGCTCCTACTCCACCGTCGCCGGCGGATTAAATAATACGGCCGGCTTCCCTGCCGGGTGGCCCGCTCTGGGACATACAACAGTATCCGGTGGCAGCACTAACCAAGCCTTGGGGCAATATGATACCGTCGGAGGAGGCCTCAATAACGTTGCCAATTCCGGATTATTGGGCGGCGCAACCGTAACCGGCGGAGTCAATAACCAAGCTACCTTTAGAGGAGCTTTTGTCGGAAGCGGATATCAAAATACGGCTTCCGGATTGCATTCTAATGTTGTTTCTGGAGCAGATAACCAGGCAACGATGGACTATGCTTCAATCGGCGGCGGGAATCAAATCGTCGCTTCGGGATACGCCTCAACCGTTTCCGGCGGACAATTTAACCAAGCACAAAACGGTGCCGCAACAGTCGGCGGAGGGGAAAGAAACATCGCCAGCGGCGAACATTCAACCGTCGCGGGAGGCGGAGGAGGAATTGCCGGCGACGGGAACACGGCCAGCGCAGCTGCCTCCACAATAGCCGGAGGGCGATCCAATACGGCAAGCGGACAATTCTCTTTCGTAGGCGGGGGCCAGAGCAATACCGCCAGCAATAATGTTTCAAGCGTCTTAGGCGGCTACAACAATACCGCCAGCGGACAATATTCAACGGTATCCGGCGGGGCTTTCAATACTGCTTTAGGCGCGAACTCTTGGGCCGGAGGAAAATACATGAAGGCATCCGGGGACAATTCATTCGTTTGGGGTATCGCCAACTCAGAACAAAATGTCGCTCAAGCAAATGTCTTTATCATCGACCCAAATAACGGAGGGATAAACGTCGGTATCGGGACGCCGACCCCAACTCAAAGATTGCATGTTAACGGGACCGCGAAGCTGGAGCCTTATCCCATGGGAGGCCTTCCCGCTTGTGATGAAGAAGGGATTTTAGCCGCTCACTCCGATGGGAGCATGTCCTCCCTTTGTTTCTGCGACGGAAGCGGGGCATGGCAACAGATTTCGCCCGGCGGCCCAGGGTGCTTCTAGCATTGTGAACATATAGACAATAAAGCAAGAAAAAACTTAAAGGGCGCATTCGAAAATTTTCGAATGCGCCCTTGGCTTTCCTCCCAATATAAATAATTGACCGCCGTGAAATCCCGCCGCTGCCGCGCCGCCCTAGCTTTCCGATCTGGCTTCGCCTAGCGCAAGGGCGCCCGCTTGGCGCTCCCTTTTCTTTTTCATATTTAAAAGCAAGACAAACTCTCCCTTGGGCGGATGCTGAGTAAAGTGGCGCACCAACTCACCGGCCGGGCCTTCCTTCACTTCCTCAAATTTCTTGGTAATCTCTCTCGCGCAGACAACCTGCGGGTTCTCTAAAACCTCCTCCATGTCTTTCAATGACTTCAAGACACGATACGGGGATTCATAAAAGATAATGGTCCGCGCCTCCCCTTTAAAACCTTCCAATTTCTTTCTTCTGGCCGGTGACTTGACCGGCAAAAAACCCTCAAAGATAAAACTATCCGACGGTAATCCCGACAAGGATAAGCCCGCGATAAGGGCCGTTGGCCCGGGGATGACGGTGACCGGGATATTGTTTTGTTTGGCTAAATTGATAAGATGATACCCGGGATCGCTGATCCCCGGCGTGCCGGCATCGGTCACTAAAGCAACATTCTTCCCTTCTTTTAGAAGCTGCACCAAATAATCCGCTTTTTGAATTTTATTATGCTCGAAATAACTGGTCAGCGGTGTCGCGATGTTGTAGTGGGAACTAAGAATTTTTGTGTGGCGGGTATCTTCCGCGGCGATCAAGTCAACGTTTTTGAGCGTTTCAACGGCGCGAAACGTCATGTCCGAAAGATTTCCTATGGGGGTGGAGACGATATAGAGCATAGAGAGATTATGAATTATGAATTATGAATTATGAATTATAAAAAAAGAAAATTCTTAACAGCTTTTTTGAGATGTTTTAACAATAGCTGTAAGCATTTTCAACAATTCATTACACTCGTTCAACGACTCCTCAACTGATTGTTTCTTTGAAAAATCAAACTCTAATAAAAGCCTAAGCCAATAAGCGGTTTCTCTTGCTTCCTTTTTTGCTATATTCATGCTGTGGATAAAATCCGCTCGAGAAATTCCTCCCTGCGCTTCTTCAACATTTGCGCCTATGGCAGTCCCGGATCTCATAAGTTGTTTTCCCAATACAAATTTAACATTATCGTTTGGGAGAGAAACAACTATCTTGATTATTCCTTTCGCAAACCTGAATGATCTTTCTTCTATTTTTACATTCTTTTCGTTCATTCTGTAGAATTCAGGATCTTTGCCATTAATTCATCATTCATAATTTATAATTCATCATTTATTATTATTCTACCGTGACCGACTTCGCCAAATTCCTGGGCTGATCGACGTCACAGCCGCGATGGACCGCGATGTAATAGGCGATCAACTGTAACGGCAAGGCGACCAACAACGGGGTCAGAACTGGGTTTGTCGGCGGGATATAAATAACCGCGTGCGCGTGATCTTTGATGGTCGCATCGCCTTCGGTGGCAATGGCGATGATCTTTCCCTTCCGGGAAAGAATCTCCTGCATATTGGAGATCATCTTCTCATAGGTATCGGCCTGCGGCGTTATGCAAACAACCGCGCGGTATTCATCGATCAAGGCGATCGGCCCGTGTTTCATTTCTCCGGCAGCGTAACCTTCGGCGGGGATATAGGAGATCTCTTTTAATTTCAAAGCCCCCTCCAATGCCGACGGGAAATTGATATTCCGCCCTAAAAACAAAAAACATCCGAAATGCGAATTAGCGTTCGCGACCTTCGCGACCAATTGCTTGGATTTAAGGATTTTTGAATAAAGCCCCGGGATGTCCTTGAGGTCTTTGAGAATCCCTTGGGCTTCCCGGCGGGATAAGGCCTTCTTGGCAACGGCTAATTTTAAGGCCAACAAATACAACATCCCGAGTTGGGCGGTGTAGGCCTTGGTAGAGGCCACTCCGATTTCCGGACCGGCGTGGGTATACAAAACACCGTCGGACTCCCGGGTAATAGATGAGCCCACCGCGTTGACGATCGAAAGGACCCTCGCCCCTTTGGCCTTGGCCTCCCGGATGGCCGCGAGGGTATCAGCCGTCTCTCCTGACTGACTGATCGCCACCACTAACGTTTTCTTATTAACCAGCGGATTGCGATAACGGAATTCGCTGGAAAAATCTATAGAAACGGGGACCGCGGCAAACTTCTCTATAATATATTTCC
>Ga0265297_10009287_pt1 | contig 12751 bp, 14 predicted proteins | sample Munlanlwell13791_FD_192502 | JGI IMG/M metagenome (GOLD analysis project Ga0265297, IMG submission 192502) | Leachate microbial communities from a municipal landfill in Southern Ontario, Canada - Leachate well 137-91 | ecosystem: Engineered > Solid waste > Landfill > Unclassified | place...
GCGCGGAGCGGTAAATATAAGATCCGTCTTATCTATTTCGATCAACTCGCCCGCAAGAAAGAACGCCGTCCGGTCGCCCACGCGCGCGGCCTGCTTAACGTTATTTGTAACCAACACGATAGTATAAACCTGCTTAAGCTTCAACATCGCCTCTTCTACCTTAGCGGTGGATATAGGATCTAAACCGGAACAAGGCTCATCAAAAAGTATAACCTGCGGTTCAACTGCCAGCGTGCGCGCGATACAAAGACGCTGCTGCTGCCCGCCGGATAACTTAAAGGCCGCTGAATCCAGGCGGTCCTTCACCTCATCCCAAAGATAAGATTCTTTCAACGCCTGCTCTACGATCTGCGCCAATCTCCTTTTGTGGCGTATACCGTGCATCCTGGCTCCGTAAGCGACATTATCAAATATGGACAAGGGAAGCGGAGCCGGTAAAGCAAAGACCATCCCGACTTTTTTGCGCAATAATTCCGGATCTATTTTGCTTATATTCTCACCGTCCATATCCACACTGCCGCGCATCCTGAAATTTAATTCCAGTTCATTCAGGCGGTTTAGCATGCGCAGAAAGGTGGTCTTGCCGCTGTTAGCCGGGCCGATCACGCTCAATATCTCATTAGTCTGTATATACAGGCTCGCGCCTTTGAGCGCCTGCACCGTCCCGAACCAAATATCCAGATCTTTTATATTGAATTTCACCATTTCTTTTTTTTCCTGAATTGATAGCGGATGATGATCGCCACCAGGTTCATAAATAAAACCAAAGTCAACAAGACCAATGCCGTACCATACCTCACCTTTTCATCCACATTGGGTACCTGAGTCGATATGACATAAAGATGGTAGGGAAGCGCCATCGCCTGATCCAATATAGAGCCCGGCAGTTGCGGAAGATAAAATGCCGCCACAGTAAACAATATCGGAGCGGTCTCTCCGGCGGCCCTACCCAGCCCCAGGATAGTGCCGGTCAATATACCGGGAATAGCGTTAGGTAAAACGATGTTGCGGATCGTCTGCCACTTGCTCGCGCCCAATGAATAGCTTACCTCCCGGAAGGAATAGGGCACGCTTTCCAAAGCCTCCCGTGAAGTAGTAATAATTATCGGCAGGATCATGATCGCCAGGGTGAGCGAACCGGAAAGGATAGAAACCCCGAATTTAAAAAACACCACAAAAAGCGCCAGGCCAAATAAACCATATACTACCGAAGGCACTCCCGCCAGGTTGACGATCGCCAGCCTGATCATCCGGGTAAGGAAATTATCCCTGGCGTATTCGCTCAGGTATATTGCCGCCATCAGCCCGATAGGCAAAGCAAAAAGTATCGCGCCCAGGACCAGATAAACAGTGCCTACTATCGCCGGGAATATCCCGCCGGCGCGCATTCCCTGCCTGGGGATATCGGTCAAGAATTGCCAGTTTATCGCCGGCAGCCCCTTCTGGATGATAACGACCACGATAAGCCCCACGGGCACCACTATCAAAAGCGTGGCCAGGAACATAAAAAAGAAAGCGATCTTCTGCGTGCGATAAGGATTTCTCATCATTTTTTCTGATGCAAGAAAAGGTCCGCGGTCACGTTAATCGCGAAACTTATCACGAATAAAACTATCCCGATGGCAAATAGCGCGAAATAGTGTTCACCGCCCACTACCGCTTCTCCCATCTCCGCGGCGATAGTGGCGGTCAGGGTCCTTACCGGCTGGAAAATGGTGTGCGGCATAAGCGCGGCGTTCCCGGTAATCATCATAACTGCCATGGTCTCACCGATGACCCTGCCGATACCCAGCATTACCGCCGCTAAAATACCGGATGAAGCCGCAGGAAGTAAAACCCTCCAGATAGTCTGCCACTGCGTAGCACCCAGAGCCAACGCCCCTTCCTTATAAGTCTTGGGTACTGAATAAAGCGCGTCCTCCGCGATGGAAACAATGGTAGGCATGGCCATAAAAGCCAGCATGATAGAACCGGTCAGGGCAGTCAATCCGGTGGGCAGTTTAAAAAGTATCTTTACCCAGGGAACCAAAGTGACCATACCGATAAAACCCAGCACCACGCTCGGTATAGCCGCCAGTAATTCTATGCCTGCTTTAAGGAATTCTTTTATTTTTGCCGGCGCTACCTCGGAAATATAGACCGCGCAGGCAACGCCGATAGGCACTGAAATCAGTGTCGCCCCGAGAGTGACCAGTAAAGACCCGAGTATCAAGGGTAAGATGCCTAATTGCGCCGGTTCGGAGATCGGATACCAGCTCTTACCGGATAAAAAAGCAAAAGGGCTGACAGTCTTAAAAACCGCCAGCCCCTCCTTCAACAAGAATAAGAAAATGAGCACTACAAAAAATATCGAAGCTAGCCCAGAGATAAGAATAAGCTTCTCAATTATAAACTCTTTAAACTTGCGCATCATTTGACCGGCACAAAGTCCGTTTTCAGGACGATCTCCTGGCCTTCCTTAGAAAGCGTAAAATCCACGAATTTCTTTATTTCTCCCTGGGGCTCGCCGTTAGTATACAAAAATAAGGGCCTGGATATAGGGTACTTGCCGCTTATTACATTATCTATAGTCGGAAGCACATATTCGGACTTCTCATCCCTGGCTACTGATACGGCTTTCTGCTTGAGGCTGACATAACCCATGCCATAATACCCGATAGCAGCCTTGTTGCCGGCCACCTCATCGGCGATAGCCTGAGAAGAAGACAATAATAACGCTCCCGGGGCAAACTCTTCTTTGGAATTCGGGTCATTGTTCCTTAAAACATGCTCTTTAAAATATACGTGTGTGCCGGAATTCACTTCGCGCGAGAGGATCACTATCTGGGCGTCTTCTCCGCCTACTTCCTTCCAATTAGAGACCTTGCCGCTGAAGATCCGCGCCAGTTGATCCAATGTCAATTTACCGACGGGGTTCTTAGGATTAACTATGACCGCCAGCCCATCCAGGGCCGCTTTTATCTCGTAAGGGTTCCTACCCTTTTGCTTGGCCAGGTCTATTTCTTTTTGCTTGATATCCCTTGAGCTCATCGCGATACTGCACGTGCCGCTGATCAGGCTGGAAAATCCCGTTCCGGAGCCTCCGCCGGTGACCGCCACGAATTCAGCGGGGTTTTCCTCCATATATTTCTCCGCCCAGGCCTGGCCGAGGTTGACCATCGTGTCCGAACCCTTGACCTGCACAGAGCATTTACCGGCGCATGCGTTAGCTACTAAAGCAAAAAAAGACAACAAAAAAACCAAAAGGCATCTTTTAATCATAAACACCTCCTCTTTGATATTAAAGAGATATTATGCGCCTTCTGGATTAAGTATGCGTAAACTTTATGTTAAATCTATGTAAAGTTATCCTTTCCCCTCCTCCAGTTTCTCAGGATGATGTTTGACTACCGTTGCCTGCGCCATATATATCACATCTTCGGCGATATTAGTAGCATGGTCGCAGATCCGTTCCAGGTGCCGTGCTGCCAAAAGCAGGGAGATAGCGCGGGCGGCAGACAGAGGATCCTTCAATATGTAATCATCTATCAATTCTCTTTGCACGAGATTACGCAATTTATCCGCCTGCGCGTCTAATATTATTATCTGCCCGGCTGACGGCGTATCTTCATCAATAAAGGCGTCGATCGCTTTTTTAACCATCTTCTGGGCCAATACAGCCAACTTCGGGATATCCACAAGCGGCTTTAAAAGCGGCTTGCCTGACATTTCCAGTACGCGCTGGGCGATATCCACTGCCAGGTCCGCCATCCTCTCCAGATCCGTGGTGATCTTCATGGCCATAGCGATGAACCGCAAATCATGCGCCATGGGCTGCCTGAGCGCCAAGAGATCAAGGCAGCGTTCATCGATCTGAAGCTCTAATTCATCAATATTCTCATCCGCGGTGATCACGCTATCCGCTTCAAGCGCGTCCAGCTTCTTCAGAGACTCTACCGACCTGATTATCGCCGCTTCTACCAAAGAGCTCATACGCAGTATTTCGGACTTCAAGGCTGCCAGTTCCTGATCAAAATACCTTTCCATCACTTTTCCTCTCTTTCGGCAGCGATCAATTCCTGCACCTTAAGCTTAATGTTGTCACGGACAGACCTGAAAAAATCCAGATCCCTGCCTTTGGGGTCTTCTATCTGCCACTCCAGGTGTTTTACGGCCGGAACAAACGGACAGGTATCCTGACATCCCAATGTTATCACGTAATCAAATTCCTTAGCCGGCAGTTCGTTAAAACCCTTTGACTCCTGAAGAGAAATATCAATACCTGCCTCGCGCATCACCTTGACAGCATAGGGGTTGACTGTTCCGGAAGGTTTGGATCCGGCGCTATAAGCCTCCAGAACATTGCCGCCGTACTGCCTGGCGAACCCCTCTGCCATCTGGCTGCGGCAGGAATTTTCCACGCACACAAAAAGCACTTTTTTCATATTATCCGAACCTCCCGGTTATATAAGCCTCAGTTTTTTTATCTTTAGGGGCGGTAAAAATAGCCTGGGTCTTATCAAACTCAACCATATCTCCCAGCAGGAAAAAAGCGGTATAGTCCGAAACACGCGCCGCTTGCTGCATGTTATGAGTAACGATGACGATCGTATAATCTTTTTTTAACCCCATTATCAACTCTTCTATTTTTCCGGTTGATATAGGATCCAGGCTGGCGCAAGGCTCATCAAAAAGAAGGACTTCCGGCTCCACTGCCAGGCATCTTGCTATACAAAGGCGCTGCTGCTGGCCGCCGGAGAGCTTCAGGGCGCTTTCATGCAGCCTATCCTTGGCCTCTTCCCACAAAGCCGCTTTCTTGAGCGACTCCGTAACCCTCTCTTCAATAAACTGCCGGTCTTTTATCCCGTTAACCTCCAGGCCATAAGCGATATTCTCAAAAATAGTTTTAGGAAACGGATTCGGTTTTTGGAATACCATCCCAACCCGCCTTCTTATTACCACGCTGTCAACGCAAGAAGAGAAAATATCCTGCCCATCCAGGATTATCTTTCCGGTCAGCACCGTTCCGGGGATAAGCTCGTTCATCCGGTTTAATAGACGGATAAAAGTTGATTTTCCGCAACCCGAAGGGCCGATGATCGCCGTGACCATATTGGGATAGATCCCCAGATCGATATTCTTTAAAGCCCGCTGTTTACCGTAAAAGAAATTGACTTTTTCTGCCTTCATTTTAAATTTCTCAGACATGTTGCCTGCTCCTCTGCCTTTGACGGATCAAGATCGCCGCGAAAGATACCAGTAATACCAGGAATAAAAGTATGAGGCTGCAGCCGTAAGCTATTTCCGTCTGCCGCTCAGGATGAACGCCTTCAGTCATCAGCGCGTAAATATGGTAAGGCAGGGCCATCACTTCGGAAAAAACTGACTTTGGATAGCCCTTTAAGTAAAAAGCGGCGGCGGTAAAAAGAATAGGCGCTGTTTCCCCGGCTACCCTGCCGATGCTCAGGATCACCCCGGTCAGGATACCGGGCAAAGCCGCGGGCAGGACGATCCTTTTAATAGTCTGCCATTGGGTCGCGCCTAAAGCTAAAGAGGCTTCCCTTGTGGAATGCGGAACAGCCAGAAGCGCCTCCTGCGCCGCGGAAATAATCACCGGCAGCGCCAATAGCCCCAGGCTCAATCCTCCGGCTAGCATCGACACCCCGAATTTAAAGAATTTCACGAATACCGCCAGCCCGAAAAGTCCGAAAACCACCGAAGGCACGCCTGCAAGATTATTAATGCTCATCCTGATAATGTTGACCACAAAGCCTTTAGGCGAATACTCGCAAAGATATATCGCGCAGGCGATGCCTAACGGCAAAGCAAAAGCTATCGCTATAAGAGAAAGGTACAATGTCCCCACTATAGCCGGCGCCACCCCTCCGGCGGTCATCGCGTTGCAAGGCGGCCGGGTAAGAAACTCCCAGGAGATTACCCTTAACCCTTTAGCGGCTATGAAACAAATAATCGCGAAAAGAAACGCCAGCGTTACGGATATGCAAAGAAACAAAAAAGCGAAGCCTAGCTTCTGTTCTGTCGTCCTCTTCATCCCGATAGCCCAAGTTTTATCCTGAATCTTCTGCTTATCATTTCAGCGATAATATTAAAGATAAAGGTAACGGCGAACAGGGCCAGGGCAATGGCGAATAAAGCATGGTAGTGGTCTCCGCCCACCGGAGCCTCTCCCATTTCAGCCGCGATCGCCGCGGTCATCGGCCTGACCGGGTCAAAAAATGAACCCGGGATAACAGCCGCGCCCCCCGCCACCATAAGCACGGTCATCGTTTCTCCGATCGCCCTGCTCATGCCCAATATGACCGCGGTCGATATCCCTGAACCTGCCGCGGGTATAACCACCCTTGTTAATGTCTGCCATCTATCCGCGCCTACGGCAAAGGACGCCTCGCGAAACGAATTCGGCACATAGCTCAAAGCGTCATCCGCGATACTACATACAGTAGGAGTAGCCATTATCCCCAGGATCAGGCTCGCGGAAAGAGCGCATAGGCCTATGGGTATATGAAAAAAGCCCTGAAGAAAAGGCGCCAGGATGACCATTCCGAAAAAACCATAGACTATTGACGGTACGCTTGCCAGGACTTCTATTAAAGGCTTGAGGACCGCCTTTTGCCTGTAGCTGGCTATCTCATTAAGGTACAACGCGCTCCCCACTCCCAAAGGAACGCACACCGCCATCGCCCCCGCGCTTACCCACAAAGAAGCCAATATAAGAGGAAGGATCCCGAATTCCGCCGGCTCATACGTGGGATACCATGACTTGCCAAACAGGAACTTAAATACGCTGACCTTGGAAAATATCGGCAATGATTCGCTCAAAAGCACAATAATTATTCCGGCCAAGAATACCAGCGAAGAAAAAGCCAGTATCGTAAATAGCCACTTATAAACCCGTTCTTTAAAGTTAACCATTGTCTATATATAGGAGGCCGCTGAGGCGGGGCATCACCCCGCCTCAGCGCTTTTAAAGGGTTACGTCTTGAGTAAACGTTATCTTAACGCTACGAAACCCTCTTCATCTGCTATTTGCTGCCCTCTTGAACTCTTGATAAAATCAAGAAATTCCTTCACCAGCCCGGAAGGAGCGCCGTTGGTATACATAAAGAGCGGCCGGGAAAGAATATACTTATTAGTAAGAACCGTTGTTTTTGAAGGCATGGTTCCGTTTATCGGGAGGGCTTTGACCGAAGGAGTTATGTAGCCTAATCCGACATAACCGATCGCTCCGGGAGTGCGGGCAACGGTGGAGGCAACCGCCTGATTAGAGGCTTGCAACACCGCGTCAGAACGCACCTTAGCCCCATCCAAAGCCAATGTCGCGAATGCCTCAAATGTCCCGCTTGAGCTATCCCGCGAAATAGCGACTATTTTTTCGTCGCTTCCCCCAAGCTTTGACCAATTTGAGACCGCTCCGGTGAAAATATCCTTAAGCTGCTTCTTGGACAACCCTTCTATGCTATTAGAGGTATTGACGATCACCGCAATACCATCCATCGCCACTACATGCGCCTTTACGTCCCTGCCGTTAGCGGCTGCTTTTTCCAATTCCGCACTCTTGATAGGACGGGAAGCGTTACCGATATCGCATGTGCCATCTATTATCGAGGCAATACCCACTCCCGAACCTCCGCCGCGCACGGATATATCGGCGCTGGAATTCTCCTGCATGTATATCTCAGCCGCTTTCTGGGCGATAGGCAATACGGTAGTTGAACCCGCCATCACTATTTTCTCCGCGTAGCAGGGCGCGGCTAAAGCCAACAACAACCCCGCCATTACAATTGATCTCCTGATTAATCTCATTCTCCAAGTCCTCCTTTAATTAAAGTTTCTTAAAACTTGATATTCCAGTCGGCCTGAAAAACCGTTTCAGGCATCCTTGGCCTGGTCAGGCGCTGAGTCCTGTAGCCGTCAAGTGACAGCCAGGTATTTTTACCTAAACCGAAGTCAAGGCCGAATTCATGGCCCCTGATGCCGGTAGTACCTTCGTACCTGTCGGAATCCGGAAGAAAATCAGGAATGGCATCCTTGGCAAGATAAGCGTAATTGTATTTTGCCTGCCAATCGCCCCATTTCTCTATTTTCTCGCTGCCGAATTTGAACCCAGGCATAAATCCGGTATTCTTTTTGCTCACCTGGGTATTAATCACATATTCGCCGAAAACAGCAAAATACGGTACATCCACCCCGGGGATGCTCAACCCTATAAGCTTGAGAGGCTCGGTTATCTTAACCTCAAAAGCAGGGCTCAAAGTGTTATATCCATACTTGAGCCTGGCAGTAGTGCCGGTATTCACCCTGGTATTACCGTAGGCGCGGCGCGCGCTGGTATCAAAGGAACCGCCTTCAATATACCTGTTCTTGACGTTCATAAAGTTGTAATAGGAAAATGCTCCTTTTATGGAAATATTGCTTGTGGCGCTATAATTAACTCCGGCCTGCACAATGCCCATAATAGGATCGTGCCCCGTAGCGGATTCTTCATCTATTATAAGGAGACCCGGTGTAACGAACAACTCTGTAGCTGGATCCACTCTTTTCGCCAGTTTTACGACGGCGCCTTCCGGATTGATATCGGTATCCCAGAGAAGATCGCCGGGTTCCCAGAGAGGATTCTTAAATTTACCTCCGATGAACGTCGCCCATGGCGTTGCCGTATATTGGGCAAAGGCATAGTCAATAGTTACGGGCTTCTTGCTGAAGGCGTCCGAAAAACTCTGATTTGTAGAACGCGCGTAGTCTTTATTAAGAACGGTGCCTGAAGCATTGTCCACGGTCCCCAGCCCGGTCGCCAAGCCAAAACCAACCAGCAATTTTTCATTAGCCTTGGATTCTATTCCCAGTCTCAAACGAAAACGCCCCCTCTGGCGCTCGGCTGTGGTGTCTTTAGCGTGGTTGAACTGATACCTCAACCTGAAATCGCCTTTCAGCTTGGTATTCTGGACCCAGGCCGGCAAAGACGAAAACTTACCCTCGGCGATCTCCTTTTTTACCTGTTCTTTGGTCTCCACGCCTATCTCTTGCGCTTCGCCGGGAGTCAAAATACCTTTTTCCACCAGCTTATCCAGCAGGATGTCGATCTCTCCGGCAGAGGCGGTTTGTTGGCCTATGCCAAGAGCGACAAAACTAAACAGCAACAGCGCCAATACTAACTTTCTCATTTCACTTCCTCCTCATTTATACTCAGTTATTCACACACAGCTTCCTTATCTGGCGTAAATGGTTCTCTATCTCCTTCAATGATTCATTTGTATAATCGCAATCAACCTTCCTGTCATCTTCAAGATTGACCAGTATATTTGAAAGCCGATTAATTTGTGAACGCAGGTTACTGGCAATAAAATCCCTGCGCATATTTGACATCATTTCCATTGGATACATGTATCACCTCCTTTCCCCCTCCGAGGGTCATTATTTATTTTGCCTTTAAATGTCTCGCGTTAAACTCATCCACTCTTCTTGCTTCTTGGTCTATGAGCCACCAAAAGAAATCTGCTATTAAGAAGAAGATCCTGCGAAAGATAGCCGTCATATCAACCCTCCATTTGCCGGATAAGACGCTGTTTTCTTATGTTTTCCGATCCGGGATCAAAGCGGCTGCTTAAGCGTATTGCCCGTAGAACCTGTCCATTATGCGGAGTTCATCATCAATGACCTCCTGGATAAAGGACGTTATTCTCGTTAGTATTTTTTGTATTTTCTTTAGCATGGCTAAAGTATAGAATGAGGGCGTTAGAAGGGCTTGAAGAAGAAGTAAAATGTAGGTTAAGAGTTTTGGGGGTGCTTTAGAAATTATATCGGAAGGTGAATATGGAATCTGGAGCCGAGACCTTCGGTGCTTTCCACGCCGACGGATCCGCCGTGAAGCTCTACGATATGTTTGACGATCGATAAGCCCAGGCCGGTTCCGCCCAGGCTGCGCGACCGGGTCTTGTCAACGCGGTAAAAGCGCTCAAAAATGCGGGGGATATCTTTAGACGGAATACCGATGCCGGAATCTTCCACCGTAAGTCTTACCGTATCTTTTAATTTCGCGCAGTATATGTTAAGCGACCCGTTATCCCGGTTGAACTTAATGGCATTGCCGATCAGATTAGTCAGGGCCTGTTCTATCTTGCTTTTATCGGCAAGAATTGATAGACCGGTATCCAGTTCATTATGGGCCTCAACGCCTTTCTTTTTTAATTGCGACTTGAATCCCGATAAAACCTGCTCGGCCAGCGCCCTGATGTTGATCATTTGTTTGTCCAGCCTGATCTCTTTAGACTCAAGATACGACAAATCCAACAGGTCATTTACCAGGCTGTCCAAACGGTTTACATGCTCATCAATGATCTTTAAGAATTCCCGGCTGTTCTCTTTATCCTCGATCGCTCCGTCAAGCAGGGTTTCAACAAACCCCTTTATGGAAGTAAGAGGGGTTTTTAGCTCATGAGAGACATTGGCCACGAAATCCTGCCTCATCTTCTCAAGGTCTTTTATCTCGGTCACATCGTGTATGACCAGCAAACATCCGTTGATCAGGCCTTTTTCAAAAATAGGCGAGGCATTTATCCGGAAGGATTTACGCACGGGATAAACAAGGTATAATTCCTTGGATATAAACTCGCTCTTCCTGAGGGTATCGCTGATAACCGCTTCGATGTCGTCATTGCGCACGGCCTCCAGGAAGAATTTTCCCTGCGCCTGTTCCTTGGTTATGCCGAATATTTTCTCGATAGAAGAATTAACGGAAATTATACGGCCGTCTTTATCCGTCACGATTATGCCCTCGACCATATTCTGAAAGGCCGCGCGCAGATGCTGGTTCTGTATTTCAGTCTGCCGGATCTTATCTTCTATGTCCTGGGCCATTTTATTTAAAGTGAGCGCCAACTCCCCGATCTCGTCCTTGGAATCATGCAATATCCTGTGCTTAAAATCCCCCTGAGAGAATTTGCGGGACACATTAATTATCTTATTGACCGGCCCTGTAATACCCCTTGTCAGGAGCGAGCCGAGCACAAATGCCACTGCTAAAGTAAGAATAAGGCTGCACAATACTATCCTTCTGATGCTCCAAAGCATACGTTGTACATTTGCCAGCGGCATAGCCAATCTCAGGGCGCCGGATATTTCTCCGTTATGCTCCAGCGGAAGAGCTATATATAACATGTCGATCTTTAATGTCGCTGAATACCTGATACTCTCTCCCAGCTCGCCCCTCAAGGCCGATAGTATTTCCGGGCGGTTAGCGTGATTCTCCATCTTTAAGGCAGCGTTTAACGGCTCTTCGGAGTCGGCAAGGACTTCCCCCCGGCCGCTAATAACGGTGATACGGCATTTTATCTTGGCGCCCAGGTGCTTGATCAGAGAATCCAGATAGATAGGATCCTGCCCTGTTATAGTTTCAGCAGGGATCTGTGCCTGGATCAAATAAGCCTGGTTGATTAGAGAAGATTTAATATCCAGAAGGGAATTTTCTTCGAGGTTGCGGTCAAGGAAAAAAGCGACAATACCAAGAGAGACCGCGACGATCAGTATATAGGAAAGTGTTAATTTGAATTTAAAACTTCTGACGGCAGCCCACACTAATCTTCCTCCGCGTCAAAGCGATATCCGTAATTCTTGACCGTAATAATATGCTTGGCCTCGCTTTTGAGCTTTTTACGAAGGGATCTGACATGCACATCAACGGTGCGGGTCTGGATCTCCATGGCATTATCAAAACCCCAGATGGTATCAAGAAGGTAATCCCGGGATAAAACCCTGCCTCTGGCCTTGATCAGTGTTTTTCACAGCTCGAACTCCTTGGCCGTAAGCTCAACGGGCCTATCTTTTACGGTTACGGATATCCTCGCAAAATCCATAACCAGCTCTCCGGCCTTTAATGTTTCGGGGAGCCTCTCCTTGTCATTGCCGCGGCGCAGGACCGCTTTGATCCGGGCTACAAGTTCGCGGGGACTGAACGGCTTGGTAACGTAATCATCCGCCCCTAACTCCAGCCCCACGATCTTATCCGCTTCCTGGGTCTTGGCGGTAAGCATGATTATCGGAATACGCGCGGTCTTCTGGTCATTCTTGAGAGACTTGCATACTTCCAGGCCATCCCTGCCCGGGAGCATCAAATCCAGAAGCACAAGGTCGGGATGTTCTTTATTCGCCGACCTGAGGGCATCTTCCCCATCATGGGCAATTACCGTCCTGAAGCCCTCTTTTTTAAGGTTATAATCCAGCATCTTGACGATGTCTTTCTCGTCATCAACTATAAGGATTTTTTCTTTCATCTTAATAAACAAAGGGCTAATAGCGGCAAAGGACGAATTATCCAGCCTGTCATGTTAATTGTACCATAGACCAAAGTTAAAACAAGCCGGAAAATCGGAAGACCTTAAAGGAATAGCCGGGACAATGAATACTCCACGGGCTAAAGCCCATAGTTTCTTTGTGGAATACTTGAGTGCCCAGGCTCCATCCGCGCCATAAATGGCGCGGTTTTGCGCCACGAAAGTATAAACGCAGCATTAAAGATAAGCCGGTTATACCTTCTTTGCCGGACATATCGATAGCCCCGCCGATATGACCAACGCCAGGCCAAAACAGGTAACTACTGAGGCGCCTGTAGGCAGATCCCATTTAGCCGAAAAGAACAGACCGAAAACGCTGGCTAAAAATCCTATAGCCCATCCCAGGACTAGCCTTTTTAGTATGCCTTTCGCCAGAAGCATAGCGCAAGCCGCCGGCACAATAAGATAGCTGAAGACTAACAATA
>Ga0265297_10009288_pt1 | contig 12751 bp, 13 predicted proteins | sample Munlanlwell13791_FD_192502 | JGI IMG/M metagenome (GOLD analysis project Ga0265297, IMG submission 192502) | Leachate microbial communities from a municipal landfill in Southern Ontario, Canada - Leachate well 137-91 | ecosystem: Engineered > Solid waste > Landfill > Unclassified | place...
GCTTTAGTAAGGAAGCTGAACAATATTATTCACCCTGAAGTTATCAGGGCGATTAAAAACCAGATAAGGCTGGCCAGGGAAAAAACAGTAATCATTGACGCCCCGCTTTTGGTCGAAGTGGGATTGCAGAACAAAGTAAATAAATTGATCGTCGTAAGCTTAGACAGAAAAAAACAGATAGAAAGGTTAAGAAGAAAGACTGCTTTAAGCAGGCAAGAGATAATCGCAAGGATCCGGTCCCAGATTCCTTTACGCGCGAAAATGCGTTTAGCGGATTTTATCATAGATAACAGCGGTTCGCTTAAAGAAACCAGAAAACAGGTAACAGCAATAAGGAGGCAGTTGTGGAAAAGTTAGATATCGGAAATTTAAAAGACATGAAAATTACAGAGCTGAACAAATTAGCCAAGGACCTGAATGTTAACGGCGTAAGCGGCGTCCGGAAGCAGGATCTGATCTTTAAGATCCTGCAGGCCCAGGCCGAGAAGGAAGGGCTGATGTTCGGAGAAGGGGTATTAGAGATCTTGCCTGAAGGGTTCGGGTTTTTAAGAAGCCCGAATTATAATTATTTACCCTGTCCGGATGATATCTATATCTCTCCTTCTCAGATCAGGAAATTCGATTTACGCACGGGAGATACGGTAAGCGGACAGATCCGCCCGCCCAAAGAAGGAGAAAAGTATTTTGCCTTGTTAAAAGTAGAGGCAGTGAATTTTGAAAATCCGGAAGAAGTGAAGGAGAAGGTGCTTTTTGACAACCTTACCCCGGTTTATCCTAATCAGCCTTTTAACATGGAAAATAAACCCGAGGAGATCTCGACCAGGATTATGGGCCTGCTTACTCCGATAGGCAAGGGCCAGCGCGGGATGATCGTGGCCCAGCCCTACAGCGGAAAGACCGTACTTTTGCAGAAGATCGCCAATGCCATTACTACTAATAATCCTGATGTAGTATTGATTGTATTGCTTATTGACGAACGCCCGGAAGAAGTTACGGATATGCAAAGGCACGTCAAAGGCGAGGTTATCTCTTCTACTTTCGATGAGCCGCCGGAAAGGCACGTACAGGTAGCAGAAATAGTTTTGGAGAAGGCCAAAAGATTAGTGGAACACAAAAGAGATGTCGTGGTCCTTTTGGATAGCATTACGCGCCTGGCGCGTGCTTATAATTCGGTTGTCCCGCACAGCGGCAAGGTGCTCTCCGGAGGTATTGATTCTAACGCCCTGCAAAAGCCTAAGAGGTTCTTTGGCGCGGCGCGCGCCGTGGATGAAGGCGGTAGTTTAACTATTATCGCTACGGCACTTGTAGATACCGGCAGCCGCATGGACGAAGTCATCTTTGAAGAATTCAAGGGTACAGGAAACATGGAGTTGCAGCTTGACCGCAACCTTTTCCAGCGCCGTATTTATCCGGCTATCGACATCAAACGCTCCAATACTCGCCATGAAGAGCTGTTGGTGAAGCCGGAACAGTTACAAAAGGCCTGGATCTTAAGGAAAGTCTTAAATGAACTGAGCAATGTCGAGGCAATGGAGCTTTTGATCGAAAAATTGTCCAAGACCAAGAATAACGAAGAATTTTTAAACAGCATGAACCAATAAGAAAAGGAGAAATAAAAATGAAAGAGAAAATCCATCCTAACTACAAAGAGGCAACCATCGTCTGCGCATGCGGAGAAACTATCCACACGCGTTCAACCAAACCGAGTATCAGGGTAGAGATCTGCTCAAAATGCCATCCATTTTTTACCGGTAAGCAGAAGTTTGTGGATTCCGCGGGTAGAGTGGATAAGTTTATGAAGAAATACGCGAAGAAAACCGCATAAACTAGCATGTTTGAGCAACTACAAAAGACAGAAGCGCGTTACGCTGAATTGGAACAGCTGCTTGCTTCTTACGAGACTATTCAGGATAAGGAGCAGTATAGCCGTTATGCCAAAGAGCTCTCTGACATAAAAGAGAGGGTTTCGCTATTTCGGGAATATAAAAAGGTCACCAAAGAAGCCGAGGAGCTGGAGTCTGTATTAAAAGAAAAGCACGATAAGGAATACCTGGATCTGGCTGCTAAGGAGTTGCCTGAACTAAAGAACAGGAAACTGGCATTAGAAGAGAGTTTGAAGGTCATGCTTCAGGGGGAAGATAAAGATGCCGGCCGCGATGTGATCATGGAGATCCGTCCCGGTACAGGCGGGTCCGAGGCAGGGATATTTGCCGCGGACCTCTATCGCATGTATACGAAATACGCGGCGAAAAGAAATTGGAACGTGGAGTCGATGTCCCTTAATTCTACGGAAGTAGGCGGATTTAAGGAAGTGGTTTTTAGCGTGAGGGGGAAAGACGCGTATAAAAGATTGAAATTTGAAAGCGGGGTGCACCGTGTGCAGCGCGTGCCGCAAACCGAGGCACAGGGGCGCATCCATACTTCTACGGCGACAGTAGCGGTTATGGCTGAACCGCAAGAAGTAGACTTGGTCATTGAGCCCAAGGACCTAAGGATAGATACATACCGGTCTTCCGGCCCGGGAGGCCAGCACATGCAAAAGACCGATTCAGCGGTGAGGATCACGCATATCCCTACCGGCACAGTAGTGGCTTGTCAGGATGAGCGTTCACAGGGCAAAAACAAGACCAAGGCGCTTAGAATTTTGCGCGCCCGGATCCTGGACGCGAAAGAGCAGGAAGACGCAAAAAAGCTTTCCCAGGAGAGAAAATCCCAGATCGGCTCCGGTGACCGCAGCGAGAAAATACGCACCTATAATTTCCCTGACCGTAGGGTCACTGACCATCGTATTAATTTTACCTCGCATCAGCTGGAGGCGGTCTTGGAAGGCGAGCTGGATGAGGTCTCTGACGCCCTTATTAAGGCAGAGCAAGATAAGAAAAATGAACGAAGCTGAAACTTTATTTACCGATATTTTAAATTGCGACAGGCCGTCTTTATATCTAAAAAAGGATTTAGTTTTTGGCCGCGCCCAAAGCCTTGAGGTATCCCATGCTTTAAAAAGAAGAATTCTGGGCGAGCCGATACAATATATATTAGGTAAACAGTGCTTTATGGGATTGGAATTCAAGGTTGGCCGGGATGTGTTGATCCCGCGCCCGGAAACCGAGATATTAGTGCAAACAGCTTTGCGCTATGCCTCTAAGTGTAAAGCGATCATGGATTTAGGGACCGGATCAGGCTGCATCGCCGTATCTTTAGCTAAGTTATTGCCACACGCCAAAATCACCGCTGTAGATATTTCTCCTAAAGCCCTAAGTGTCGCCAGGGAAAATTCAGAATTAAATGGGGTATCTGAAAAGATAGCTTTTATCCAGAGCGATTTATTTTCTAGCTATGAGCTAAAAGCTATGAGCTATGAGCTCATCATCAGCAATCCTCCCTATATCGCTGCCGGAGAATTTGACAGCCTGCAGCCGGAAGTAAGATTTGAACCACGCATCGCGCTTTATGGCGGAAAAGACGGGCTGGATTTTTACCGCAGGATCATCCAAGAGGCCCCGGTTTATTTAAAAAAAGACGGGCTTTTAATGATGGAGATGGGGTATAATCAGAGCAAGGCAATAAGGAATATTTTACGAGGTTCAGGGATTTTTGCTCAGATAGAAGTGATCAAGGATTATAATAATATAGACAGGGTCATCGTAGCCAAGAAGGGAAACACATGGATAAATTAATTATCGAGGGTGGAGTCAAGTTGAATGGAGAAGTAACCGTTTCCGGGGCAAAGAACTCGGTATTACCGATTATGGCGGCTACGCTTTTAACCGACGATGCCTGTGTGATCAAAAATGTTCCGGGCCTGCGCGACACTAACACCATGGTTAAGATCTTGCGTTCCCTGGGGAAGAACGCGGATTTAGAAAAAGGCGTGGCTACGGTTAACTCGGGTAAAGGCACGAACTGCGTGGCAGACTATAAGTTGGTATCAACGATGCGCGCCTCTTTTTGTGTATTAGGCCCGCTTCTGGGGAAATTATCAAAAGCCAAAGTTTCTCTTCCCGGTGGGTGCATTATCGGCGTGCGGCCGGTGGACCTGCATCTTAAGGGCATAAAATGTTTAGGGGCTGATATTGATATTGAGGCCGGATATGTTTTAGCTAAAACCAAGAAGCTTAAGGGTGCCCATATTTACCTGGGAGGGGTTTACGGCTCTTCGGTCCTAGCCACGGATAATGTAATGATGGCAGCGGTATTGGCAGAAGGTAAAACCGTTATTGAGTCCGCGGCTTGCGAGCCGGAGGTATTTGATTTGGCAGAGTTTTTGATTAAGATGGGAGCTAAGATCAAAGGGCACGGCACGCCTATTATCGAAATAGAGGGAGTCCGCCGTTTACACGGGGCTACGCACAGCATAATCCCAGACCGGATTGAAGCAGGCACGATGATGATCGCTGCATTGATCACTCGCGGAGATATCCTGATAAAAAATGTTTTCTTCCAGCACCTGGGGGCCTTGATTGATAAATTAGAGGAGGCAGGAGCTTTGATTACCAAGACAGATAGTTGTGTGCGCGTACGCCGAGCTAAAGGGCTTAAGGCAGTCAATATTACGACACTGCCTTATCCGGGTTTTCCCACGGATATGCAGGCGCAGATCATGAGCCTGATGAGTGTTACTCCGGGGATCAGCGTGATTACGGAAAAAATATACCCGGATAGGTTTATGCATGTAGCTGAGTTAAACCGTATGGGCGCTAATATCCAGAGAGAAGGCCCGCATGCCATTGTCGCGGGTGTAGATAGATTATCCGGAGCAAGTGTCATGGCTTCGGATCTGCGCGCCTCCGCGTGCCTGGTTTTAGCCGGCCTAGCCGCCCGCGGCAAGACCTCGGTATCGCGTATTTATCACCTGGAGCGGGGTTACGAAAATATTGAGGCAAAGTTAGAAAAGTTAGGCGCAAGAATCAGGAGAGAAAAAGAATGATCTTAATGATCGATAATTACGATTCTTTTACTTATAACCTCGTGCAATACCTGGGCGCGTTAGGCGAAGACGTCAAGGTATTTAGAAACGACAAAATTACGCTTAAGGCGATTAAGCAATTGAGGCCTGACAGGATCGTGATTTCTCCCGGGCCGGGCAGGCCTGAAGATGCAGGCGTGTCATGCGGGGTGATCAAAGAATTCGCCGGAAAAATTCCCATATTAGGGGTTTGCCTGGGGCATCAGGCTTTAGGATATGCCTTTGGGGGAAAGATTGTGCAGGCAAAGAAATTGATGCACGGAAAAACCTCTTTGATTTATCATAACCAAAAGGGGATATTTAAAGGTATCCCAAATCCTTTTGAGGCTACGCGCTACCACTCCCTTATAGTAGCGAAAAAGAACTTACCTGAGTGTTTGGAGATTATTGCTCAAACTAAAGAAGGAGAGATCATGGGCCTAAAACATAAACAATATCCTCTTTGGGGAGTGCAATTCCACCCTGAATCTATTTTGACTAAGGCAGGGAAAAATATCTTAGCTAATTTCTTAAAACAATGATCAAAGATTTAGTGCAACAGCTGCTTGAGAAAAAAGACCTCTCCCGCCAACAGATGCAAAGCGCGATGCAGGAGATTTTAAGCGGCGCAACCGATACCGCGGATATCGTGGCCTTCCTGTCTTCTTTAAATGAAAAAGGAGAGACGGTTGAGGAGTTGACAGCCGCGGTTTCGGTGATGTTAAAATATATCGAACCGATTATCGTGGATAAGCCGAATATCCTGGATACCTGCGGCACAGGCGGAGATAAAAAAGGCACTTTTAATATTTCAACGATATCTGCTTTTGTGGCAAGCGGCGCCGGCGTTACCGTGGCCAAGCACGGCAACCGTTCGGTTTCCAGTTCCTGCGGCAGCGCCGACGTGCTTGAGGCCTTAGGCGTCAATATCAATATGGATAGAAAAAAAATAAAAAAGTGCCTGGAAGAAATTGATATCGGTTTTCTTTTCGCGCCGAACCTGCACCCGGCAATGAAATATGTGATGCCGGCAAGAAAACAGATCGGAAAGAAAACCATGTTTAATATACTGGGGCCATTGATTAATCCGGCGCGGGCAACCAATCAACTTATAGGCGTCTATGGCGCCGAATGGGTGAATATTTTAGCGCGGGTTTTATATAACCTGGGCACGACGCATGTTTTGGTGGTACATGGAAAAGATGGCCTTGATGAAGTAACGACTACGCAAGAGACTGTTGTCTCTGAGGTCAACGCCGGGCAGTTCAAGGATTATGAGATTGCCCCGGAAGATTACGGCTTTAAGCGCGCGCGCCTAAAAGATTTGATGTGTGACGGCCTTACGCAAAACGTGCGTATCGCAAAAGAAGTCCTGGGTGGCAAAAAAGGCTGCCATCGGGATATCGTTTTGCTTAATGCGGCATGCGCGATATACGCCGCTAACAAAGCCAGTTCCATTGCTGACGGAGTAGAGCTGGCTGTTAAATCCATAGATTCGGGGAAAGCGCTAGAAAAGTTAGAGCTGTTGAAAGAATATTCTCAATAAAATGGCAAAAGCGGATATTTTAAAAGAAATTGTAGCAAAGAAAAAAGAAAAAATCGTTCTGGCTAAGCAGCAGTTGCCGGAAGAAGAATTGAAAAACCGCATACAGGGCCTTGCTCCTACCCGTCCGTTTATGGAGGCGATTAGTAAGCCGCGCCAGATCTGCCTTATCGCCGAGATTAAAAAGGCCTCTCCTTCAGCAGGAATGATCCGCCAGGATTTTAATGTGCAGGAGATCGCTAAAATTTACCAAGAGGCAGGGGTACAGGCGATATCTGTTCTGACGGAAGAAGATTATTTCCAGGGGAACATCTCTTATCTGAATGAGGCCAAGAGTTTGACAAATGTCCCGGTGTTAAGAAAAGATTTTATCCTGGAGCCTTACCAGGTTTATGAGTCGCGTTATTTTGGCGCTGATGCCATACTCCTTATTGCGGATTTATTAACCCAGGAGAGTATTGTTAACTTAAACGGGCTCGCTCAAACGTTGGGATTGACTTGTTTAGTAGAAGTACATGATGAAAAGGAATTGAAAAAGGTTTTAAAACTTAAAGAGGTATCTCTAATTGGTATTAATAACCGCAACCTCCATACATTGGAGGTGGATTCCAAGATTACCGAGAAACTGTTTACTTTAATCCCCAAAGGAAAAACCGTAGTTGTAGAAAGCGGTATAAAAAACTATCAGGATATTTTATTCTTAAAGATTTTAGGCGTGAACGCTGTCTTGGTCGGTACGACTCTGATGCAGGCTGAGGATATCCGTAAGAAAATAGAAGAGCTCATGGGTTGGTAATGACAAAGGTAAAGATTTGCGGGATCACGAATTTAGAAGATGCACAGGCTGCAGTCAAGGCAGGGTGCGATGCCCTGGGGTTTATTTTTTACAAGAAAAGCCCGCGTTATATTACGCCGGCTAAAGCGGCCAAGATAGCTAAAAGTTTACCCAAAGGCATCTTTAAGATAGGTGTGTTCGTTGATTCTACGGAAAAGAACATAAAGCGTATCGCAGAAACATGCGGTTTGGATATGCTGCAATTCCATGGCCATGAGTCGCCTGAACTCTGCCGCAGGCTCAGGCAACATAAAATCATTAAGGTCTTACACGTAAAGAATAGATTAGATACGCAAAATATGTTAAGATATAAGCCGTTTGCCTGGCTTTTCGATACTTTTAACAGCAAAAAGATGGGTGGCACGGGGAAAGGCTTTGACTGGGCTTTGATCCGTAATATAAAGGTAAAAGAACCGATATTCCTGTCAGGCGGGTTGAATGCCGCAAATGTAGGAAAAGCGATAAAACTGATACATCCTGACTGGGTAGACGTTTCCACCTCCCTTGAAACAAGGCCGGGGAAGAAAGACCATAAAAGAATCAGGGAATTTATAAACGCAGCTAAGAAGGTTGCTCTTTAGATATTTCGCGTCTGCCGGGTCATATTTCTCGCATCACCGCTCGCATTTCCCCAGCGTGGAAATGCTCGCTCGATGAAACTTCTCGCTCTTGCTGACTATGCATATAGCGGGCAAACCGTGCCCGCTCGAATTTTCAACGTGCTGCTCGAAACATGCCCCGTCAGCCGCTATAACTAGATTTTTAGCGGGTTGCGAGGTGCTACTAGAATGTATCCGAGGGGTGACACTAGAGAGGGGCATCCCCGTTGCGAGGACAAACGTGCCCGCAGCAATGGGGAAACTCTAGTGGCAGGACCCCGAGGCGTTGATACAGGAACCCGCTAAAACCGAGGAAAAGTGGTATGAAAAAGTGCCCGTATTGCGCTGAAGAGATTCAGGATGACGCTATAAAGTGCCGTTTTTGCGGGGAATACCTGAAGAAAAAGAGAAAATGGCTTAGGTGTTTGTTAACTTGCTTCGTAGCTAGTATCGCCTTGATAATCGGTTTTATTATTTTTATTTATCTTAGTTTTGTGTTAATGAAGTTCATTACATATAAAATGTTTTTCTCAGGACCCGGAGGAGTAAGCTATCCTCCTTTTACAGGAGGCGGAATAGAGGGTATCGTGCGCGAATTTAGCGAGCTGCTGCGCATAATTTGGGAAAAATTCATGCAGTTATTTAATACGGGGGCGCAAAATTATGTTACCAGATAAAACAGGCCATTTTAACGGTTTTGGCGGAAGGTTTGTACCGGAGACGCTGATCTACGCCTTGGATGAATTAGAAAAAGAATATCTCAAGGCTAAACGGGATAAGAAATTTATCCGGCAATTGGATTACTATCTTAAGGAGTATGCGGGACGGCCTACGCCGTTATACCTGGCTCAGAATTTAAGCCGCTATTTAGGTATTAATAAGATTTATCTTAAGCGAGAGGATCTCTTGCATACCGGAGCGCATAAGATTAATAACACATTGGGGCAGATCTTGCTTGCCTTACGCATGGGAAAGAAGCGTATTATTGCCGAGACCGGAGCCGGCCAGCATGGCGTGGCAACAGCTACGGTAGCCGCGATGTTCGGTTTAGCTTGCGATGTGTATATGGGAGAAGAAGACATAGAACGGCAGAGGCTGAATGTTTTCCGGATGAAATTATTAGGCACGCGCGTGATCCCGGTAAAAAGCGGCTCTAAGACCCTGAAAGATGCCATGACCGAGGCATTAAGGGATTGGGTGACGAATGTACGCAATACCCATTATATTATCGGAAGTGTTGCCGGCCCGCATCCGTATCCGGTGATGGTCAGGGATTTTCAGGCAATAATCGGGCGGGAAGCCAAAAAACAGATTCTAGAGAAAGAAAAACGCCTTCCGGATTATCTGGTAGCTTGTGTCGGCGGCGGCAGTAATGCTATGGGGTTGTTCCACACTTTTTTTAAAGACAGGCCAGTAAAATTTATCGGGGTTGAGGCAGCCGGTTTCGGTTTATCTACGGGCAAGCATGCCGCTACTTTAGTGAGTGGAGATTCTGGAGTTTTACACGGTTCTAAATCACAGCTCCTGGAAGATGAATTTGGCCAGGTAAAGATCGCGCACTCCATTGCCGCGGGGCTTGATTATCCCGGGGTCGGGCCGGAACACGCCTACTATAAGAAAATAGGCCGCGCCAGGTATTTCGCTGTCACTGACTTAGAGGCATTAGAAGGTTTCAAGCTGCTTTCGCAAAAAGAAGGGATTATCCCCGCCCTTGAACCGGCGCACGCTATTTTCTATTTGACTAAGATGCGTAAGGCAATGAAGAAAAATGCCATTGTTATTGTGTGCCTTTCCGGCAGAGGGGATAAGGATACGGAAGCCGTAGCTAAGAGGTTGAAAATATGAACAGGATTGAACGCAAGTTCCTCGCCTTAAAAAAACAAAAGAAGAAAGCCTTCATCGCCTTTATCACGGCAGGTTACCCGAGCCTGAAAGTCACCGAGCAGTTGATCTATGAATTTGACAGGATCGGTGTAGATATTCTGGAATTAGGAGTGCCCTTCTCTGACCCTATGGCTGATGGCCCGGTTATCCAGGAGGCATCAGGGGAAGCCCTAAAGAAAGACGCGCATCTTATTGATATATTAAACCTTGTTAAAAAAGCCCGCCGGAAAGTAAATATGCCTCTTTGCCTAATGACCTACTACAACCCGATTTTCTGTTTTGGCGAAGATAAATTTATTGGGCTTTCGTCTAAATACGGCGTAGACGGAGTGATCATACCGGATCTGCCTCCGGAAGAAGGGCGTGGGTTCATAAAATCAGCCAATAAGGCCGGGCTTGACGTAATTTGTTTTATTGCCCCTACTACTACAGCCGAGCGTGCCAAGCACATTGCAGGGATTTCAAGAGGGTTTATTTATTATGTTTCTTTAACCGGCACAACCGGCGCGCGCCGTAAACTGCCTTCTGATCTAATCGGCCACCTTAGGTCGATCAAAAAGCTTACCTCTAAACCGCTTTGCGTGGGTTTTGGTATCTCTAGCAGAGAACAGGTAAAGAAAATCCAGAAGGCTTCTGACGGTGTGATCGTAGGCAGCGCCATTATTAAAAAGATAAAAGAGAATATCCACCGCCCCGCTCTGGTTAAAAGAGTCGGTTCTTTTGTCAATAATCTCAAAGCATAAGATCAATGTATAAAAAGACAACGCTAGATAACGGATTAAGGATTATTACCCATCATATGCCGGCAAGGCAATCCCTGGCTTTAGGGATATGGATTAGTGTCGGCGGCAGGTATGAGAATGATGCCTATAAAGGTATCGCGCATTACCTGGAGCACCTTATCTTTAAAGGCTCAAAAAAATATTCCTGCCGTAAGATCAAAGAATCTATCGAGGGGGTGGGTGGGGCTTTAAACGGTTTTACCTCCGAAGAGTTGACCTGTTATCTGGTAAAGATGCCCAGCACTTATTCGGGCCTGGCCTTAAATATATTATCGGATATGGTGATAAACCCGTCCATACCTGCCGAAGAAGTCCAAAAGGAAAGGACCGTGATTTTAGAAGAGATAAAAATGTATAAAGACCAGCCGCAAAGCCATGTCCATGAATTATTGGATGAGTTGCTTTGGCCAAAACAGGCGTTGGGCACACCTATAATCGGCTATGTTCAGAGCGTGAATAAAATAACCAGAAACGATATTGCTTCTTTTAGGCATAAATTTTATACTCCCGCGAATATGGTAATCAGCGCCGCCGGTTCATTTAAGCAGGAGCAGCTTGTTAAGAGCGTAAAAAGGATATTCTCTCCTTTAAAAAAATCGCCTAAAAACGTTTTTCTGCCTGTTCAGGAAGGTCAAACTATCCCTCAGTTAGAGGTTTTGCATAAAGATACCGAGCAAACGCATCTGGCATTAGGTTTTCACGGATTTAAGAGAGACCATCCCTTAAGGCATGCCTTAGGCATAATGCACGTAATATTAGGGGCGAATATGTCCAGCCGCCTATTTGAAGAATTAAGAGAGAAGAGGGGCCTGGCTTATGAGATCGGCACGCAAGTAAAACGTTTTCATGACACAGGCGCTTTTATCGTGCACGCGGGCATTGATAACCGTAAGGTGCCTCAAACGCTGAACTTAATATTCAAAGAATTAAAAAAGATAAAGAATAAATTAGTCACCGATGACGAATTCAGGCGCGCCAAGGAATTTTATTTAGGGCAGCTTATGCTGGCTTTAGAAGACAGCCTTGACCATATGCTGTGGATAGGAGAGACAACCGCTACTTTGGATAAGGCCTATTCTCTGGGAGAGATAGTAAAAGAAATCAGGCGCGTAGAAAAAGACGATATCCGCCAGGCAGCCAAGCAAATATTTAAAGGGAACAACTTAAACTTGGCATTGATCGGCCCTTTGCAGGAAAACAGGGATAAGATCTACAAGGAACTTAGAATAGAATGACCACTATATTTACTTTGCCTAAAATAATCCTCCTTTTGGTTCTTGCGCTCTTGTCTTTTTTCTTTGCCTTGGCCGAGACCTCTATTATCGGATTAAGCAGGATCAAATTACGCCACATGCTCTCTAAGGGCCTAAGGCGCGCTAAGCACATCCAGAACCTGTCTATCAATATGGATAAATTCATCACCGCGATTTTGGTCGGCAATAATATTGTAAATATCGCTATGTCGGTAATCATCACCGCCATATTCGTGCGTATATTCGGCGATACCTGGGGCATTATAATTGCCATGTTTGTAGTCTCGGTCTTTATTTTGATCGTGTGTGAAATAACCCCTAAGATCTTAGCCATAAAGTTTACCGAGAGGGCCGCCTTGTTTGTTGCCCCCATTATGAATGTGTTTATCAAGGTCTTTAATCCTATTATCGCAGTCTTTAGCGGCGCGGGAAACCTTATCATCAAGATATTAAGGGTAAAGCCAAACAAAAGGTCCCCTTTGATCACCGAAGAAGAATTGCGCCTGATGATAGAATTGGGCCAGGAAGAAGGCTTCTTAAGCAGGGAAGAAAACAAGATGCTGCAGCGTATCTTTGAATTCGGCGATACCAGGGTTGGCGATGTGATGGTACCTAAAGATAAGATCGTCGCTATCAATATTAACAGCACCCCCGAAGAATTGTTGGATATTTTTGTAGAAGAAGGGCACGCCCGCCTACCCGTGTATAAAGACTCCCCCGACCATATTATCGGGATTATTTACGCCCGTGACCTGCTCTATATCTTACGGGATAAAGGTTTATTCGTTTTATCGGACCTGGTGCACGAACCTTATTATGTAACAAGCACGATGCAGGTAAATGATCTCTTAAAGAAATTCCAGGCAGATAAAGTGCAGATCGCCGTTGTAGCCGACAGCCATAAGAAAAC
>Ga0265297_10009289_pt1 | contig 12751 bp, 11 predicted proteins | sample Munlanlwell13791_FD_192502 | JGI IMG/M metagenome (GOLD analysis project Ga0265297, IMG submission 192502) | Leachate microbial communities from a municipal landfill in Southern Ontario, Canada - Leachate well 137-91 | ecosystem: Engineered > Solid waste > Landfill > Unclassified | place...
TAAACCAATATTTGTTGGGAGGGTTAATGAGCTGGAAAAACAAAAAAATTCTTATTACGGGTGCCGCCGGATTTATAGGTAGCCATCTTACCGAGAGATTAGCCAAACAATGTTCAAGTGTTAGGGTTTTTATACGCTATAATTCTAGAAATGATTGGGGTTTACTTGAAGATCTCCCAAGAAAGTTTTTAAACAATCTTGAAATAGTAAGTGGTGATCTCAAGGATGAAGATGCTGTCAATAAAGCAATGAAAGGGATTGACGTAGTATTTCATTTGGCTGCGCTTATTGGCATTCCTTATTCTTATGTTCACCCTAAAGATGTTTTTGAGACCAATACTATGGCCACATTTAATGTGTTAAATGCTGCACTAGAACAAGGGGTTGGAAAAATTGTTCACACATCAACAAGTGAGGTTTATGGCACAGCAAAGTATGCTCCCATAGATGAAAATCATCCGCTTCAAGGTCAATCTCCTTATTCAGCCAGTAAAATAGGTGCAGATAAGGTTGCAGAGAGTTATTACAAGTCTTTTAAGCTTCCTGTTGCCACTATCAGGCCGTTTAATACTTATGGCCCAAGACAGTCAGCAAGAGCGGTTATACCAACGATTATTTCTCAAGTTTTAACCCAAAAAAAAATAAAATTGGGTTCACTTTCCCCAAAAAGAGATTTTACTTATGTTGAAGATACCGTTAATGCTTTTATTAAAATAGCTGAAACTGAACAAACGATAGGAGAGGTAATAAATGTTGGTTCCGGAGCAGAGATAAGCATAAAAGAATTGTTTGGACTCATTTTAAAACTTACAGGTAAACAAGTGGAGGTCGATATAGATACCAAAAGAGTTAGGCCAAAGGATAGCGAAGTAGGAAGATTAATTGCGGATAATTCTAAGGCAAAGAAAATTTTAAAATGGCAGCCAGTCGTTCCGTTAAAAGAAGGCCTAAAAAGAACGATTGAATGGTTTGAACAGCAAAATAAGGCGTGCAAAGAAAAAATTTATAATATATAAGGAGAAAGGCATGAAAGTAATAATTCTGGCTGGTGGCAAGGGCAAAAGATTAGAGCCATATACAACAATTTTACCAAAACCGCTTATGCCGATCAATGATATGCCGATAGCCGAGGTTATAATTAGGCAACTTTGTAGACAGGGTTTTAAGGATATTATATTTGCTGTAGGTCATTTGTCAAATCTTCTAAAATTATATTTTGGTGACGGTAAGAAATTAGGCGTTAAAATAGCTTATTCAGAGGAAAAAAAACCTTTAGGGACCATGGGTCCTCTTAAACAGATTTTAAAGCCCAGCGAGACTTTTCTTGTTATGAATGGAGATGTACTGACCACTCTGGATTATAATAAATTGCTGGAATATCACAAACAAAAAAAAGCTTCAATGACTGTTGCTATGAATTGTAGGCAAGTACACATTGATTTTGGTATTCCAAAAATCAATGAAAAAAATGAAATAACTGATTATGAAGAAAAACCTACTTTAGAATATTTTGTTAGTATGGGTATTTATGTATTAGAGCCGAAATTGCTTGATTATATTATTCCTGGAAAGAAAATTGATTTACCTGATTTTGTGCGCCTTATTTTAAGAAAAAAAGAAAAAGTGTGTGGGTATATAAGTAAGGATTATTGGTTAGATATTGGAAGATTTGATGATTATCAGAAAGCACAGATTGATTTTAAGAAAAACTTTAAAGGAAAATTTTAATTTTATGAAAAAAAAGTCAATTATGGTTTTGGGTGCCAATGGATTTCTTGGCAAGAATTTTATTAAATTTGTTTCTGAAAATCATTTATTTTCTGTTGTGTATAAAGTAGATAATAAGGGGTTGTCAAAAAAAAAGAAAGAGAATTTTTTTAAATGCGATATAATTGAGCGCAAAGAATTAAAAAAATTATTGAAACAGACAAGGCCAGATTATATATTCCATTTTGCAGGATTAACCAATTCAAGCGAGTGGAAAGAGTTTTATGAAGCAAATGTTGAAACAACATGTTCTCTTTTTGACTCTGTTCAAAGTATTTACAATTATAAGCCGCGCATTATTATTGCGGGTTCCGCGGCTGAATATGGGCAGGTTATGTCCGATTCACTTCCAATCAAAGAGGATTCGATGCTGAATCCTAATTCAAAATATGGAGTATCAATGGTTTGGCGTTATTATGCTGCCAAATTTTTTTATAACTGTGGACTAGAAGTTATTTCATGTAGAATTTTTAATATTTTAGGTCCGGGTTTGCCGGAAAATTTGTCAATTGCCAGTTTTGTAAAACAGATAGTTGACATTGAAAGGGGCAAAACAAAACCTTTTATTTCAACCGGTAATTTAACAACAAAGAGAGATTTTTTGGATGTTTCTGATATTGTGAATGCAGTTTTACTTAGCGGTTTAAAAGGAAAATCAGGCGAAAGTTATAATATTTGTTCGGGAAAATCTGAGTATATTAAAAAAATTCTATTTTTCTGTATAAAACATTCCAAGGTAAAAAATTTAAAAATAAGAATTAATAAAATAAAAATACGAAAATTTGATATTGCAGATATTTATGGCAGTAATGTAAAAATTACTAGGAATTTAGGTTGGAAACAAAAAGTTAGTCTTGAAGAAAGCATTATTAGAACTTTAAATTATTATAGAAATATAGGTAAACATGAAAAGTAAATTAAATGTTCTTCATATTATTGCAACCATGGATGTTGGTGGGGCGGAAAGGCAGATAGTAGAATTTTTTAGGATAATTGATAGGGATAAGTTTAATCCAATGATTTGTTGCCTAACGCACGGTGGTTTATTATTAAAAGAAATTGAGGCAGAAGGTATTAAATCTGTTGTTTTTCATAAACAATCCAAGCTGGATTTTTCTATTATTTTTAAATTAGCTAGATTGATGAAACAAGAAAAAATAGATATTGTGCATACATGGATGTTTACTTCCAATACATTTGGAAGAATTGCTGCAAAATTTGCAAGAGTTCCCGTTGTTATTACTACTGAAGTTTGTATGGCAGACCTTTTTAAAAATATTTTGCAGAGATTAGTTGATAAATTTTTGGTAGGATGGAGTGATATTATTATTGCGTGTAGCAGTGGTGTCAGGATGTCGCATATAACCGAAGAGCGCATACCTTCTGGGAAAATTATTACTATAAATAATGGTGTTAACACGCAAAATTTTCAACCTAGTGTATTTAGCGAAGAAAGGAAAAAAAAAGTTTTTGCCTTAAAAAATTCAATTCCTGTGATCGGAGCAGTTGGACGCTTGGTAGATAAGAAGGGTTTTGAATATTTTTTAGAAGCCGCAAAGGAAGCATTAAAATATAGGCAGTTAAAGTTTATAATTGTCGGAGAAGGTTATTTGCGCTCCAAACTGGAAAACTTATCAGCAAAGCTTGGTATTTCCGATAGTTTAATATTTATGGGCTATCAAGAAAACATCTTAGAGATATTTAATTTGTTGGATATTTTTGTTGTTCCTTCGTTGTCTGAAGGGTTGTCGGTTACTCTTTTGGAAGGGATGGCAATGGCTAAACCAATTGTAGCGACCAATATTGCCGGAAACACTGAAGTAATGATAAATAGAAAAACAGGCATATTAATACCCCCTGAAAATTCCCAGGCAATGGCGAAAGCTTTAATTGAATTATTGGATAATCCGGAATTTGCTTGCAAGGTTGGTCAGGAAGCCCGTATTCACATAGAAAAAGAGTATAGTATTTTAAATTATAAAAAAAAGATAGAAAATATTTATGAGACTTTTAGTAGGAAAAAAAATAAAAAAATTTATTGATATTTGGAAAGAAAAAAGTATGAGAAAATTGATTAGAAATTTTTTATTAAAAATATCAGGCAAAGATTTTCAGGAATATTATGATGAAATAGAATTGATAACAAATAAAGAGAAACTATTGTTTTTCCGGCAGAAATATCTTGATGGTTTAGTCCAACACGCATATTTCAATGTGCCTTATTATCACGATCTTTTTGATAAGATCGGCATAGTCAAAAACAATTTAGTGGATTTATCACAATTTGAGCGGATCCCCGTATTAACAAAGGAAATAATAAAGAAAGAGCAGGATAGGCTTGTTTCCAAAGATCATACCTGTAGAAGGTGGTATCACAATTCAACCGGTGGTTCTACCGGAGAGCCGACAAAATTTATGCAGGATGAAGATTATAAGAAGTGGAGAAATGCCACTAATAAATATTTTTATCAGGATATGCTTAAGATCAATGAGGCTGATGTTAAAAAAGTTGTGCTATGGGGCTCAGAGAAGGATTTATTTGAAGGCAGTATAGGATTTAAGGCAAAAGTTATTAATTGGGCCAAAAATACCTTATTTTTGAACAGTTTTAAAATGTCAAAAGAGAATATTGATCATTACATAAAGATCATAAATTCTTTTAGGCCGGATCTGATAAGGGGGTATGCCGGTTCTTTATATCATTTGTGCGGAGAAATAGAAAGAATCGGTGCAACAATTTATTCCCCAAAAGTTATTACCGCAGAGGCAGAAACATTAACGGATGAGATGAGGGAAAAAATAGAGAAAGTATTCAAGAGAAAAATGTATAATTCTTACGGGTCAAGAGAATGTGGATATATCGCAGGTGAATGCAGTCTTGGTTCAATGCATACATTTGCGTTTGCTAATTATGTGGAAATTATAAAAAATGATCGCAAGGCGAAAGAGGGTGAAGAAGGGAAGGTTGTTATTACTTCTTTGCATAATTATTCAATGCCCTTTATAAGATATGAAATTGGTGATATGGCTGTTCAAGGAGCTGATGCTTGTGAGTGCGGCAATCCTTTGCCGGTATTGAAAAAAATTACCGGAAGGATAATGGAGCATTTTCTCAAAAAAGACGGGACTGTGGTGCCGTCGGAGTTCTTTATTCATCTTGTAGGGGTTGTTTGTAAGGCAGAATTTATTGAGAAATTCCAGGTAATCCAGGAAAATTTTGACAGAATAAAAATATTAGTTGTTTTAAGGGATAAGATAGATGTATCCAGAAAGGATGAAATTGAAGATAAAATAAAATTTGTCATGGGAAAAGATTGTAAAATTGTATGGGAATTTGTTAAAGAAATACCAAAAACAAAAAGCGGCAAATATTTATATACAAAATCTATGGTTTGGGGACAAGAATGAAAGTGTCAGTTGTAAAAGACGAGAAATTGAATTATAATGTTGTTTTTCCTTTTAATCCTTCGATAGACTATCCGGAGTATCCTTTTAAAGGAAATTTGTCTGAGCATAATTTAATTTATGATAAAGTGAGAGAGCTTTTTAAAGCCCTTGCTCTGGATGAAAAGAATTTTGGTGCAGAGAATTGGAACCCGCTTGGAGAAATAATATCTCCCGGAGACAATGTTCTTTTGAAACCGAACTGGGTTTGCCATCTTTACAGAAAAACAATGAAAATGGATACGATGATCTCAAGCAGTATTTTGACGAGGGCGGTCCTTGATTATGTATGCATTGCTTTGAAGGGCAAAGGTTCTGTTACTATTGGTGACGCTCCGATAGATGTGGCTCAATTTGATGAAATATTAAATGTGCTCAATATAGATAAAATAGTTGATTTTTACAAAACACAGAAAATAGAGGTTAAGTTAGTTGATTTTAGGAACGAAATTGCAATTAAAAAGAATGGCATGATCGTTAAAAGAATTAAATTAAAGGGCGACCCGCTTGGCTATACCGTTGTAGACCTTGGCAGAGATAGCGAGCTCATGGAAATAATCGGGTATAATTCGAAATTTCGCAGCTTGGAATATGACCCTAACTTGATAGTAACTCACCATAACGACACTGTAAATGAATATCTTATTCCCAATACCGTGTTGACAGCCGATGTAATTATTAATCTCCCTAAATTGAAAACACATAAAAAAGCAGGTATTACTGCAGCCTTAAAAAATATGATAGGCATAATGGCGGCAAAAGAATGGTTGCCGCATCACAGAAGAGGCTCAAAGGATGAAGGTTGTGATGAGTATTTGTGCGTTGATTGGCGAAAAAGACAAATGGGTATTTTTACGGATATTATTGATGGGTCAAAAAATATTTTTATAAGAAGGTTTTTTCAAATTTTAAGAAAATTATTCAGTTTGAGCGGCAAATTCCTTCCTTTTAACTGCCCGTATTTTGAAGGCAGTTGGCGGGGAAATGAAACCATTTCAAAAACAATAACAGATCTGAATAAGATAATTTTTTATGCTTCCAAAGACGGTAAAATGTCGGATAAAAAACAACGGAAGATGTTTGTGCTGGTGGATGGTATTGTTGCAGGAGAGGGTGAGGGCCCTTTGCGGCCGAGTTCCAAGCAATGCGGATTATTGATAGCCGGTTCAAATCCTGCGTCTGTTGATCTTGTTTGCAGCAAGATAATGGGTTTTGATTACCTCAAGATCCCGACTCTTACGCAGGTTTTAAAAATTAGAAAATATAAATTAATGGATTTTTCTGAAGGTAAAATAATAATGTTAGATAAAAACGCTCAAATTAATTTTGAAGACATTCCTAAAGCATATAATTTTCATTTTAAACCTGCTTCAGGATGGCAGGGGTTTATCGAAGCAAAGGAGTGATATGAGGAATTTGACGGTTCTTGCTTATCATAAGGTAAATAATTCAGATAAAAACGCACTTAGCGTATCTGTTGAAAATTTTGAAAAGCAGATGGAATATCTGCGTGTTAATGGATATCATGTAATTTCTCATGAAGAACTATTAAATAAGATAAAGAAAAGCACAGAAATAGACAAAAAGACTGTCGTAATTACTTTTGATGATGGGCATAAGGATAATTATGGATTTGCATATCCGATATTCAAAAAATATGGTTATACTGCTACTATATTTCTTTCTATTTCTTTTATTGGAAAAGAAAATTTTTTATCTTGGGATGAAATAAAAATAATGAGAGACAGTGGGATATTTTTTGGCGCTCATACTGTCAATCACCCCCATCTTACTCAAATTGAAAACGAACAGGCAAGAAAAGAAATAATTGAATCCAAATTGATTTTAGAAAAAGAATTAGGAAAAAAATGCCTTTCTTTTTGTTATCCATACGGCGATACAAATGATGGAATTAAAGATCTTGTGAAAGAATGCGGTTTTGAGATGGCTTTTATAACCCCGCCGAAAAGCGGGTTAAAAGAAGATCTTTTGTATATTAAACGCGTGGGAATTTATCATCATACTGATATGTTGCAATTTAAATTTAAAATATGGGGAGTATATTCTTTTCTCAAAAGAAGGTAATGAGTGCCGGAAGAATTTTTGTTTTGTAATTTTTGTGGTAAAAAAGGCAACCCTGTCTGGTCTGAGAATAATTATGAAGTGCTAAAGTGCAATAGCTGCGGTCTTATATGGCTTGGAAAAGGGAGACAGTCCAAAGATATTTCTTTATATGACGAATCATATTTTAATAAGTGGTATATTAAACATGAAGACAGGCGAAAGCAATATTTTAAGTTGAAAATAAAAGAAATTGAAAAAATGTATCCGATTGATTCTTTCAAAAGTGCAAATAAGAAAGTATTAGATGTGGGTTGCGGCGTCGGATTGTTTTTAGAGGCGGCAAAAGAAAACGGTTGGGAATGCTATGGGCTTGAGACATCACAGTTTGCTGCAGATTATTCAAGAAAAAAACTTAAGATTGATGTTTATTCGGATGATCTTCTGAGGGCAAGTATACCTGAAAATTGCTTTGATCTTATTACGATGTGGGATGTAGTTGCTCATGTTAATGACCCGAAAGGGTATTTACTGAAAATAAAACAACTTTTGAAACCCAAGGGAATGTTAGTTATAAAAACTCCCGACCATCCTCAGGTTCTTTTTGGTCTAGCGAAAATTATTTCGTTCTTCAGGCAATCAAAGGGTTTGGTGCATGTGCCGGCACAGATATATCATTTTAATGTCAGGTCATTGAAAAATAATCTCGAAAAGCTCGGGTATAGAGTAATGAAGATTGAAAAAACAAAAGAAGCTTTGCGCAGCAATTGGACAAACTCAAAGATTAAAAATTTAATTATACATTTTTCTATTTTATTAATGAAGATATTTGGAGTATCTGAAAGTATTATTATATACGCAGTACAGAAGGAGCAGTAATGAATAGAAAAGAAAAAATATTTATTTTTACTGTTTTAGCAGTTTCTTTTGTTGTTCGCGTTTTATGGATTCTTCATTTGGATAATTCTGTGGATTTTTGGGGAGACTGGTGGGATGAGCTAGGATGGAATATTGCAACAGGGAAAGGTTATCAAATCCTAAATCCTTTTGTTTTGAATGATCCACCTTTTTATTCATGGCGTCCGCCTTTATTTCCTTTGTTCCTTGCAGCAATTTACCGTATATTTGGGCATAGTTTTTTAGCTGCAAAGATTTTTTTGGCTGCTTTAGGGAGTTTTTCCTGTGTTTTAGTTTATTTAATAACTAAAAAATTATTTAATATAACAACTGCAATTTTCGCTGCTATAGCAATGATTTTTTATCCTACTTTTATATATTTTAATGGATATCTTGCTCCAGAAACCCTTACATTATTTAGTTTATTGCTTTTTGTTTATTTTCTTGCAAAGGATATTGATAGCCCGTCTGTTAAAAACTATATTTTTGCAGGAATTAGTCTTGGGTTTGCTGTTTTATGCAGGACAATTTTAAGCGTGTTGCCGGTTTTTATTTTATTTTGGATGGTTTTTAATAGTAAGAATAAAAAACGGACGATTAAAAATTTCTTAGTTATGTCTATTTTTATAATTTTGACTGTTTCTCCTTGGGTGGTAAGAAATTACAAGATACATGGTGTTTTTATGCTTAATTCTACAGACGGGGGGCAGGCTATTTTTATTAATAACAACGAGAAATCATTTAAAATTGAGCCAAGTGGAGTGGCTTATAATTATGATGCTCTTGAGTTCAAGGGAAGGAACGAGCTTGAAATAACAAAAATTTTATACCAAAGGGGTGTTCAGTTTATTAAAACAAACCCAAGAAAATTTATTCAATATGTTTCTTATAGATTTTTGAATTTTTGGAGGCTTTTCCCGCATACATCGCTACCCGATAAGCCATACAGCGTAAAACAGATAGTAATTAGTTTTTCATATGTCTTTCCGCTTTTTATTTTTGCAATACTTGGATTTATCTATTCTTTAAGAGATTTTAGAAAAAAATCAATCTTATTTTTGGTTATTTTTTATTATTCCAGTACATATATTTTGGTTCGAGCAACAATACGTTATAGGATGCCAATAGAGCCATATCTTATTATTTTTGCAAGTTTTGGGCTCATAGAAACTTTTAAATATGTTTTTAAAGATCAAAAATTGTTTAAATAATAAAATGAGAAAAGGGGATAGAATTGAAAAAAATATCTGTTTATTTCTTTTGTCCGGCTTACAATGAAGAAAAAAATCTAGAAGGGTTTATTTCCGATACGGTAAAAGCCATTGAGGAAATAGCCGAAGACTATTTAATTACCATTGTGGATGATGGTTCATCTGATAATACCGAGATGATCATTAAAAATCTTGTAAAAAAATACAAAAAGGTTGAGACCATAAGGCATAAACAAAATATGGGTTATGGTGCCGCGCTTATTACGGGATTTACTAATCCCAAAAGAGTGAATTATGATTTTGTTGCATATGCAGACAGCGATGGTCAGATTAAACCTGAAGAATTTAAGAAATTCGTGCCTTTTTTGGAAGATTATGATGCAGTAATTGGATATAGGATGGATCGTCAGGATACTTTTTATAGAAGATTTCAGTCTTTGATATATAATTTATTAAATCATATGTTTTTCAAGCTTACTTTTAAGGATTTTAATTGTCCTTTTAAAATTTTCAAAAGGGAAATCTTGGAGCATATGGACATAGAAGATAAGTCGTTTTTTATTGATACTGAGATGGTTGTTAAATCTGTATTGGCAGGGTATAGAGTTAAAGAAGTGGGGGTTGTACATTTTCCACGTATTACAGGTCAGGCTTCAGGTGCAAAAATAAAACTGATATTAGGGACTATAAAAGGTATGTTCGACTTTTTAAAGAAATATAATAGTAAAAGTTTAAAATATAGAAAAAAGGAAATTTAATTACTATACATAAATGAAAAAACAAAAAGTAAAAATTTTTTATATAACTACTGATACAAATATAGGTGGTACAGAGAGGATGCTGCTGACGCTTCTTAAGGGGGTTGACAGAGAAGAATATGATATATTTCTCTGCGCTTTAAAGTCGGGTGGTCCGCTTATCGAAAAAGCAGCTAAGTTAAATGTAAGGGGAATTTGTACAAAAAATCCTTTTAAAATTTTAGGATTACTAAAAAAATATTCTCCTGATATTCTCCATACTTTTCTTTTTCATTCAAACATTCTCGGTAGAATTTTAGGCAGAATTGCGAGTGTACCTGTAATTATCTCAAGTCAGCGCAGTATTGATAAATGGAGAAAACCTTGGCATTCTTTTATTGATAAATGGACATCAGGGTTATGCAATATAGTTATTTCAAACTCTGATGCCGGGAGAAAAATTCTTCTTGAACGCGAAAAAATTTCATCTGAAAAAATAATTACCATACACAATGGCATTGAAATAGATAAATTTACAAAAGTTGCAGATATTCAGAAAATCAGAAACAGATTAGGTTTTTCAAAAGAAGATTTTGTGATTGGTATAATTGCAAACTTAAGAGAAGTTAAAGGACACAGATATCTTTTTGAAGCTTTTAGACAAGCATCTGAATTGTTGAAAGATAGGCAGTTGAAACTTCTTGTTGTAGGAGAAGGGAAGCTTAGAGTAGAATTAGAATTGCTTGCGAAAAAGCTGCAAATTGAAAATAATGTTTTTTTTACGGGCTTTCGGGATGATGTCTCTGAAATTTTGAAAATTATTGATATTTTTGTTCTTTCGTCTTTATGGGAGGGATTTCCAGTGTCAATACTGGAAGCAATGGCAAGTTCAAAACCTGTAATTGCATCAAATGTTGGAGGTGTTCCTGAAGCAGTAGTTGATAATGTAACAGGGTTTTTAGTACCGCCAGAGAATGCAGAAGCTTTATCGCAGACTATTGTAAAGTTAGTTGAAAACAAGCAATTATTGGATGATATGGGAAAAGCAGGTTTAAAATATGTGCAGCAGTATTTTTCTTATGAAATAATGATTAAAAAAACAGAAGAGGTTTACAATGGATTCAGAAGATATATTAAATAATAAGGAAAATAAGAATTTTGTTTTTTTTATTTTAATAGTTGCTTTTATGGTAAGATTAGTATATGTTTTTACTTTAAAGCAGAACGTGCTGTATTTTGGTGATTCAGAGCAGTGGAATCAAATAGTGCTAAATTTTCTTTCAGGGAAAGGTTTAATTGTCGACGAAACAACGCAGGCGTCTAGAATGCCGCTTTATAGTTTATTTTTATCAAGTGTTTACTTTATTTTTGGAAAAGTTAATTTATTGGCTGTTAGAATAATTCAATCACTTATTTCTGCTTTGACTTGTGTCATAGTATATTTTACGGCAATTTCTGTTTTTCGCGACAATAAAGATAACAAGAAAATTGGGAAAATTGCTGCAATAATTTCAGTTTTTTATCCATTTTTTATATATTATAGCGGAGCTATTTTAAATGAAACCCTTTTTATATTTCTGATTAGTTTGGTGATTTTGTTTTTAACTGAAAAAAAGTTTTTTATTGCAGGCATCATTTTAGGTTTGTCAATTTTATGTAAAGCAGAGACTTTCCTATTTTTTCTGTTTGTTATTGGGACTTTTTTTGTAACTTCGCCGAAAAAAGCACTAAAAATTTCTTTGATAATAACTGCTATGGTGGTTATGGTTTTATCTCCTTGGATAGCTAGGAATTATACAAAATTTAATAGATTTGTGCCATTTTCTACAACTGGTAGTGTAACATTTTGGGAAGGAAACAATCCTCAGAATTTTAACGGAGGTCCCTGCCATTATTTTCCTAATATGACAGGTATGAATGAAATTGAGCGGGATACTTATTTAAAAAAAGAAACAATGAAAGTAATAAAAGAGAATCCGAAAAGATTTTTTATTTTATCTCGTTTAAAATTTAAAAGATTTTGGAATATTAAATTGAATACTGATGATGTCAGATACGCATCTCCAAGAAATAATCTTATAAGTATGTTTACATTTGGGCCGGTCTTATTTTTATTTATACCGGGCTTGTTGCTTTCTTTGGGCTATAGAAAGAATTTTGTGTTTATCTATGGTTTTATTTTTTGTGTTATGCTGATTAATCTTATTTTTGTTTCTTCACTAAGATATAGACTTCCCATTGAACCTTATTTGATTATTTTTGCCAGCTATTCATTAAATCTATTATTTTTAAAAGGTCAGAAATGAAACTTTCGATTATAATCCCGGTTTTTAATGAAAAGGATACGATCTTGAAGTTGTTAAAAAAAGTCGGATCAGTAATCCTTCAAAAAGAAATTATAATTGTTGATGACGGATCTTTTGATGGAACAAAAGAGATATTAAAGACAGAGGCTGTATACCGGATGTTAGATACGAGCCAAAATCAAATAAAGATAGTATGTCATGAAAAAAATATGGGGAAGGGGATGGCAATCCGTACAGGTTTAAAGCACGTGACAGGTGATATCGTTATAATACAGGATGCAGATCTGGAATATGATCCCGAAGATTATGTAAAATTGATTGATCCTAT